>SMTZ1_10010768_pt1 | contig 12044 bp, 9 predicted proteins | sample DeeMarSWOR136_30_FD_25667 | JGI IMG/M metagenome (IMG submission 25667) | reverse complement strand
TAACCCTCCGAAGCCTTGTGCGTAGGAGGGTATGCTTCGGCGGACTCCGCCGAAGAACATGGAGGTACCACGGGCTTTGCCCGTGGGGCTCCATGACGCTCCGCGATTCTAAAGTTTTTGGAAAGAGACTGGTCCTGAAAGGGCGAAGAAAAGACCTGAGCGATTGTTTCCCAGGTTCTGAGGGGTTACGGGAAGAAACTATATTTTATTGACAATTGAGGATCATCTGGTGTTAAAATGAAATTTCTGAATTGGCAATTAGACAGAAAAAGGAGGGACCCATATGGCAGCAGAAGAGATTAAAGTCTATTCGACACCCACTTGACCCTACTGCAAGATGGCGAAAGAGTTTCTTTCGCAAAAAGGCTTCCAATTTACCGAGTATGATGTAACGAAAGACCGAGCGGCACTTGATGAAATGGTGAAGATCTCTGGAGCTCGGAGTGTTCCAGTGATTTCAGCCTGTAATGAAGTCATGGTCGGATTTGACAAGACCCGACTTGAGCAGATGCTGAGCTGTATCAAGCAAAGATCAGAAATATAGGTTGAGGTTAAGGCTGAGGTTGAGAAATCGCACCCCTTAACCTTAGCCTAAACCTTAACCTTTGGACTGTTGAGGCGTTCTCTCAAAAACTTTCCCGTATACGACTGTTTTGAGGCCATAATCGTCTCGAGATTTCCCTCGGCTACAATTCTTCCTCCTTCCTCCCCCCCTTCTGGACCCAGGTCGATGATGTAATCGGCACATCGAATGAGGTCCAGGTTGTGTTCGATCACAACAAGGGAATGACCCTGAGAGAGGAGTTTCTGAAACGTGGTGAGAAGAAGTTCGATATCCGCCATGTGGAGGCCCGTGGTGGGTTCGTCGAAAATGAAGAGGTTCCTCCCTTTCTGGCTCTTGGCAATATGTTGACCCAGTTTCAATCTCTGCGATTCTCCTCCGCTAAGGGTATTAGTGGATTGGCCGAGGACGAGATATCCCAGTCCCACATCTTTCAAGACATGGAGTTTTTCAACAATTCGTGGCCGGTCTTTGAAGAAGGCGAGTGCCTCATCGACCGTCATATCCAGGATCTCTGAAATATTCTTATCTCGGTACCGGACCTTGAGAATTTCAGAGCGGAATCTCTTTCCCTCACAGGTTTCACAGGTCATGATGATATCCTCTAGAAATTGCATATCCAAAACCTGGACCCCTGCACCTTGACAGGTTTCGCAGCGCCCCCCCTCTGTGTTGAAAGAGAAATGCCGCGGTTTGAATCCCCTCCTTTTCGCATCCCGGGTAAGCGCAAAGAGGTCCCGGATATCACTGAAAACCTTCATATATGTGGCTGGATTGGACCGGACACTCTTTCCAATTGGCAACTGGTCCACTAAGATGAGGTCATCCATCTCGTTTAACCCTTCGATGGCGTCGAAAGCTCCTCTCTCAAATTCAGAATTCTCGTGGCCTTTGCCTCCCGCGTAGAGAATGTTTTGAACCAGGGTGGTCTTCCCTGCTCCCGACACGCCGGTGATGCAGACGAACATCCCCAGTGGAATGTTGACATGAATTCCCTTGAGATTATGCTCACGGGCATTCTTAACGGTAATCCATTTCTTTGGTTTTTTGGGGGAGCGATTGAAAACATGGGCCGTCCCATCCCTCAGATATCGGGCTGTCAGGGATTCTTCGTTTTTCAATAGGGTTTCGACATCCCCCTGAAAGATGACATGACCCCCGTGCTTACCGGCTCCTGGACCGAGATCGATGATCTCATCGGATGCCTTGATCATCTCCGGATCGTGTTCGACCACAACCACCGTATTCCCATCTTTGCGTAATTGCCGGAGGGCACGAAGGAGACGATCGGTATCTCGTGCATGGAGGCCAATACTCGGCTCATCCAGAACGTAAAGGGTATCGGTCAATGCTGATCCTAAGGCCCTTGCCAGTGTAATTCTTTGGTATTCCCCGCTGGAAAGCGTTCGAGTCTGGCGGGAGAGGGTGAGGTATCCCAGTCCTACATCGGCCATGAATCCGATTCGATCGGTGATTTCCTTGAGGAGACGCTGGCCCATCTTCTTTTGAAAATCTTTGATGGGCAGATTCTTAAAAAACATCAAGAGGTCGGAAATGGGCATCTCGCAGAGCTCGGCAATCGTCTTTCCAGCCAGAAGGACATGAAGGGCTTCTTGTTTGAGGCGTGTATTGTGGCAGGTGGGGCAGGGGGTATACGCCCGATACCTGCTAAGAAAGACACGGTAATGGACTTTATATCGCTTTCCCTCCATCCAGTCGAAGAACCCCTTCAGGCCGATGAACTCCCCTTTCCCATTGAGAAGAACCTCTTTCTGGTCAGGACGTAGTTCTTCAAACGGTTTCGTCATCGGGATTCTGTGGCGCCGGCAGGCAACCCATAAGTACTCGTAGAGATCTTCATAGGCCGGCGTGTTCCAAGGGGCAAAGGGTTTCTCTTTCAGTGTCTTTTTCGGGTCGGGAATGACCTTCTCCCAGTCGATTCCAATCACCCTTCCGAACCCCTGGCAGGTAGAACACGCACCGACAGGGCTGTTGAAAGAGAAGAGTAAGGGTTCGGGTTCCGAAAAGGACCTTCCACATCGGTTACAGGAGAAACTGCGATGGAAGCATAACGTTTCTCCATCCTCAACGCTCACGTCCACCTTACCCTTCCCCCACTGGAAAGCGCTCTGAATGGCTTCAGCCAATCGCGATCGATTCTTTTCCTCGGGAACGATTCGATCGATGAGAAGAGATAAGGAGGTGCGCATCTGGAGACTGGATGGAGGAAGGGTAGTCAAGTCAACGATGCCTCCTTCTTCCCATATTCGAAAATATCCGCTTTTGATCAGTTCTCTCACCTTGGCATCGATCTCTTCTCCCTGTTGGATTGAAACGAGGCTGAAAATTAAAATTTTTTTACCCAGAGCCACTTCCAAGAGCTGTTCCACAACACGCTCAACGGTTTCTCCAGAGACCTGGATATGACAATCTGGACAGAAGACCTCTCCAATCTTGGCATAAAGGAGTCTTAGATAATCATAGATCTCTGAGGCTGTTCCCACTGTGGAACGGGCGTTCTTCACGCTATTTTTCTGCTCGATGGCAATGGCAGGAGGGATCCCATGGATGGCCTCCACATCAGGGCGATCCATCTTTTCCAGAAACTGGCGGGCATAAGTGGAGAGCGATTCGATGTAGCGTCTCTGGCCTTCGGCAAAGAGGGTATCGAAGGCAAGGGTCGATTTGCCCGAACCCGAAACACCCGTAATTACCGTCATCTTTCCTCTCGGAATACGGCAGGTGATGTTCTTGAGGTTGTGTGATTTGGCGCCAATGATCTCGATGAAGTGATCCATCAAACAAATTATAGCATAGAAAGCCTTCCCCCTCGAGAGACTGTGTCATAATAGTCAGTACCACAAGAAATTAAAGCCTTCCGGTCTTTGGGATATAAGACGGCCAGGCGGGGGGCAAGCTGACGGCTGAGGGAGCTTTAGAGCGGAACCTTTTATAATGTAAATTGATAGGTATTTCTTCCATGAAGGCATGATTTCCGGTGACAAGGGCGGTTGGCCATACCTCTCATTGAACCGCAATTCTAAAGCTCTCGAAGCTGTCTACCTGTCCCTTGCCAACGATTGCGACACAGTCTCCGAGGGGGGTAGGGGCGAATTTTCTTTTGGCAAATAGGGGAATTCCATAATATACTCTTTTTAATTGTGGAGTGCGGAATGCGGATTGCGGAATTTGAAGCGAACATATCAGTTGTGTAAGTTTAATATTCCGAAATCCGAAATCCGAAATGGGGAGACCATGGTACTTGCAATCAAAGCAGAAGGAATTTACAAGACCTTCCGCTCCGGGTGGAGAGGGAAGAGGAAGAAGGAAGTTCTCAAAGGGATTGACCTCCAGATCGAGCAGGGGGAAATTTTTGGGATCCTGGGTCCCAACGGGGCAGGGAAGACCACCCTCCTCTCCATCCTCTCTACCTTGCTTCTCCCCGATCGGGGGAAAGTTCAGATTCTGGGCATCGATGGCCTTCGGGATGGGCACCGGATCAGAGAAAGGGTGAACATTTCGAGCGGGAATGCCAACTTCCTCTGGAGTCTAACAGTTCAGGAAAATCTTCACTTCTATGGCATGCTTTATGGTCTGGCAGGGAAGGCGCGGGAGGAGAAGGTTAGAGCTCTCATCTCCCTTTTTAATCTGGAAGAGCATCGCGATGTCCCTTTCGATCGGCTCTCGACGGGGATGAAACAGAGGCTCTCCCTGGCCAAGTCCCTTCTCAACGATCCAGAGGTTTTATTTTTGGATGAACCCACCGTTGGTCTCGATCCAAGCGTCTCCATCTGGATTCGGGATCAGATCCGATCCATTCAAAAAGAGAAGGGGATGACGGTTCTCCTGACGACCCATAATATGAGGGAGGCAGAACATCTCTGCAATCGCATCGCCTTTCTTAAATCGGGAGAGATCCTTACCGCCGGGACGGCCGAGACCTTGAAAAGAATGGTTCGGATGGGCGAGTCGGTCCGGATCGAATTTAAAGGAAAGATATCCGAGGAGGAGTTGCTTCGTACCGATGGGGTGATCAACTATTCGCTTATGGAGAACCTCTGCGAGGTCATTGTGGATGATGGGGAGAAAAGATTGGGTCCCCTGATCGCCCTCTTCGCTCAGAGCGGTGCTCAAATTAAGAAAGTCTCTCTAGGGCAGACGGATTTAGAAGATGTCTTCATCGAATTTGCAAAGGAAATTGATTCAGATATGGGCCTTTGTGTTTAAGAATTGGATCATGACGAAGAGAAATGTCTTCAGCCTCTTCGAGATCCTCTTCTGGCCTGTGGTGGGCTTTCTCTCCGTAGGGCTTCTCACCAACTTTCTGAAGTTAGATCCCAACATGTCCGGGTTCATCCTCATAGGCATCATTTCCATGAGTGTGACCCAGGTCTGTCAGATCGATGTGGCCTATGTGCTTCTTTACGACCTTTGGTCAAAATCGATGAAACATACCTTCATCGCCCCGGTTTATCCTTTCCAGCTGATCTTTGGATCATGGCTCATCGGCGTGTTCCGCTCTTTCATCGTCTTTCTTTTGCTCTCAATCCTGAGTCGCCTTGCTTTCGGGTTCGACTTTTTGCGACCCGGGATCGGGCCCCTCGGCCTCTTCCTCCTTGGCCTCTTCCTCATCTCGGCTCTGGTTGGAATGACCGTCTGCATCCTGGTTCTCCTGTTCGGATATAAGGCGGATGTGGCGGCCTGGTCGATCAGCAGCCTGATGGCCCTCATCTGTGGCATTTACTATCCCATCTCGATTCTTCCCTATCCCCTTCCCGAGATCGCGCGAGCCATCCCGCTAACCTATTTCTTGGAATACTTTAGGACCTTCTACGGATTCGAGGGAGAGACGAAAGCGCTTCTGGGATGGGGGTTTGGCCTGACTGCATTTTATTTGATGATTGAAGCCCTTCTTTTCAAAGCCGTGCTTTATCGGGCAAGGAAGAACGGTGTCCTCATCAAGCTTTCAGAGTAAGCTCTTCTTCATCGAGTTTCAGGGGTTCTCCACAATGATGACAGATCCACGCCTTCGCGGATACGGTTTTCCCGCAGGCCTGGCACGGACGGGTCAACCTCTTGGGTAGAAGGTGGGCTGTGCGAAAGGGTGAGATGGCTTGGGCTCTTTTGATGAGGAGGGAGGTGAGGATCAAGCCGAAGACCCAGACCACGAGACCGAGGAAGAGGAATCCTAAGGACGAATGGGTTGTGCCGATCACAAAGAAGGCATCGTAGAGCCAGTGAAGGGAGATGGCCCAGATAAATCCGATCCAGAGCCAATTTCCTTGACGTTGGATTTTTGCTTTCCCAAGGTAATAACCGAGGATGGCAGAGAATGAGACATGTCCCAGGTAGGAGAGGATGGCTCTCACTAATCCCACAAAGAATCCAAATCCCAGCATATATCCCACATTTTCTGCGGCTGCAAAACCCAGGGCGGCTGAGATCATATAGATCATCCCATCCATCACTTCATTAAATTGATTCGATCTATAGACGGTCAAACGGACGGCAAGATATTTAAAGAATTCCTCAACAATGCCTACCCATAAAAAGGCGAGGAAAAGGTAACCAAGAGGGGGGGAGCGGGAGAAGTTTGTCCAATTCACAAAGGACTCTAGAAGCGCGGAAGGAAGGATGGCCAGGGCTCCTGCAAAGAAGGCTAAGTAGATGAGACGTTCCGGTTCCTTTTCATATTTGTCCATCCTCCGAAAACGTTTCAACCAGAAGAGAGCGACGAGAATCGAGAAGACCAGGGCGAAGATCACAGGGCCTCCCACATTCTTCTTATCTTCTCTTTGCTGATCTTCAGGTAGTCCCTGTCCTTGGAAAAGACCTCTAGGGTGATGGTGTCGTCATATTGAGCTTCCTTCAGCTCTTTCAGTATTTTTCCGAAATCGATGATCCCCGCACCAATGGGGAGGTGATTGTCTTCCTTACCAAAGTTATCATTGGCGTGAACATGGCCAATGCGATACCCATAACGCTGGATAAATTCGGAGGATTTATTTCTCCCCCCTCCAAGGTTTGCATGGCCAATGTCCAGGGTGAGACGGGTTTCGGGGAAGCTCTCAAAGACGGGTTGGAATTCAGCGGGCTGCGAGAAAAAGTGAGCTTGGGGGAACATGTTTTCTAGACAGAGGGTCATCCCGAGCTGGTTCGACCTCTTAAGAATGGCCTCCATCGCCTCCATCGCATATCCTTTGGCTCGGTCCAGGAGAAGTTTTCCAAGGCCGGCAATAAAACCGGGGTGGAGCACGACCTTTTCCATTCCCAGTTCTGATCCCGCCTCTAGGGCATCGTAGTTCTCCTGAAGAGAGACTTTTCTGAAACTCTCATAGAGGTCTGATGTCCAGACGAAGGTGGGAAGATGTCCCAGGATTCCCATTCGATATCGTTTCAGGGTTTCGTTGATCGAGCGCTTTTGGCTCAAAATTTTTTGTGGCGTGGCCTCAGGAGGGTCCATGGTCAGCTCCAGATAATCGAAGCCCATCTCCCCGATCTCTTCAATCTCTCCCAGAAGAGCTTTAATCGGAAAATTCATCGCTCCGTACTTCATCATAAACCTCGTCTCTCGTAAGTTGTAAGTGGCAAGTGGTTTAAAACGTTATTTGGGTTGCTTGGGTTACTTGAGTTCATTGAGTTTATTGAGTTACTTGGGTTTGTTGAGTTTGTTGAGCTGCTACTCAGTGCTGCTGTGCTGCCGTTTTGCTGTGTTGCTGTTAAATAATTGAACTGGAGTACTGCGGCACAACTGCGGCACTTTTTTAACGTGTTACTTGAGTTTATTGTTTTGACAAATCTCTGCGTCTCCGTGTCTCGTTATCTCCTCGTTTCCTTATCCTCTCATCCCTCCTTCTCCCCATCTCCTCATCCCCCCATTTCCCCATCAATCTTTTCACATTCCGGATCTCCGCGTCACCCTATCACGCCATCTCCCGAATTCTCTATATTTTCATTTCCTGATTCCCTGATGTCCTGATTTCCCTATTTCTCCTCCCTGATGCTCTGATATCCTGATGCCCTGATCTTCTTATCTTTTTTGTCTCCCTATCTCCCCATCTCCCTATCTCCCTATCCCATCAAGTCTTCCCTGGTTGATCTTTGCGTCACCCTATTTCCCCATCTCCCTATCCCCCCATTTCCTTTTCTCCGTATCACTCCTTACTTTTAACTTTCTTCTGTGCTTCTTTAATCCAGATTCGAATTTTTGCTTTTCTTAGGTTTGGCTTCATCTCTCTAAATTTGACCATTCTTGCGTAAAGCTGATCTGGGTCTTGACGGGCGAGAACCGGGGCCGAATGGACCCCCACCTTTTCCAGTAGCCTGAGGTTTTCAATCCCCAGACCTTTGATTTGAGCCAATTCAGCCCTATCCACCCAGCGGATGAGATCCTCTTTTGGAAGGAGGAGCCGCAAGGCCAATTCCTCTCTCTCCTTTTTTTCGCTTGTTTTTGAGACAAGATCTTCAAGGTTAGCAATCCCGACCTTCGGGAGCACCTCGTGATACCTGGGTTCTATCCAGTAGGCATCTTTGAGGCGAGGGGTGTAGGAGTCGACTGTTTTGAAATCGATGGCCCTAAAGATGAGGACGTAGAAACTTAGGATCAGGATGGCCGTTAAAACTGCAGTTTGAACCCTTGTTTTTTTATCGAGATTCAGTTGGTAATTGGATTCCTCCCACCCTCTGTTCTGTCGAAACAGGGAAATCGTGTTATACATGACATAAACCTGGACAGCGAAGGGAGGGAAGCCCAGGAAACCAAAAAGGGGCATTTCAAAGCCTTTTGTTTTTTCAAAGAAAGGAACGGTATAGACCCATTTTGAAAGGGCCCAGAAATTCCAGAATTCCCAGAGGAGGCCACAGATGAGACCGGCAATAAGCAGGAGATATATTTTCCGTGGGTTTCCCTCCTCAAGATCTCTTAGGAGAGATCTTCCTCCAAACCGGTAATTAATGGGTTCCAAAAGAAAGATGAATCCCACCCAGATGAAAGGGAAGAAGTATTCAGGAATATAAACGGAGGAAAGGAGCCAGAGGGTTCCCAAGAGAGCAAAAACGAAATGGCCTTCACCCGTGATGACCGTTTTCCTTATTTTTGAGTTTTTAAAAAGCCCTAAGGTTTCAAGGAGTTCCGTTGTCTCAAATATTCCTGGCAGGACGGTTCCATAAGCAATCACATATCCCGGCCACCTCTCCCAATAGGCGTGGGGGATATTCATGTAGTACCAGTTCTCCAAAGAAAGATTGGCTGCTTCGAAAATAAGCCAGATGAAAACCGACCATGGAATCATCAACAAGAATTCTTTGGTTCGGCTGACGATAAGGGAATTCCCTTTCACACGGTAGATGACGGCGTCGACAATGAGGATGTAAGGCCACCAGGCGAAGCAGTAAAACCAGTAGAATTTGAGAGAAAAAAAGGAGAGCAATTCCGATGATCCCGTGGAGAGGAAAGGTCATTTTCATAGGATGCTAATTTATCACATTCACCCCTGTCAAACAATGAACAAATCACGTAGAAATTAATCCCTCGGTCTTCCAATGAAACTTACTGAAATCGGGCAGGGAATTTCCCCCGCGCTTCAGTGAGAAAGAATTAAACTTTTGGGAAAACCATCATTCGCCCGCAAGGACGGACAAAAGACCAGAACAATTTTTTTCACACCTTCCGAGGCATTACCATAAAAACTTATCCTTCCAGCAGACCTTATAAATTGACTTCCAGCCCATTTTTCCGGAGATATTCCTTGACTTCGCGAATCCTCAGGATACGGTAGTGAAAAACGGAAGCAGCCAGCAAAATCTGTGCGCCTCCTTTGACAACCCCTTCATAGAAATGCTCCAGTTTCCCCGCTCCCCCTGAGGCGATTACGGGTAAATGCACTGCATCCGAGATGGCCTTTGTAAAGTTCAGGTCATAGCCGGCTTGGGTTCCATCACCATCCATGCTGGTTGGCAAAATGGTACCCGCTCCCAAAGTCTCGCACGCTTTGGCCCAGACCACAGCGTCTTTCCCTACAGGTTTGGTGCCTCCTGAGACAACAAGTTCAAATCCAGAAGGCATATCCTTATTCCTTCTCGCATCGATCGCTATCGTCACCTTCTCTTTCCCGAACTCCTTGGCTGCCTGCTTGACCAGATCGGGATTTCTAACGGCAGCACTATTCATCGAGATGTTATTAGCTCCCGCCGCCAAGACGAGTTCAATGTCTTCTAATGTCGAAATGCCCCCACCTACCGTCAATGGAATCTTAATGGCGGAAGAAACATTTTTGACCCATTCTAACCTCGTCTTCCTGTTTTCTACGGTGGCGGCGATATCGAGCATGGCCAGTTCGTCGGCCCCTTCTTTCTCATAAAAGGCGGCATTTTCCACGGGGTCACCCGCATCTTTGAGGTCTACGAAATGGATCCCTTTAACAACCCGACCCTCTTTCATGTCAAGACATGGCATGATTTTTATGATTCCCATTTTATCTCCTTTCTCCAAGGATTTCGTACAAGCGTTCTTTCGCTAAGATTCCCAGAACTTCTTTGCAGGTTTGATTTTGTCATATCTGAGGAGCGTATCCATCCACACAAAAAAAGAATTAAGGGCACTTGTCTTTTGGATGACAGAGCGAATGGCATCGTGGACCCTCCCCGGAGGTTTGTTAAACGGGCACACGCGGATGCAATTGGAACAGCTCATGCGGTTCTTCCCCCAGAAGGAAAAACATTTTTCAGCATCGACATACCACTTCAAGATACCCGATTGGCTAGAGATATTATGTCCCTCGGTGGTCCTGTCGCCAAAAGAGATGGCTTGGGAGGGGCAGTTCGTAGCACATTTTTTACAGGTCTTGCAGAATTCGGTAACACCAAACGTGTGATAGACGTCGACCTTAAGAGGGAGATTCGTAAGGACTTTACAGAGGCGCACCCGGGGTCCATATTTTTTCGTGATCAGAAGTCCCATGCGGCTTCCCTCTCCCAATCCCGCAGCCATGGCCAGGGGGATGCTTAAGGCAGTATCATTTCCACATGGGAGTGCGCGATACCCGAGCCCCCTGATGAAGGAAGCCATGAGATTGGCTACAAAGGCCATCTTCGAATACCCAAGGCCAGTGGCTGCTCCTCCCACTCCAGAAGGAGTGGAACGAATCGTCTCATAGTCCATCTCGACGGCGATGACAACGGCGTTACGGGAATCCTCAGGAACTTCAAGCGGATAATGCTCTTTCGTAAGGACATTGAATTCATGGGAATAGATCCAGTTTGGGTGAACTTGACCAATACCGACCAGGTCTGCGCCCAGGAACCGGGCTACTTTCTTGATGATCCGGCTCATCTCTCCAGCGGATTCTTTGACCGCTTCCCCGACCTCCACAAATCTTTTCATCCCGGCTGAAACGGCATCCCATGAATAGAGTCCAAAGTTACTTCGGGCATTTCCGAAGGCATAACCCCATTCCAGGTTCCAGGCAGCGTTGCGAAAGGCGTAGTCCAACTTCCTGTATCCGTACTTTTGCTGATAGACAACTTCTTCATAGAACCCCCTGGCATAGGGCAGGATCTTCTCGTCCCAACGGCTCCTCTTAAACATTTCGTTCTTTTGGTCAAAGCGATGGGAAGGGACAGGGAAAGGATAGCTCGATTCATTGACTTCTTTTTCCAGCGCCATGGAGGTCCCCCTTCTTAAGGTGATTCAGGACAACCCCCATCTTAACAAAAATACCGGCACAATGCATTACCCTCCGTCTTTTATTTAAGTGGTTCGTGTAAACGGACCTAGGAAAAAGGGGGAAAAGGTGTTCCCCTTTTTCCTACGGAAAGAGGTCCTTCAAAATGTTTTCAAACGGAGTGAAACGTTGATCGTGAGCTTGTTTTTACCTTCCGGTTTTGGAAAGGTCCACTCCTTAATCTTTTGAATCATCCGTTGTTCAAGTTTCTTATCCTTCAGTTTGCTTGACACCAAATGAACTGCTGTGACCTTTCCATTCGAATCGATCATCAGTTGGAAAACAGCGTCACCCTTCAAAGAAGGCGTCTTTTGCAAAGCTTTTTGATAACATCGTTCGAGTGAAGGAATCTGCTCTGTGAGTGCTTTTTCTAGAGCTTCTTTGGAGATCCCAGCGGTCGTTGAGATTTTCATGATCTGAATGGAACCCCGGACAAGGTGGGTTTTGGATTCTTCTTCTTTCACTAGACCCTTGTCGCCCGTCGAGGGCCTGTGAAGGGCGAGGGGGGAAGCTGCTTTTTGAGCGAGCATTCCTCTTCCCACGGCATAATCAGAGACTCCTTCGGGAAGAGGGAGAGGTTGTCTGACCGTGACAGCCTTACCGTCCGTGAGGCGTACCTCGGTGTCCACGGCCACAAAGGAGGTATGAGCAGTGAGCAGATGATACGTCAACCCTAGTTGGGTTACTTCATTGACTCGCTCGGGACTGCTCCGCAGATGATTGTAATCGGAAAGAACTGCGATCCGGTGACGCGCCCAGAG
>SMTZ1_10006849_pt1 | contig 12045 bp, 13 predicted proteins | sample DeeMarSWOR136_30_FD_25667 | JGI IMG/M metagenome (IMG submission 25667) | reverse complement strand
GGGACCATCGTAATTTTTTCGCCCTAATACCGCTGTCATGCCGGCAAATGTAGCAGGATCCCAGATGCGTATTGTGTTAAATCGCTAGAAATGACAAAAAAATTAGAACGCACTAACGGGTCAGACGAGTATTCACGAATGACACAGGGCAAGTACTTATAAATAAATAGGTTATGGCAATGGAGCCAATGGGATTCGAACCCACGACCTCTTGCATGCCATGCAAGCGCTCTCCCAACTGAGCTATGGCCCCGAACTTGAACTATACTAACAGAGGTAGTCGATATTGGCAAGTAAATTTTTCCCCTATAGCTTTTCGAAAGTCTGTCCTCTGCTCAGACAACGGCTGATTGTCTCTTACGTACCGCCAAATTATAATACTTTTCAAAGAACCGCTAATGTGAGCGGACGTATCAGGAACCGTCGAAGTGACAAAGGTTAGCAGTTTGATTAAAAGACAGAGAATGTTCATAACGGGGCGGGTTCAGGGTGTTGGTTTTCGGCCCGCTGTGTACAGAATAGCGAGATCGCTCGGCTTGTCCGGGGTGGTCTATAACGACACAAAGGGCGTGACGGGATTGAAATCCACTGCTGACAAGCCGCCATTGGCAGAAATAAAATCCTGTAACCCAATCGATATACCGACAATCGAAGATGAAAGTGAATTCATCATCAGAAGCAGTGATTCGCGAGGAACGGCGCTGTCACAGGTCACCGCTGATATCGCCACCTGCCGAGATTGCCTTGCTGAAATGGCTGATACAGAAGATTTTCGGTATGGTTATCCGTTCATAAACTGTACTAATTGCGGGCCGAGATATTCAATAGTCAGGAGCATCCCCTACGACAGAGCCAATACCACGATGTCGGTCTTTGAGATGTGCGACAAATGTGCCGCTCAGTACACAGATGTAACCGACCGTCGTTTTCACGCTCAGCCTGTCGCCTGCGCTGCATGTGGGCCGAAAATCCGGCTGACGGACAACAAAGGAAAAACAAAAAAAACGCAGACCGAGGAGGTAATCGCCGAAACTGTCAGACTACTTTTGGATGGAAAAGTAGTGGCAATAAAAGGTCTCGGCGGGTTTCACTTGGCTGTCGATGCGCTTAACAACCAGGCGGTGGAGAGATTGCGGCAGCGTAAGCGGCGAGATCATAAGCCCTTTGCCATGATGGCCGATTCAATTGAAAAGATCAAAGAATATGCCATCGTGAGCGACTTAGCCGAGCACGTTTTGCGGAGTCCCCAAAGCCCCATTGTCCTGCTACCCAAAAAGAGAAACAGCCCCATAGCTCCAGCGGTTGCCGAAGGGGTGGATACTTACGGCTTTATGTTGTGCTACGCCCCGCTGCATTATCTGCTTTTTGCCCAGAATATAGATGTTCTGGTGATGACCAGCGGCAATATTTCCGATGAGCCGTTGATTTGCAGCAACGAAAAGGCGGTAGAACGGCTTGGTGATGTCAGCGATGCCTTCTTGATGCACGATAGAGAGATTTACCGACAGGTCGATGATTCGATTGTGCATTTCGTGGACGAACAGCCGGTTCCCGTAAGAAGAGCCAGAGGATACGTGCCAACGCCGATCTTTGTGGAAGAAAGTTGTCGGCAGGACATATTCGCAGCCGGGGCCGATTTGAAGAATACCTTCTGTTTCGCAAAACAGAACCAGCTTATCTGCAGTGAGCACATTGGCGACCTCGAAGATGCAGAGGTCTATCATCACTATATCGATTCAATCGAGCACCTGCGAAGGCTATTTGAAGTCGAGCCGAAAGTCGTAGCCTGTGATCTGCACCCCGGCTATCTATCCACCCGGTATGCACTTTCAATACCCGATGTAACGGTTGTTCGGGTTCAGCATCACTGGGCCCATATCGCCTCCGTTTTGATCGAACACGGTCTCGACGGCCCGGTCATCGGCCTTGAGTGCGACGGCACAGGATACGGAACCGATGGGGCGATCTGGGGCTGTGAGTGCATGATAGTGTCCTTGGAGAAATTTGAGCGTTTTGGGCACTTGGCCTACTACGACCTGGCCGGCGCAGATAAGGCGAGCAAAGAGGCCGTTCGACCTGCTCTGTCACTACTAAAGAAAGCCTACGGCGGCAAATTCACCTTGCAGAAATTCGACTGGTTGTTGAATCGTATCGAGCCTGACGTGAACAGACTCCAGATTATCTCGGAGCAGCTTGACAAAGGCGTGAATTGTGTAGAGACTTCGAGTTTAGGACGAGTTTTTGATGCGGTGGCCGCTATGCTCGGCCTGGGTAGCTACAACCACTTCGATGCGCAACTGCCGATGGCCCTTGAGGCGATCGTCACCAGTGGAGTTGATGAAAGTTATGACTTCGGACTTGTAAAAGCAGATCAGAAACCGATACAGCTGGATTTTGGTGATATGATAAAGCAGCTAACAGCGGATATTCAAAAGGGCCAAGCCGTTGGCATTATCTCAGCGAAGTTCCACAACACCGTGGCTGCCGCCTTGCTTGGAATGGCCAAAGCAGCGAGGGAAAGCACGAAGTTGCATACGGTCGCCTTAAGCGGCGGCGTGTTCTGCAACCGCTATTTGGCAAATCGTTTGGTTAAGCTCTTGAAAAAAAGCTCTTTTTCCGTATTATTTAACCGGGACGTCCCGTCCAATGATGGCGGGATATCTATCGGCCAGGCGGCAATTGCCGCTAAGCTCGGTTGAAACACCCCCAAACAAGTTTGAGGGTGCCACCAGTCGTCATTGCGAGTCTCGATTTATCGGGATGAAGCAATCTAAAACACGAAGGATAGGATTGCCACGCTCGGCTGCGCCTCGCTCGCAATGACAGAGAGCAAGGTACGAAAATGTGTTTGGCGATACCAGCAAGGATAGTTGAGTTAGAGGGGGACAAGGCGGTCGTTGATGCGATGGGCAACCGCTGGAAGGCCAAGACTACGCTGTTGCCGGAGGCCAAATTGGGCGATTTGGTGTTGATACACGCTGGTTTTGCCATCTCACTGGTCGACGAAGAAGAGGCGAAAAAGACCTGGCAGCTCATTGCGGAAATTAACGAATTTCTGGATACGCCAAACAAAGTCTCAGGATAAGAAGTGGATGAGTGGATGAGTGAATGAGTAGATGAGCCAACGCATAAACTCATATACTCGTAAACACGTATACTAAGAAAACATGCTCGATAGAATTCAGAAAATACAGAGCCTCATGGACACCGCCTGCGGAGCTTTAGGGCGGAAAATCAACATCATGGAGGTTTGCGGCACGCACACGGTTTCGATTTTCCGCAACGGCATAAGGTCAATTTTGCCTAAGAACCTCAGACTTTTGTCCGGCCCGGGTTGTCCGGTTTGCGTGACCGACCAGGGCTATATCGATACGGTTTTGCGATTGGCCGACCGCGACGATTGCCTGATCGCCACTTATGGTGACATGATTCGAGTTCCCGGCGGGAACGGTTCGCTCGAGACTAAGCAACCAAACGCCAACGTAAAGGTGGTTCTTAGCAGCGAAGATGCGCTGCAATTGGCTAAAGACAACCCTGAAAAAACGGTTGTATTTGTTGCCGTAGGGTTTGAGACGACTGCGCCGGCCACCGCTGTAGTCGTGAGGGAGGCCGCTGCCGGGTCAATCGGTAATTTCTGCGTTCTGAGCGGGCACAAACTGGTGGTGCCCGCGATGCGAGCACTGCTATCGGAGAAGAATCACAATATTGATGCCTTCCTTTGTCCCGGACACGTCAGCGTGATAATCGGCTATGGTGCGTTTGCCGAGATTGTGGAAGATTTCTCTCGGCCGTGCGTTGTGGCCGGTTTTGAGCCGCTGCAAATCATTGAAGGACTGGGCGAAATCTGTCAGCAGCTTGCAGCCGGCAAGGCTGAGCTAAGATCGATCTATGGCGCAGTTGTGACCGAGAAGGGCAATACGGCGGCACAAAAAGTCATTGGCGAGTGTTTTGAGCCGGTGGACGGTTTTTGGCGAGGATTAGGAAAGATAGAAAAAAGTACACTTACGCTAAGAGACAAATACAGTCAATTCGATGCCTTCAAGCGGTTTGACATAATCGAAACGCAGAGCCCGGAAACAGAAGGCTGTCGGTGCGGCGAGGTTTTATGCGGGCTGATCGAGCCGCCGGAATGCGGACTGTTCGGCCAATACTGTACGCCACGAGAGCCGGTCGGACCTTGTATGGTGAGTTCCGAAGGGGCCTGTGCGGCGTGGTTCAAATATGGTCAAGAGAAATAGAATTCATGGTCGCAGCCAAGAAAGACAGAATCTTACTTGCACACGGGGGCGGCGGGCAACTCACCGATGAACTGGTCCGTGAGCACATTGTCCCGAGGTTCAATAACAAGGCTCTGGCGGAGTTAGGCGATTCGGCCAGGCTCGATGTCGCTACGGGCTCGCTTTGTTTTACGACGGACAGCTACGTTGTAAAGCCATTATTCTTCAACGGCGGCGACATTGGAAAACTCGCCGTTTGCGGGACGATAAACGACCTGGCTGTGGCGGGCTCGAAACCTGTCGCTCTGGCACTGTCGTTGATAATCGAAGAGGGTTTCAAATTTGAATGGCTGGAAAAGATTTTAGCCAGTATCGCCGAAGCCGCCCGCCAGAACCACGTCGATATCGTGACCGGTGACACCAAAACGGTTGAAGCCGGTGCGGCGGACGGAATCTTCGTCAACACAGCGGGAATCGGCGTAAAATTAGCGAATGTCGAGCTGGGGTTCGAGAAGATTACAGCCGGGGACAAAATTGTTATCAACGGCACGATCGGCGACCATGGGATGACCATTATTTCTCAGCGAGAAGATATTAAGTTTCAGTCGCAACTGAAGAGCGACTGTGCGGCCCTGGCGGGGTTGATCGGCCGACTGTTAAAGAGCACGAGCGGCATAAAGTTTATGCGGGACCCGACCCGTGGCGGGTTAGCTGCGACGCTTAACGAGGTCTCAAGAGCAACCGGACTGAGTATCGAAATTCTCGAAGCTGACATACCGGTCAAGCCGGCGGTGCAGGCAGCCGCCGATATGCTTGGCTTTGACGTGCTGACAATCGCAAACGAAGGCAAATTCATCGCGATTGTCTCGCCGGAATCAGCCGGTGATTGTGTGGCTATTTGCAGAAAGCATCCGTTGGGAAAACAAGCCCGCATAATAGGCCAGGTCGTCGAAACACGTGATGTGCCTGTGGTGGAAATGATCACGCGGATCGGCGGAAAAAGAATTGTCCAGATGCCGTACGGGCGCGAGCTGCCGAGGATATGCTGATGCACGAGGCGATGGTGGCACAAAGCCTGCTGGCGACAATATCAGAGGAAGCTGCAAAACATAACGCAAAGCCCGTGAGTGCCAAAATCAGTTGCGGAATGCTGAACCCTGTCAATGACGAGGTACTGCGTTTTGCCTTTGAGGCGATTGCCAAAGATACACCGTGTGAAGGCGTGAAACTTCAGATAGAGCATAAGCCGCTCCGGGGACAATGTCAGAATTGTAATCGAGACTTTGATGTCGAGCTTCCGTGCCCGGGTTGTCCGGAGTGCGGCAGTGAAGATTTTGCATTGCTGCCCGATGCACCCTTAATGCTGGAAGAGGTAGAATTGGACCCGGGCGCTGATTAGACGGAACACCCCCAGACAACGTTGGGCGTGCCAAAGAGTGTTTTTGTGGAAAGGCAAAGCTGAATAATTGCTATAGGACGAAAAGGGATTGACACGATGAAAAAAATTGATGTCGGCAAGAAAATTCTCAGCGAAAACGAAAAGTATGCTCTTGAAAACGCCCTGCTTTTGACTGAGCGGAAGAAATTATGCCTGAATATGATTTCGTCTCCAGGCTCCGGTAAGACAACAATTCTTACCAGAACAATAAACGAATTAAGGAGCGGCATCAAAATGGGTGTTATTGAGGGTGATATTGAAACCGACATAGACGCCGAGAGAATCCGAGCGACCGAAGCACCGGTCGTCCAGATAAACACCGAAGGTGCGTGCCATTTATCAGCGGTTCAGGTAAACAGTGCGCTAAAAGCGTTGCCTGTCGAGGATTTGGACCTGATTTTCATAGAGAATGTAGGCAATCTGGTTTGTCCATCGGCTTTTGAATTGGGCGAAACTGCGAAAATAGTCGTGCTCTCCGTTCCGGAGGGTGATGACAAGCCGGCCAAATACCCCGCCATTTTTGCTAAGTCGAAGGTGCTGCTCATAAACAAAATTGATCTGCTTCAAACGGGCGGCCAGGTGGACTTTGATATCGAACGAGTAAAGGCCGACGCACGTCAATTGAACAAGCGCATTGAAATCTTTCCGGTATCGGGCAAAACCGGCGAAGGGATGGGCAGTTGGTATGATTGGCTTGACAGGTCGGTCAAAAGTTTGCGATTTTGACCAACGTCAATTATAAATTCCCTGCCCTTGAGCACCTTCAGCTTCGTAAGGCCTGCGTAGTACTCAACGTTCAGGTTATCTCCGAGAGGGCCCGAAGCGACCAGTTCAAAGGGTACGCCAGCCTCCATAAAGGAATTGTGCCAGCCGTGTGGTCTGGGCAGACCGTAGTTGCCGTGCCCCTCGCACATTGGAAAATGGATCACGGTCTTCGGATTCTCGGATACGAACGCCTGCCATATGCGGGCAATGCGCTCAGTCGGCAGCCACACCAGGTTCGTGCTGCTGCCGTTGTACCGGCCGGCAGAAGCTCGCCGGATACTTCGCCATCGGCATGGGTGGGGTCACTGACAGGCAGAAGGCTGCCATGAAGTGGTACTACAACCACTTCCTGCTCGAGTCGGATGTTCAAGGTGGAACGCCATATGATACTGCGAGCCGATATCCCCATCTGGCCGTGTGCGCGATGGTCAATTGGCCGCTCGACATCGAGGAAAAGAATCCCGCCACGGTGCTCCCGCTGTGTTATCACGACACTTCATGTGGATTCTACGCGTGGCGCAATCGCTGGCAGGACGACGGCGATACCGTCATCACCGTACTGACCAATAGAACCGAATGCTACATGGGTGCCAAGCCCGACAGGTCGCTATCACTGAACACGGTCGGCAGGCACGTGAAATGGGGGACGGTCAAAGAGGGACCGACCCGACACTGGTGGGCCTCTGCTCGGGGTGAGTCGAGCTCACTGACTCTCTCCGACGGCACGTGCTTCGCGGTCGATTTCACCGGGGCAAGCGGCGCAGAGGTGATGCTGGTTACAACCGGCCAGGCCGAGGGCCAGGCGATGAGACTCGGCGGCAAGACGCTCACCTTTTATTTCCCCACCGAGAAAGTAGCGCCGGATGTAACAGTCGAAGGCGATGCTGCCGTCGTGGGAACGCAGCGGGTCATGCTCAAAGACGGCAACCTCATGCTCGCGGTGACGGGCAAGTAGCCGCGCATATCTGAAAGAGGGTCTCGGCTAATTTGGAGGCAACTTATGAGACGCCTTTGCAGTTCATTGATCGGCCTTGTATTTCTCACGGCGTCTGTATCGGCGGCCGTGTTCCAGTACAGTGTGCCTGTGGCAACGAGCAGAGGGGACAGATCGGCGTTCCTGTGGATTCCTTCCGGCGCCAAGCAGGTGTGCGGTGTGGTGATCGGTGGGATGACACTGATGGAGCGGGAGTTCGCCAAGGACCGGTGCATCCGAAAGGCGTGTGCCGATCAACAGGTGGGCATGACGCCGCGCGGATTCACCGGCCTTAAGAAGGGCATGGAACGGAGGATCGCCTTCCCGCCGCTGGGCAACCTGAACGTGGAGGGTGGTCCCGTGGCATTGAAGGCGACCAGCGACTCCGGCTTGCCGGTGGAGTACTATGTTGCGTACGGACCAGCCATCGTCGCGGACGGCAAGCTGCGCATCGCTGAACTGCCCGCTCGCGCGACCTTCCCGATCACCGTGAAAGTCGTGGCCTGCCAATTCGGCAGCGGCGTCGAGCCCATGGTTAAGACGGCCACACCGGTGGAGCAGACGATCCAGATCTGCAAGCCGCAGGTCAGGCCCAGCATAGCAACGCCGGCCTACTGCTGGCGCGGGTGCAGGAGCAAGGCTCGATGGCTGGCTTCTTTTCGCCGAGACCATTCGCGACTGCTTGCGCACCGGTGTTTTGCTGCGCCCGACGAGAAATCCACACAATTTCTGCTCGACTCAGCCGAAAATCGACAATTTAGCTTGCATCTTCTTTCCTTTGCGGTTTAATCGTGGCGGTAAAAAGTAAGGAGGCGTTTTTAAGGAGATCGCAAATGAACAAGGAAGATCATATCAGCGAGCCTAAGACGGAACTCTGCCTAAAGGAAAAAGGGTCACAAGCAGTTTCACGCAGAACGTTTATCCAAAGCTTGGGTGCAATTGGGGTGGGGTCTGCCTTCTTCTCTGCCGGTGCTGTCAAACAAGTCAAAGCTCAGCCCGTTTCTACTAACGCAGAGGGCTTGTCGAACGAACAGCTCATAGACATGTACACCGACATGTTGAAGATCCGCTTGTGGGAGACGAAAATCAAGGACCTGGCGCTCAAGGGAAGCTTCCGCGGTGTAGCACACCTGTATGTGGGCGAAGAGGCCATCGCCGTAGGTGTCTGCAGTGCTTTGAGGAAGGATGACTACATAGCGAGTACCCACCGCGGCCACGGCCACCTAATTGCCAAAGGCGGTGATATGAATCTGATGCTCGCGGAGATCACCCACAAGGCCACAGGGTACTGCAAGGGCTACGGCGGTTCGCTGCACATAACAGATATGAACCTGGGCATCCTGGGTATGAATGGGATTGTAGGGGCTTCGCATCTGATGGGTGCCGGCGCTGCCTACGGTGTTAAGGTCAAGGGGACCGACCAGGTGGTCGTGAGTTTTGGCGGGGATGGCTCGATACAGGGAAGCTTTTTCACCAGTGCCGCTAATAGTGCCGCCACCTATGGCCTTCCCTGGATTAGCGTCATAGAAAACAACCAGTACCAGATTTGGGTAAGATGCTCGGATGTCTACGCCATCCGAGATTTAGCGCGAAGGGCGGACGGGTATGGTATAGAAAGTCGGGTAGTGGATGGCAACGATGTCTTAGCCGTTTACGACGTGGCCAAGTATGCCGTAGAAAAGGCCCGTGATGGAGGGGGCCCGACGGTCATCGAGTGCAAGACCTACCGCTGGTACGACCACTATGGCTTCCGGGGGGCCCAGATCGGCAGAGACGGTGCTTTTGGCCTGGGTTATCGCTCGGACAGGGAATTGAGGGCGTGGATCACGAAAGATCCGATACCGCGATTCAGACGGTTCTTGGTGGGTGAGAAGGTGCTCACTGAAGCGCGGGCCAACGAGATGTTGCAGGAAGTCAATCAGACGGTAGAGAAGGCTGCTGCATTTGCCGAAGCACAGCCTGTTCCAGAACCGAAGGACGGCCTCTTGAATGTTTTTGCACAAGGTTCTGTTCCTCTGCATAAGACCTAATCAAGAAAAGGAGGCAAAGCACATGCCGAAGAGTATGAGATACGCGATTCTTGAAGCTATTCAAGGAGAAATGCGTCGGGACAAATGGTTAACTCTTCTGTATGAATACCAGAGCCCGGCGGCAAGTTGGGGCGGACGAAGGATCGATCTGGAGAAGGAGTTCGGACGCTGGCGAGCGCGGTTCAGCGCTATCGATGAGAATTGGATTGTCGGCGGTGCTATGGGGATGTCCATGATCGGCGTTCGAGCCATTGCCCACATACCAAGCATGACCACCCTCATTCCCTACGAATTGATGTTCAATCACGCCGGCAAGCTTCGTCATATGACCGGGGGGCAGGCGGCATTTCCTATGGTACTCTGGGCGGACATGCAGGGCAGGGCGCCATTTCAAGCCGGACAGCACGCCGATGCGGGACTCGAATCCTCCTACGCCCGGTTGGCAGGGCTAAAGGTCGTCATTCCTTCGAATCCGTACGATGCCAAAGGCCTCATGATATCAGCTATTAGGCAGGTCGACCCGGTCGTGTTCTGCCAGTATCCGGTGCCTGCATCCGGCCCCGAGGTCCCGGATGAGCCCTATTCAGTTCCAATCGGTCAGGCGGCCATTCGGTCAGAGGGCAACGATATTACCATCGTCGGGTATGCGCCGCAAACCGTGGAGATCGCCAAGGCAGTTGAACAGCTCAAGCAGCGCCGAATCAGTGCTGAATTCATCGACCCTCGGACACTGGCGCCTTTGGAGCAGGTTACAGAGACAATCGTCGCCTCAGTCAAGAAGACGGGCAGGTTATTGACATCCGACGATGGCAGCTACAGCTTCTGCAATTGTGCGGAGATTATTGCCAGGGTGGCTGAGGCGGTGCCAGGTGCTAAGTTCAAGAGGCTGGCTTTTCCAGATGCCCCACCACCCGGCGCTCCGGAAATGATCAACTACATGCGGGTAAATGCTGCCGATATTATTGCCGCCGCCGAAAAAATGGTACGGGGGTAACCAGGCTCTTAACAGGTGCAGATTCGGCTTTTTGTGTGGCCAGCGCCCTGAAGACCCACTCGGTCAGATGAGCAAAAACAATGACTAAAGACGTCAAACAACCTGGATGTGAACTGCGATGCAAGTACTGCGGGTACGATACAGAGGATGATGTCATCGAAGCGTTCTTTTGGACCGACAATGGGCCAATCGTAATAGAGGGTGTTCCCGCACGGTTGTGCAAGGGGTGCGGGGAGCAGTTTTTGGATGAACAAATCACACAAAGGATTCAGAAGCTATTGAAGAGTCCAACAGCGGAACCTGAGCGGCAGATTCGGATTTCCGTGTACGACCTGCCACAGCTTGAATCCGTAGGAAAACGCCGCCAATTCCACTCAATCGGGGCAAACAAGGATTCTCAGGCGAGTCTGCGGTGCAAGTACTGTGAATCGGAGACTGTTGAGGAACTGGTCAAATCTGCCTTTTGGGTGGATGGGCAACTGATTGCTATCGAGAACATCCCAGCGCAGACATGCCAGGAGTGCAAAGCGCAGTTCTATGACGATGAAACGGCTGAAACGATCGCCAGGCTGGACAAGCTCAAGGCTGTTCCGGATGGAGCGAGGCGTGAGGCGACAGTCTCGGTCTTTTCTCTTGGCTCAGTAGCGCATTGAACTACGAAAGAAAACCAGTCTATAAGGAAAGGAATTACCGGCTGGTTTTGACCGGCCCGTCGATATTGATAGCAGCAGCAGCATTTCTAACGCATCGAAAGCCGTAGATGTCATATCCGAAGCAGACATCCGCATAACCAGGAGCTTCATTGTAACGATAACCGGAGCGACAACTTTCGTCGCTGAACTTCCATGCGCCGCCACGCACCACTTTGGTTTCCCCGGTCTCTGGACCTTTCGGATTCTCTTCGGGGCTATCTTGATAATAGTCCACTTTGTAAAAGTCGTTGCACCATTCCCAGACGTTGCCGTGCATATCGTACAATCCCCAGGGATTAGGCTTCTTCTGACCTACCGGCTGAGGCTTTGAGCCGGAGTTCTGCTTATACCAGGCGTAGTCTTCCAGTTTTGACGGCTCATCACCAAAGAAGTACGCTGTCCCGGTTCCCGCCCGACAGGCATATTCCCATTCCGCTTCCGTAGGCAGTCTGTATCCATTTGCATCAAAATTGCATCGCCATGTATTGAGATCATAACAAGGCTGAATACCTTCCAGGAGAGAACGCGCGTTGCAGTATCTCACAGCATCCGACCAGCGCACCTGTTCCACGGGATTCTTATCTGCCTTCCAGCGGGAAGGATTCTTTCCCATAACTCTTCGGTATTCCTCCTGAGTCACCAGGTACTTGTCGATATAGAAGGAGCTTATGACGACCTCATGAGGAGGTGCATCTATTTCATTCTCATCTCCCATCGTAAACCGGCCGCCCGGAAGCCGGACCATTTCTACATCGGATTCAGTCTTCGTTTCGCTCTGGGCATCACTTCGGACTTCTGCGGCATTGTCTGGAGCTTTGCGCTTACAGCTTGGGAGCAGTACTAAAGTCACAGATACGAGAAATGCAGCAATGATATAACGTCTCATAATTCTTAGTTTCCTTTTTTTATAATCTTTGACTTGATATTATGTTTTCA
>SMTZ1_10012939_pt1 | contig 12047 bp, 13 predicted proteins | sample DeeMarSWOR136_30_FD_25667 | JGI IMG/M metagenome (IMG submission 25667) | reverse complement strand
CAGCCCTGATGGGCGGTTCCCTTCAGGTGGTCCTGACCATTTTGGCTGCTTTCATCATAGCCCGGCACCTCGGTCGTGATTTTGGGGAATCGCTTTTCATCGGGTTTCTTCTATCCCTAAGCAGCACAGCGATTGTATTAAAGCTCCTTCAAGACAGGGCTGAAGTTGACAGCCCTCACGGGCGAACATCCCTTGCCATATTGATTTTCCAGGACATCATTATTGTTCCAATGATGCTGTTTACTCCCCTAATTGCCGGAGCGAAAGGGAATGTAACCGGGGCCCTCCTCATTCTTACGGCCAAGGGAATCGGTATCATCTTGTTGGTGATTATGAGTGCCCGATGGATTGTGCCACATCTGTTGTATCACATTGCCCGGACGAGAAGCCGCGAACTTTTTTTGCTAAGCGTTGTGGTAATATGCTTCGGAGTTGCGTGGCTTACGTATAGCGTGGGGCTCTCCCTTGCCCTGGGAGCATTTTTGGCAGGTTTGATCATATCCGAATCCGAGTACAGTCACCAGGCACTCGGCAACATCTTACCATTTCGAGATGTCTTTACGAGTTTCTTTTTTATCTCCATCGGTATGCTCTTGGATGTAGGATTCCTTTTCCAACGGGCAGGGCTCATTGCCCTGATTACTCTTTGCGTTTTAGCACTAAAAAGTACCACATCCGGTTTTTCAACAGTTCTCCTGGGGTTTCCCCTCCGCACGACGATGGTAGTGGGCCTGACACTCTGCCAGGTCGGAGAGTTCTCATTCATTTTGTCCAAGACCGGTGTTGAATATGGTTTACTTGCCGGAAATACTTATCAGCTCTTCTTGGCTGTATCAGTACTTACCATGGCGTTAACGCCATTTATCGTAATCCTGTCGCCTCGCATGGCAGATCTTGCTCAGCGGATGCCACTACCGCAAAGATTGATATCAGGCCTATACCCTGTGCCAGGGATTAGCGGTCCAGACAAAAAAATCCGCTTGAAAGACCACCTTATTATCATCGGCTTTGGACTGAACGGCAGAAATGTCGCACGATCCGCCAAGGCTGCGGGCATCCCATATGTGATCATTGAAATGAACCCTGAAACGGTGCGCGACCAGAAAGCCAGGGGTGAGCCCATATTTTATGGTGATGCAATCCAAGAGGCGGTCCTTGAGCACGCGGGCATAAAGGATGCCAAAGCAGTTGTCTTGGTTATTTCCGACCCCATAGCAACCCGCAGGATTACAGCAATTACTCGGAGACTAAGCCCAAAGGTCCATATCATTGCTCGAACGCACTTTCTCCAAGAGATGGGACCTCTCTATGAGTTAGGGGGTGACGAAGTTATTCCGGAGGAGTTTGAGACATCGGTGGAGATATTTGCTCGAGTTTTGATGAAATACCTTGTACCCAGGGACGAAATTGATAAACTCATAGCAGAAGTGCGTGCCGATAGCTACGGGATGTTTCGGGGCCTTGCCAGAGAAGCGCCATCTTTTTATGATTTCAAACTACACCTTCCCGACATCGAAATCAATACTTTTCGAGTTAGCGAACGATCACCTATGGTTGGGAAATCGCTGTCCGAGATGGCGTTAAGGAAGACATTCGGTGTCACCGTATTGGCAATACGCCGCGACCAACAAACACTGTCCAGTCCAGATGGAGATACTAAGCTTCAAACCGACGATGTCCTAATAGTCTTGGGATCGCCCGCTAAGATTGCCGGTATCGGGAGTTTATTCCGTGGTGCGGATGAAGGAAACATGACCTCCCAATCCTGCCCATAGATCCAATATGGCGGGGATAACCCTCGGATTTGCCATGCCCCCCATAAGGTATTTACCCTTGCTTTTTTACGGATTGAGGCGATCCGATACACGATCAACAGGGAGGCCGCGATAGGAGAAGCTGACCTGCCCCCATAGGTTGGAGCCCTTTATGATGATGATAATGGTGTCAGTTCAGGCTCTGCCTACGTGTACAACCCCGCAGACATGATTGGAGGACTCGTTGATACGGTTATGGAACTGAATATTCAAAATGGAATTTCCAATAGCCTCGATGCAAAGCTAGACGTTGCATTATCAGCTCTTGACGACTTAAATGAGAATAACGATGCTGCTGCCATTAACTCTTTGAATGCTTTCATAAACGCTGTTGAGGCACAAAGAGGAAAAGTACTTACTAACGAACAAGCCGATGGTCTTATCACACAGGCTCAAGCTATTATCGATTTATTGCTAGCCCAATAACAGGCGAGATAACGCTCAAAAAGGGCAGGGTGAACAATCGTCCTGCCTTCTCTTTACCCGAGTAAAGAATACAAGATGAATCATTGCGAAGGGAGACGACCGAAAATTATCGATATGCGATGGAAATATTTCCAATGATAATGGCGGAAAAAACCGGAAGATCACCGACCCGTAGGCCCACTCCCCCCGCGGGTGAGGACTTTTTTATAGGTGGGTCAAAATCCCGGCTCTTTTGGCCCGGAAGAAATGCCAGACCGTGCACGTAGGGAATGGGCGTTTTCTATCGTTTGCCTTCAATAAAGTCGGTTATGCGCTCCATGGGTTTGAGACTGTTCCTGCGCTTCTTTGGCTTCTTTTTCGTCTCTTCCCGTAGCTTCTCTTGTATTTCTTGCAATGTCTTGGGTGGTATGAGTTCTTCAATCTTTGGCATTTCGGTTCCTCCTTTTTGCGTATGGTTCTTTATTCCCACTTGATATGCCAATCACAGGCACTTCCGAGTCAGCGGACGGGTGGGGTTCTATGGTTTCCTTAACCCGTTTATTTTTGGACTCACGATGGATGTTGACCGGCTCCATGAAGTGGGTCATAAAAGAAGTGGGGGCCGGAGGGCAAAGGGGGAAATTCCCTCAGACCACTATCGAGAGAGCGGAAGATTAACATTGGCTTCTAGCAATTTCAATGCCAGGTGTAGCTATTGTTAAGGATAGAAGGCAGGATCGGCAACGACCCTTGCCTTTTTTCTTGTGAATCTTGTTCCACCTTGCTATCATAAGGTTTATGAAAAAGCATAAACACACGGACTGCCTCTAAATGGGGTTATCTAAATGAATCCAGCAAAGGGGAAAAATGAAGATGAAAAAAATGTCATTTTTGTTGGCTCTCTGTCTGGTGTTGTTTCCATTAACAGCAGCGGCAAGTGACTATAAGGCCTGGGTTCCATTGCTTCCTGATACCTTGGCCGGCTTGAGCCAATCCGGTAAACCAGACGGTATAAACATGGAGACTAGTGGGAAGAAGTGGTCGTCTCTCCACCAACGGTATTCGGCCGACAAGGGAGAGAAGGCTATTGAGTTAACGATTGTGGCGGGTGAAGGAGCGCCGTACCTGGCGCAGTTCCAAATGATGTCCAGTGTGAAAATGGAAACCGAGGACCAAATCGTTAAGACCGTAAACGTCTCGGGGTACAAGGGATTGCTCAATCTCGAGAAAAGGGAAAAAAGTGCGACCCTGATGATCTCTTTGAACGAAGAAATGCTGGTCGTCATCGCGGCCAAAGCCGTCAAGAGTGAGGCGGAAGCCCTCAAGCTCGGAGAACAATTACCACTTGCCAAATTCGCAGCTCAGGCAAAATGAATCTGCGGAAAAGGTGAGGCGATGATCGAGGTTGGGGTCGCATCTTCATATATCACTCAATATCCCACCAACCTTTTTCCGTTAACTCCTTGTCTGAATCCATGCAACTGCTGGCATGCTCCAAGGCCCGGGTAATACTCGTAATTCTTACTCCGAACATCCGCTCGTGATGCGTAGAAAGGGCAAGGTAACACATCATAGAAGGTATCTTGGAAATCTATTCTTACCTGCCCTGCCATGGAATAATAGTACCATTCATGATTGTGCTTCAACATTTAACTGATAAATGAAGGTGTGCCTCCACTTCCCTAATAGTGCTTATATCCTTTTTCCTTTTAAATAGATGGAGGAATTCAGGTGATACAAATGAGAGGCGAGCTAGAGTAAGGGAAGCCTGTGGAGGAGATGGCACGATGAAATTAGATACCTATGCAGAAAAGGCAAAATCTTTGGGCGTATCCAAGGCGGAAATTATCGATGCTAAAAATGTGGTAGTGGAAAATTGGGTGAGGTTAAAGTGTCAGTATGGTTGTGGCGGTTATGGTGAGTCTTTAACGTGTCCTCCATACTCCCCAACACCTGATTATACAAAACCCTGATGGGTGAATATTCTAGAGGTCTTTTGATGCAGATTGAAAATATCTCCTTGATGGGCAGACCAAGGCTAGGTCCTAAATTAAGGAAAATTGTTGCTGACCTTGAGAGGGAAGTCTTTTTGGACGGTTATTACAAGGCTTTTGGTATGGCTTTGGGTCCGTGTAGATTTTGCAAGACTTGTGATACTAGCGAACCCTGTAAACACCCCTATGAGGCACGGCCATCTGTGGAGGCATGTGGCATTGATGTCTACCAGACCGCCAGAAACTGTGGATTTGAATTAGAGGTAGTAAGAACAGAGGAGTGTCCCTATTCGTATATAGGACTCATATTAATCGAATAGGAACTTAACTTTTTAAGAGAGATTTGGATGAACCCATACTAATCCCACTCGACCAAAGAGAAATCGTGACCGTTCACCAATTAGCCATCTCGAACCTTTTAGAGATTCAGGCATTGATACAATTGCTAGTAGAGAAACCAATAATAAAAAGATGAGACGATGGCTGAGCTTAAGAAGCTTGATAGGGGGATGAAGGACAAGAGGGCCAACTTGTATACATCGTCCACCAGTTAGATTTCTTTGAAATAGCATCTCACTCGAGCTAACACCCTCTCCCCATAGGTCGGTTTACTTTCTCGTAAATTAAGGAAAGAAGATCCATCAATCTGTGCTAATGGGGTACTTCCCATATTTCTGGATGGCCTCGGCCATGGCAATGACGTTCTTGGGCTCGCAGTAGGAAGTAATGCTATTCCCGCTCGAGACAATGTAGCCCCCTCCCGGAGCGATCTCCTTGATTCGTTTCTTCACTTCCTCTTCCACCTGCTCCGGGGTGCCGATCGAGAGAGTATTTACATCGATGTTCCCCAGGAGGCAGACCTTATCACCATAGCTTTTCTTCACGTCGTTGATGTTCATTGCCACAGGTTCAATGGGATGGATCCCTTTCACAGCGAGATCGATGAGGTCATCAAGGAGTGGGAGGATATTCCCGTCACTATGGTGTACCCAGAGAACCGTAATCTTCTCCACTATTTTCCGTATCTTGGGCACCACAATATCATGAAAGAACTTTGGGGAGAAGAGGGGAGCTGCCTTCCAAGCTAAGTCGTCACTGGACCAGATTATGTCAAAATCAAGCTGGCAAATCCTCTCGATGACAGCAGACGCCCATTCGCAGTAGGCATCCATGACCTTCTCAACCAACTGCGGATTGTCGTAGAGGGCATAGGAGAATTCTTCCATTCCCAAGCTTAAATAGGTTGGGGAGATTCCCAATCTGGTTGAAAAGATGAGTGCGAATTCCCCCTTTTTGCTGGCGTACTCCTCGGCTTCGGCGTAAAGGCTATCATCGTAGGGATCGGGAAAGTCTAGAAGTTCAAGATCCTTCTCGCTTCGGATTAGTCCCTTCCCGTAGAAGATCCGCCCATCTTTTCCCCTTAATTTCTCGGCGAATATTGGGGCTATGAGCCTGTACGAGATATTGTCCCGGTGGAGCAATTGGGATAAAGCCTTTTCCTCATCGACTGATCGACGAAAAATCGCAATCTCCGCCAATTCCTTGGGCGGTTCAACGTCCAGGAGTTTTGCGGCTACCACCGGATCGATGGTAGATTCACAATAGGGAACCCGATCAGGCTCCTCCAGTTTCAAAGCGCAAAGGATTCTCTCTCTTGGGGTCATCTCCATAAAATTCCACCAAATCTACGCCCGCTCACCATCATCGATATGTAACGTATCTGATAATTCATTCTCACCGGCCGTGCCATGGAATCATACTACCCTTCAAGACCCTCGTGTCAAGGCTTAACTGATAGATTGATCGCCCCACACGGGTTTTAAATAGGTTGTCCTTCACCCTTTATGATGCGAAAGATTTCAATGGGCTTCTTTCCCAGCTTATTTGCGACGTCTTTTAGTCTATCAGTGGGGCTGGCATCGATCCCATGCTTTTTCAATCGGGAAAGCACCTCATCCAACGAAAAATCTCTCTCGGTACAAATCATCTCAAGCGTCTTTTTCCCAAGTCCTGTCCCTTCAATGGTTTCAGGGAGAGTGGGCTTTACACCGCCTGCCTTCATGACCTCAAAGAGCGTGCTGGGGGGGATTCCATTCTCCTCCGCAATCTCCCCGAGGGTCTGCTTGGCATTCTCCACCTTGTAGCCCTTGGATTTAAGGGCACCCAGGATCTGCTCAACGGGCACTTGGATTATCGTCGAGAACTCCTTGAGACTCATGTTCTCCGCATGGGGAACAGGTGGCGTGATCTTACTTTCCTCCCAACTGTTTTTAGCCTTTTCACCAAGGTTCATGGTAGTGCTGAAGGGGGGGAGATTCCAAAGTGTGCCTAGGAAGACCACAAGGCTAATCACAGTAGCTACCGAGAGTTCCCACCTCTGGTTTAAAGCTCTGCGCACTTTATCCCAAAGGAAATTCATAAATGTTCTCCAATTGTAATAGAGATGAAGGCCCACAATAGCGAGAAGCACGTAGCCGAATATGGTGTGGATGGCTACCCATTCTTCCTTGTCGAGACCCCAAAATGTCCAATCCGTCCAATGGGCAATCCTTCCCGGTGGGGCAACATAGAGAATGATACCGGAAGCGGTATCCACAATAAAGGAAATGATGACCAGAAATGTCGTCATTCCCCTGAGCTTGAATGTTTTTCCCCTCTCCTTTGCCATAATTCCCTTCCTGACCTTTTTTCCAAGAATCCCGTTTTCAGCCCACGTCTTTGGTCATTCTGTCGAGGTGTAGTATTTCCCCTCTCTGAGAGCAAGGGGTATGCCAAAACGGGGAATTGTCTGGAAGTGGCTGATATCACGTGATAATTTTACATGTGGAATTTCAAGCATACATTAACTGGATTATCCTTTTCGACAAAACGGGCGAGGCTAATGGAAGGAATGTGATAAATCTACCTTAATTTCTCATAACTTGCCAAAGTTCGACAAGATTGAACCATATCGACAATTTTGTCGAGATTTACCTATCTGACCAGCCCCTGTGGAATAGTCCTACTCACCTAAAGTACTTCTTCTTTTCATTCAGAGAGGTTATGCCACCAGGATGAAAGATTGTTGGGAATCCTCGACTCCGTTCGAGCGATCCTCGGTAGAGGAGGAAACCAAGACTGACTTTCCAAGCGCGGTGCCATCAGGGGGACTTGTCGTTTTATTGAGGCAGTGGGAGGCAGTGGCGTCAAAGTCAAATTTGACCGGCGCCGAGGTAACAGGGGATAACCACCGAGAGGCGCGTGGTCCAAGGAAAACCTCCTTAACCACGCAGCCCTTGGTGGGTAGTGAGTATCTTTGGCTGAAGTGTCAACAGCACCGTGGGGCCTATTCGTCTCGTTGCAGAAAGGGGAGAACGTGGTGCGGAATAAGGGTTTGAAAACAAGGGACCTTAACCTGTGATTTGAGGGTTGAGAACATATTGACTTTTAACCGTTTAGTTGTTATAGATAACATTCGAGTTCAAAAAGGATGCAAGGTACGTCCCGGTTTGTCGCCTTTTGCAACCTTAAAAGCATAAACCTATTCACAATTAAGGGGATTTCGCTGCATTTTGGATTTATGGTGGGTGTAGCTCAGTTGGTGAGAGCACTGGGTTGTGGCCCCAGAGGTCGAGGGTTCGAATCCCTTCACTCACCCCAATAAAGACGGGATCTGTTCGTTAACATAGCCCGATATTCCATGGTTTATGCGCCCGTAGCTCAGTCGGATAGAGCGTCGGACTTCGAATCCGCAGGTCGGGCGTTCGAGTCGCCCCGGGCGTGCCATGTGAGCCGTTAGCTCAATCAGGCAGAGCAACTGACTCTTAATCAGTAGGTTGGAGGTTCGATTCCTCCACGGCTCACCATGTCCATAATTGAGATAGGGAATTTCGGACAATAGAGACATGAGGAACTCGTTCACCTCTCGATCTTCTCTCTCGACGAAGAGGCGAGAGTGGCGAAATTTGGCAAACGCACTGGATTTAGGATCCAGCGGTGAAAACCTTGGGGGTTCGAGTCCCCCCTCTCGCACCATTTACTCCATACGGGAATGGAGGTCAGTCCCGCCTCATGATAAAAATCGACGTTGAAGATCTCGGTTCCACGAAAAAGAGGCTTCAGATAGAGGTCCCCGGGGAGATTGTTACCAAGGAGATTGACTCCGCTTATCGGAAGCTAAGCAAAAGGGCGAAGGTAAAGGGGTTTCGGCCTGGTAAGGTGCCCCGGGCTATACTCCAGCGGTATTATGGGGACTACGTTAAGAATGAGGTCATCAGCAAGGTCATCAACGATACCTATATCAAGGCTATATCAGACCAGGACATCAAACCGGTTTCGCAGCCCACCATAGATGATGGGGCGTTGGAAGAGGGAAAGGCCTTTGAGTATTCGGCTATCGTAGAGGTAAAACCCGATATCCAGGTTAAGGGCTACCTCAGCCTTCGCCTCAAGACAAGCAAAGTCGAAGTGACGGGGAAAGATGTGGAAAAGAGGTTACGGGACTTACAGAACCTTCATGCCCAGTTGGTAACGGTGGAGGAGAGGAAGAAGATAGAGGAGGGTGATTTCGTCATCGTTGACTATGAGGGATTCTCCGATGGAGGGCCTTTTGAAGGGAGCAGTGGAAAGGATTTCATGCTGCAAGTAGGCAGCGGAGGATTTATACCCGGGTTCGATGAGGAAATTATAGGCCGGGAGCGGGATGACGAGGTAGAGGTTGAGATGACCTTTCCTGAGAATCATCCCAAGATGGCGGGGAGGCATGCCGTTTTCCGAGCGAGGATTAAAGAGGTCAAGGAAAAGATATTGCCGAAATTGGACGACGAATTTGCCAAGGATATCGGTGAGTATAAGGACCTCGAGGAAGTCAAAGCCAGGATCAGGGAGGATTTGAAGAGGGAAGGAGAGGAATCGAAAAGGAGGGACCTCGAGAACCAACTCGTAGAGAAGTTGATCGACGGGAATCCCTTCGATGTGCCTCGAAGTATGGTGGAAGGGCAAATCGATTATTTGGTGGCTGATGCCAAGATCAGATTAGCCTCTCAGGGATTTGCCTTGAAAGATGTAGGAGTAGAGGAGGGGAAGCTCCGAAAAGATTTTGAGGAGGCCGCTCTGAAGCGGGTGAAGCAGGAGCTCATCCTTGAGAAGATATCTACTTTGGAGGGAATCTCGGTCAAAAATGAGGAGGTCACGGAAAGGTTGAGGGAGATATCCCTTCGAACGAATCAGAATGTGGAGAAGGTGAGGGGGTATTATCAGAAGGGCGACCGGATGGAAGAACTGAAGGCCAAGATTGTGGAGGAAAAAACCCTGGATTTTCTCCTGAAGGGGAGTCACATAAAGGTTAAGTGATTTTCTCGGGAGTAGGAGGGAAAATGCCACTGATTCCAATTGTTATCGAAAAAGATGGGAGGATGGAGAGGGCGTATGACATTTACTCCCGTCTTCTGAAGGATAGAATTATCTTCATCGGGACGGTCATCAATGATGATGTGGCAAATGTGGTGATCGCCCAAATGCTCTTTCTGGAATCTGAGGATCCGGACAAGGATATTTATCTGTACATCAATTCCCCCGGGGGGATGGTAACCGCTGGCCTGGCGATATACGATACCATGCAGTACATCAGGCCAGGAGTTTCTACCCTGTGTATGGGACAGGCTGCAAGCATCGGGGCCCTGCTTCTGGCTGCCGGGGAGAAGGGCAAGAGGTGTGCCCTTCCTCACTCCAGGATACTCATCCATCAGCCAATGGGGGGGTTTCAAGGGCAGGCATCGGATGTTGACATCCAGGCAAAGGAGATCTTACGTCTGCGGGAAGAACTCAATAAGATTTTATGTGACCATACGAGTCAGCCCCTGGAAAAGATTATTGCGGACACGGATAGGGATTTTTATATGTCCGGGGGAGAGGCAAAGGAGTATGGAATCATAGATGAGGTGGTCATCAAGCGACCAGTAGTGCTATAATCTTAAGGAAGGTTTCGTCGGGAGGAAGGGCATGAGAAAAGACGAAAAAGGGAAGGGAACGGTACTACATTGTTCCTTTTGCGGAAAGAGTCAGGATGAGGTAAGGAAGCTGATCGCCGGCCCCACGGTCTACATCTGTGATGAGTGTATCGAGTTGTGCAATGAAATCATCGCAGAGGAATCGGAAGAGGAAAAGCTGATAAAGGGTAAGGTGGCCGTTCCAAAGCCCACGGAGATTAAGGATCGTCTCGATGAGTATGTAATCGGGCAGCAGAAGGCTAAGAAGATCCTGTCCGTTGCCGTCCACAACCATTACAAGAGAATCGATTCCAAGATTAGTATGGGAGATGTGGAATTGCAGAAGAGCAACATCCTCTTGATCGGGCCGACGGGATGCGGGAAAACCCTTCTTGCGCAAACCTTAGCCCGTATACTGGATGTTCCCTTTACCATTGCCGATGCCACCTCATTGACGGAGGCGGGGTATGTGGGCGAGGATGTGGAGAATATCATCCTCAATCTCTTACAAGCGGCGGATTACGACGTGGAAAGGACTGAGTGAAGGGGTTCAGCAGGCCTTATTAAAGATTATCGAGGGGACCACGGCCAGCGTCCCCCCCAAGGGTGGAAGGAAGCACCCCCAGCAGGAATTCCTGCAAATCGATACCACGAATATCTTATTCATTTGCGGTGGCGCTTTCATCGGTTTGGATAAGATTATCGAGCAAAAGGTTGGTATTAAGACGCTGGGTTTCGGGGCGGATATTAGGAAGCGGATCGTTGGGGAAGGCGAAGATCTCTTGGAGCAAGTGCAGCCCGAGGATCTCTTGAGGTTCGGTTTCATTCCCGAATTTATCGGTCGCTTGCCGGTAATCGCTACTTTGAACGAACTCAGCGAGGAGGCCCTGGTTGATATCCTCACCAAGCCCAAACATGCGCTGGTGAAGCAGTATCAAAAACTCTTCGAATTGGAAAATGTCAGATTGAAATTCACCGAGGGCTCACTCAGGGCCATATCACAAGAGGCAATCAAGCGGAAGACGGGAGCACGTGGCCTTAGGTCGATATTGGAAAACGTGATGCTGGACGTTATGTACGAAATTCCATCCCAGTCCAATATCAAGGAATGCATCGTCAGCGAAGAGGTGATCCTAAATAAGGAAAGGCCCGTCATCCTTTACGAGAAAGAGGCGGAGGTGGCCTGAGATAGTAATCCGATATTTGACCCCTTGAAGCCAACCCCTTTTCGCATCTCTCAGTCTGCTCAGACATGATTTTTCTCCGGAAGAATTTACATGGGTAAAAGGGCGACGCCCTGCGCTCAAAGTGATGCCAGGATTCTCGCGCCCGAGACGAAGGACCTCCTTCCCATCGGAAGCATGAAGCTAAGTGCTTCGATTCGCGATTACGTTGAAGTATTTTGGCGACTTATTTCAAAAATATTGCTCACTCCATTTGGCCCGAGCCTTTCGGCAGTGAGCGTTCGACTGAGCTCACGCCGAAGTCTAAATAAATTCGTCATGGAACTTATAAATCGAAGGACCAAGGGATAAGGTTTTATCCCGAAACTGGATAAACCCAATAAACCCAACAAACCAGCATTATTCCCTTGACACGGGTTCTTTAGTGGGTATTATAGTATTATCCGGCTGGAAGGGGCGGATAGCTCAGGTGGGAGAGCGTCGGCCTTACAAGCCGAAGGTCACAGGTTCAAGCCCTGTTCCGCCCACCAAGATTGGAGTTGAAAACGAAATAGGGATTTCGGGGTCGTAGTTCAGCACGGTTAGAACGCCGGCCTGTCACGCCGGAGGTCAGGGGTTCAAATCCCCTCGGCCCCGCCAGTAATTTCAAGGGGTTAGGCATCTTGCTTAACCCCTTTTTCTTTT
>SMTZ1_10006638_pt1 | contig 12052 bp, 10 predicted proteins | sample DeeMarSWOR136_30_FD_25667 | JGI IMG/M metagenome (IMG submission 25667) | reverse complement strand
CAACGATTACTGTATGAAATGGAAATCCTGGATTTTACAGTAACTGATCATCCTCTTAATCTATTCGATGATAAAATTGACTGGTCAAGCATCACTCCATCGCACCAAATTGAGAACAACAAAGGAAAAGAAATAAAATTCGCTGGCTGGTTGGTAACCAGCCGTCGAGTCAAATCACAAAAAGAAGAATATATGAAGTTTCTCACCCTGGAAGACCGCTACGGACTTTGCGAAGCAGTCATGTTTCCCAAAGTGTATAATAAGTATGGACATCTGGTGAAAGGTTATGGCCCCTATCTCATCACAGGTTCAGTGCAATCGCGCCTGCCGGGCGAGGCAAACCTGCTGGTTGAGAAACTAGAGGTGGTTAAGTATGAAAAATCGGAACTGGAGAAAAAATTCAAGCAAAAGACTTCCGTTAATCAAATACGAAAGGTTTTACTTAAAAATGAGGGATTGAAATGCCACTAAGATGAAATCTTAAGAAAACAAAGTTGACAAACAAGTTGATTAAAACTAATTTTGAATAAAATTACAAGGAAACAGAAATGCATGATGCTCAATTTTATCAGGTGATTGATGATGGGCGTTTGCAATGTCAGCTGTGTCCCCGATACTGTAAATTGAAACCAGGTCAGCATGGATTTTGTTATGTAAGAAAAAACGTTGATGGGAAATTGAAAAGTCTGGTTTATGGGAAGCCATATGCCGTCAATGTAGATCCGATAGAGAAAAAACCACTCTTTCATTTTCTACCAGGTACAAAAATTCTTTCGATAGGTACCGCCGGATGCAATATGGCCTGTAAACATTGTCAAAACTGGGATATTTCCGAGGCCAAATATAACGAAGAACGTGCCATTGACCTGCCCCCTACCCGATTGATTCAACTGGCAGTTCATTATAATTCAAAAAGTATCGCGTATACATATAATGAACCTACTATTTTTGCTGAGTATGTCATGGATACTGCCCAAATGGGACAGGAATTAAATTTAAAAAACGTAATGGTCACCAATGGATATATAACTCCAGAAGCAATCGATGAGGTCTATAAAAATATCGATGGTGCTAATGTGGATCTGAAAGCTTTTAGTGAAGATTTTTATCAAAAACAGACTCTTTCGCACCTCAAACCTGTAATGGAATGCCTGAGGAGGTTAAAACATTTAAATGTATGGATTGAAATAACTAACCTTATTATTCCAAGCCTTAATGATGATGCGAATCAGGTAAAGAAAATGTGTGAATGGATAATAGAAGAATTGGGTCCCCTAACACCATTGCATTTAACCGCATTTCATCCCGATTATAAAATGAAGCACTTACCACCTACTACTCCATCAACTTTATTAAAATTAAGGAAATTGGCAATTGACATTGGATTACAATATGTATACGTAGGGAATATCAGTCATGTTGAAGCTTCCAGTACCCATTGTCACAATTGTCATACCATTTTAATTAGACGATCCTGGTATACCAACGAATTTACAAATTTCAAAAATGGGATATGCCTGAACTGCCATTCCAAAATACCAGGAATCTTCAATTAGCATTCAACTTATTTACATAGTTCTGTTCACTTGAAATAGTCCTCGTAATATTAACATTTCTATAGCCCCCCAAATTATTCCTCCCTAAAATCACCTTCATAACTAAAATTCATTTATCTGCCATTCTTTCATTTTTCCTATCAAAATTGACATTTCATGAAGATATTAGACAATTTGTCAGAAAAAAACATAAAGGAATCAATTATAAAAACTTTTATAATATATTGTTTTTTAATATATTACATTATTTTTTATCTTTTGGCATTACATTTGTAGAACTAAATACCGATATAAGGAGAAGGATAAGATTATGGTTCTTTTATTAAATCTAATCACGAATTACACGCTGCACAGCTATAAGAATATGGCTTTATATGGTTTATTATTTTTTCTTTTTGGAATAATAATTTTATTGATGCCTGAAATTTTAATTCTAATTATTGTATCAATTCTCTTTTTTTTAGGTTTACTTTTTTTATATTTAGCTTGGAAAATAAAAAAATCCGAAATTTATAGTAATCAATTCAGGATATTTCTATAAGAGGGAATCGAGGTGAAATAATGATAAAAATTGATCGAAATCAAGAAGAAATAGCTATCCCGGAGAGTATTCCGGTTATACCTGTGAGGAATACTGTATTTTTTCCCCATCAATTCATCCCATTGGCAATTGGTCGGTCCAAGTCAATAAAACTGGTGGAAGACGCGGTAAAGGGTAATGGTCTTATAGGTGTAATAGCCCAGAAAGATGGTACGGTTGATGATCCGAAATGGACTGATCTTTACAAGGTTGGAACAATTGCTCGTATTCTCAAGATCATTGATTTACCTGACGGTAGTAAAAGTGCTTTTATACAAGGAATTACCCGCTTTACAGCCATAACATATATTCAAACAGATCCATATTTCATTGCCACAAATGAAGTTAAAGAAGATATTTATCCGAAGGATCGTTTGCGGATAGAGGCTTTTGCAGCCAATCTGAAAAACATCTTTCAACAGGCATCCGAACTAGCACCGGAGATCACAACGGAACATCAAGCAATGATATCAAACATACAGGAACCAGGAATAGTTGCAGATATGATTATTGCCTTCTCAAATATAGCTGTTTCAGAGAAACAGGATATATTAGAAATATTTGAAGTGGAGGATCGGCTGAAACGCTCTACTTTTATATTCAATAAATATTTACAGACTTTGGAACTTGGCAAGAAAATTCAAAATGAAGTTCAGGATGAAATCAGTAGGGGTCAACGGGAGATGTATCTGCGTCAGCAATTAAAAGCCATTCAGAAGGAATTGGGAGAATATGATGAAACAAGCGATGTTGGTGAAATGAAAAAGAAATTAGATGAGGCTGATCTCCCGGAAGAAGTACGTAAAGTTGCTGATAAGGAATTAGACAGATTGAGCAGAATGCATCCGGCATCAGCTGAGTATACAGTATCGCGAAGTTATCTAGATTGGATAATCGAGGTTCCATGGAATAAAAGCACTGAGGATAATTTAAACATAAAATATGTACAGAATAAACTAAACTCAGATCATTATGGATTAGAGAAGGTAAAAAAAAGAATTCTGGAATACCTGGCAGTCCGGAAATTGAAAAATGACATGAAAGGTCCCATTTTATGCTTTGTGGGACCTCCTGGTGTTGGAAAAACCTCTTTGGGAAGATCTATCGCCGATGCAATGGGGAGAAAATTTGTTAGAATCTCTTTAGGTGGTGTTCGTGACGAAGCTGAAATTCGCGGGCACCGAAGGACCTATATAGGTGCATTGCCTGGCCGGATTATACAAGGTATCAAAAGGGCAGGATCAAATAATCCGGTATTCATGCTGGATGAAATAGACAAAGTAGGAACCGATTTTCGTGGTGATCCTTCAGCAGCCCTCTTAGAGGTGCTGGATCCTGAACAGAATAATAGTTTTTCCGACCACTATCTGGAAGTCGCATTTGATCTCTCCAAAGTAATGTTTATCGCAACTGCCAATATTCCTGACACAATTATTCCTGCGTTGAGAGATCGCATGGAAATCATTGAAATTCCCAGCTATGTAGAAGAAGAAAAAGTCGAAATCGCAAAAAAATTCTTGGTTCCTAAGCAAATTAAAGAACATGGACTTACTAAAAAACAAATTAAATTTAATGATGATGCTTTACATACTATTATCAATTCTTATACTCGAGAAGCAGGAGTGAGAAATTTAGAGCGTCAAATAGCCACCATTAGCAGAGGTATAGCTAAGGAAGTTGCCTCTGGTAAAAAAGGACTATCTACTATCACATCAGACTCAGCATCGAAGTTGCTTGGACCCATTAAATTTTACAGTGAAGTCGCCGAACGAATAGATGAGCCTGGTATTGTTACAGGACTGGCCTGGACACCCATGGGTGGAGATATCCTGTTTATTGAAACAAGCAAGATGCCCGGCAAAGGTAACCTGATTCTAACCGGACAATTGGGTGATGTGATGAAAGAATCTGCAAAGGCAGCAATGAGTTATATTCGTGCCCATGGTAAAGAATTTAGGCTTGAAGAGAACTTTCAGGAAAAATTTGATATTCACATTCATGTTCCGGCCGGTGCCATACCAAAAGATGGTCCTTCGGCAGGTGTAACTTTATTTACTGCCCTGCTCTCTTTACTGACTGAACATAAAGTACGCAATGATATTGCCATGACTGGGGAGATTACCATGCGCGGTAAGATTTTACCAGTGGGAGGTATAAAAGAGAAGGTTCTGGCTGCTCATCGGGCAGGAATCAGAACAATCATACTCCCTGAAAAAAGTAAATCTGAAGTAGTGGAAATTCCAGAAACCGTGAAGAAGGAAATGAAATTTATCTATGTGAAAAATATGGACGATGTTGTACGTAATGCTTTTCGTGGCAGAAAATATAACAGCAAAGAAAGAATAATAGCTTCTCAGGCAAGAGCATGAGTTAAATATACATTAGAATATATTTCGTATTGAGAAATGGATCCAAAGAAAGATTATTATAAAATCCTTGGCATAAACGAAAGTGCTTCGCCGGACGACATTAAAAAAGCCTATCGAAAACTGGCAAAAGAGTATCACCCTGACACAAAGGGTGGGGATAGAAGTGCTGAAGAAAGATTCAAAGATATTAGCGAAGCATATGCAATATTAAAAGACCCGAAGAAACGTCGGGAATATGATTTAATGCGAAAAAATCCATTTGCATCTGGTGCGGGTGGATTCAATTACGACTCTGGGGGGGACTTTAATGGATTTAGAATGAACTTTGGAAATTCGGGAGGAAATTTTAGTGGTATCGATGATTTACTCGGAAGCTTCTTTGGGTTCGGAGGAAGAAGATCCCGCTCAGATTATAATCATCAAGATAGTTTCTTTAATCAATATCGTACCCGTCAACCTCGAAAAGGTGAGGATTTTCAGGCCAATATTTCTATACCATTTGAATTAGCAGCGAGAGGCGGGGAAACTTATGTTCGAACACCCACAAATAAACGGATAAAATTAAAAATTGCCCCTGGTACCGAGAACGGTAAGAAAGTCAAAATGACGGGTTATGGAGCTACTCCCCCAGGCGGTGGAACACCCGGCGATCTTTATATAACCTTACAGGTGGAAAAACATCCCAAATTCGAAAGAAAAGGGAACGATATTTATTCAACCGAGCAAATTAATGTTGCCCAGGCATTACTGGGTACAGAGATTGAAGTAAGTACCATTCGGAACCAGAAGATAAAACTGAAAATACCCCCTGGCACTGATAGTGGGAAGCTCTTTAGACTCAAAAAATTAGGGATTGAAAGTTCGAATGGGGTTGGTGATCATTATGTTCGAATAATGATAAGTACACCGAAAAAAATGAATAATAAATCCCGAAAACTTTTTGAAGAATGGGCCCGGGTAGAAGGATTGGTACTATAAAGGTTTAATCCAATATTAAACGCTTTGACTAAAGACGATATCAAAAAAACCGTTTTCATCCTCGATAACATGTTGCACGGTTTAGCACGATGGTTACGATTTTTAGGCTATCGTTCATTTGTTATTGAAAACGTCCACCAATTAGACCAATTGTTTATTGATCACCCTACTGCTGTTTTTATCACAGAAAGTAGAAAAAAAAATCAAAAAATCAATCCCCCCAGTTCCTTTCTCATGGAAGAGAGTAAGCTTGAGGACCAACTCGCCATACTTAATTCCCAGTTTAAAATATTTGAAAATATTGAACTTCTAAGTCTATGCAGTCTCTGTAACACTGCAATTGCACCTGTAGAAAAGGGAACAATAAAAGATAAAGTCCCTCCTGCTATTTGGTCTTCCCACCATTGCTTCTGGATCTGTTCCAAATGTCAAAGGATCTATTGGAAGGGCGGACACACCAAAAGACTGATTGATAAACTTAGACGCTTAAATGTCCCAATTTAAAAGGCTACTTTTCTAAAAAATATTTTTGTTCATATTCCTTCCTTCGTATTTATTTATATTTCAGGTGAGTGAATACAAAATGGATTACCAGGCAACTTGCTTTATCTAAAATCAAGTATATCCGAGAAAATTTTTCATTCTTTATTATTCTATCGGATATGAAATTATTCGGATGAAATTAAAGATATAAAATTAGGTGAAAGGGTACAAGATGGATAATGAAAATGTGTTTTCCCGCCTCGTTGAACAAATTGAGCTTTTTCGAAGTGACATGATCGAATTCCAAAAATCAATTACCAGAATAAAAGCTTTAAGTCCAAAAAATGGTGGGGAGGGTGAATGGGATAAAGCCATTTATGTAAAGGATTTCCTCGAAAAACGAGGTATAAAAAATATTGAACAAATTAATGCTCCAGACCCGGAGGCAAAATCAGGTAACCGTCCAAACTTAATTGTTCGAATCCCCGGGAACTCGAACAAGCGTAGTATCTGGATAATGTCTCACCTGGATGTTGTTCCAGAAGGAGATTTAAAAAATTGGCATTCCAATCCATGGGAGGTGATTGAAAAAGACGGTAAATTATATGGTAGAGGTACCGAAGATAACCAGCAGAGCCTTACCAGCAGTATTTTCACAGCTCTTGCCTTTCACGAATTAAATATCAAACCCGAGTTTGATCTAAATCTAATCCTGGTTGCTGATGAAGAGACCGGTTCTAAATTTGGATTGGCTTACCTATTAGAGAATCATCGAGATTTATTTAGAGATCAGGATATTTTTCTTGTTCCCGATTTTGGTACACCTGATGGTAGTCAAATCGAAGTAGCTGAAAAGGGAATTATCTGGTTACGTTTCATTACGAAAGGTAAACAAGCGCATGCCAGTTTACCTGCTACAGGTATTAATGCTTTTAAAGCTGCATCCCATTTAGTAGTGAAATTAGGAAAACTTCAAGAGTTCTTCCACATCCAGAACGAGGTCTTTGACCCACCAAACAGCACTTTCGAACCGACCAAAAAGGAGGCAAATGTTCCCAATATTAATACTATTCCCGGTGAAGACATATTTTATCTTGACTGCCGGCTATTACCCGAATATTCAGTTGATCAATTGATAAAAAAAGTACAACAAATATGCAAAAACGTTGAGAATGACTTTCAGGTAAAGATTGAAATTGAACCAGTGCTGAGTGATGGAGCTGCACCAGCAACACCAGAAGAATCATTAGTAGTTCAGAAATTACTAAAGGCCGTAAAACAGATTTACCAGATTGAAGCAAAATCAATCGGGATTGGAGGAGGAACTGTAGCAGCTATTTTCCGCCGTGAAGGATTATACGCTGCAGTTTGGTCAAAAATTGATGACGTGTGTCACCAACCAAATGAATACTGCGTCATAGAGAACATGGTGAATGATGCGAAGGTTTTTGTACATATATGTCTACAAAAGGAATAAAATCAAATTTTATTTTTCTTATAATGGAGGTCAGACAAATTCATCAACCTCTCTGCAGCTTGTTCAGGGGTTAGATCTCTTTGAGGATTAGCCAGCATTTCATATCCAACCATGAATTTTTTCACTGTGGCAGACCTTAATAATGGAGGATAAAAATGCATATGGAAGTGATATTCAGGATAATCAATTCCATTAGTGGGTGACTGATGAAATCCGGCTGAATATGGGAAAGATGTAAGGAAGAGATTATCATAACGGGTAGTCATCCCTTTTATTATATCAGCTAAGGCATCCTTTTCTTTCTCCATTATTTCCAAAAAGTTAGCAAAATGCCGCTTACTCAATATCAGGGTCTCAAAAGGCCAAACCGACCAGAAAGGTACTAATGCTACAAAATCATCATTTTGGATTATGATTCTTTCTCTGACACTTAATTCCAATTCTATATATTCACATATTATACAACGATTATTCTGGTTATAATATATTTTCATATGCTCCAATTCCTTGGTTGTCTCCATAGGAATGGATTCTTGAGCCCATATTTGACCATGTGGATGTGGATTACTACATCCCATGATACTCCCTTTATTTTCAAATATTTGTACATGATTGATTTTAGGGTGACTCCCGAGTGTTTCATATTGTTGGCACCATACATCCACAATACTTCTGATTTCATCTTTCTCCATTTCTGGAAGCGTTAGGTCATGTCTGGGGGAAAAACAAATAACTCTGCAGATACCCGGTTCCCCCCTGGAAATGAGTATGTCATTATGATTTATTTCTTCAGATGGTGTATCCAAATAAAGTGCACTAAAATCATTATCGAAAACAAAAGTTCCTTTATATTTTGGATTTTTATTTCCTCCAGCGCGACTGTTACCTGGACACAAGTAACAATTTGGATCATATTGGGGTATACTTTCCACGAGTGGTTTTTCAATCTGCCCTTGCCAGGGTCTTTGGGAACGATGGGGAGATACTAAAACCCATTCACCAGTGAGAATATTATATCTTCGATGAGGATGATTTGAATATTTGAACTGCATGTAAATATAGATTAGTTATATATTTTACGTTCATAAATTTAATTTTCAATAGCTGTTCCTTCAGTAATTTTTGTAATATATAATAATGGGTCTGTTCCTAACCTTTCACGAAACACCTTCGTAATTCTTTCTTTAAATTCATCCAATTTATTGTTAAGAATAAGATTTATGGTACAGCCTCCAAAACCTGCACCCATCATACGAGAGCCGAAAACGCCACTGATAACAGAAGCGCCATTAACCAATATATCCAATTCAGTACAACTCACTTCATATTCATCTCTTAGTCCAGCGTGAGACTGGTACATCAATTTTCCAAAACCTTCAAAATTACCTTTAACCAGATTATTACAGGCAGCAAGAACTCTTTCATTTTCTTCGATGACATATTTACACCGGCGATACACAATGCTGTCCAGATTGTTTTTATGTTCCTGCAACATGCTTTGAGTAACATCTCTCAGGCTTTTGACATCTGGATATGATTTTCGAATAACATCCACTCCTTTCTCACATTGCGAACGGCGAATATTATATTCAGAAGAGGATAGCTCTCTTTTTATCTGGGTATCACATAGCACCACTTGAATATCATCTCGCTCGAAGGGGAAATACTCTAATTCAAGTGAGCGACAGTCGAGTTTAAAGACATGCTTTTCTTTGCTGAACACATTGGCAAGTTGATCCATAATTCCACAATTTACACCAACAAACTCATTTTCGGCTTTCTGGGAAAATTTTACGATGGTCAATTTATCCAGTTTAAGCTGGAAAATTTCGTTCAAAGCAGATGCCAATCCGGCTTCCAGAGCCGCCGAGGAGGACAAGCCGGCAGCTATGGGAATATTCCCACCGAACACACAGTTGAATCCAGACAGAGCTACTCTTTTTTTATTCAGCTGATCCACCACACCCATTAAATAATTTGGCCACCCCTTGTCGCTCTTGACGAGATTATCAACTGAGAATCGGAACGAATCTTTCAGATCATACGCGTATACTTCACATTCTCTATCCAATCTTGGGGAAACAGCAAAATAAATCGCTTTATCAATAGCTGCAGGTAGTACAAAACCCTCATTATAATCAGTATGTTCGCCAATAAGATTAACCCTTCCGGGTGACCGGAGTAAAAGTGGAGTCTCTTTAAAAATATTCTTAAATCTTTCTGTAATCTGTATTAACTTATCTTTATTTGTCATAAATAATCACTTTTGGTTGACATATTTGTTGGTAAGCAAAAAAATTACACCCACTATTATCATGATACCTCCCCACCAGATGTTCGGATGCAAATTCGCTAAAACAGTACTCATTTCAGTACCAGATAACAGTAAATAAATACCGGCCAGGAAAATTAGTCCGCCAATGCTAAGCAACATTAAACCAACAAAGTACCAGATTGATTTCATACTTTTTGTTTCTGTACTCATAACATTATCCTTTACTTTTGTTACCAGAAATAAATATTGAGAATAACAAAAATTACGGTAGAAATGACAGCCCAGAATTCAGGTTTCCTCAACAAGGGAACAGGCTTTTCAAGGGTTTCTTCAGTTAGACCTTTTACCAGACCAACCAGCTCTTTTTCCGGTTTTTTTGACGTAAAGAGACTCACCACAATTGTTACAACAAAACAAATTAACCAAGCCCACCATGCTCTCCAGAAATTGGCTGCCATATCACTTGACACATCAGAAAGGGTAATCAGGCTTCTTTCAATCCATCCGAATTTTACAGCCAAAAACAGGGTAAAAGAAGAACCCATGCCTGCCAATAAACCCCAGAAAGCACCATTTGGGGTAATCCAACGCACAAACATCCCCAAAAGCATGGTGGCAAAAAGAGGGGCATTTACCCAGGAAAAAATCGCCTGCATATAATCCATAATGGTTGGCATACTCTTGGCCCAATAAGCTGTAACAATGCTTATCAGTATTCCTCCAATGGTAGCAACTCTTCCCATCCAGAGGAGGTGTGAAGAAGAAGCATTTTTTTTAATGACCGATTGATAAATATCATAGGTCCATACAGTATTGAAGGCACTTATATTTCCTGCCTGACCTGCCATAAACCCTGCCAGAAGCGCCGTCACACCTAAGCCCACCAATCCGGTAGGATAATAGCGGGCAATGAGCATAGGTAAGGCAGAGTCATAATTAACACGGTCTCCATCAGTCAGGAGGGCAAAACCACTGGTTGCATCTTTGGAGAGAACCAGGGCTATTAATCCACCGATGATGACAATAAAGGGAAGCGCCATTTTAAAAAAGGAGGCAATAATAGGTGTCATCCTGGCAGAACGCATATCTCTGGCAGAAAAAGCCCTTTGAACAACCAGAAAGTCGGTAGTCCAGTACCCGAAAGAGAGAACAAATCCGAGCCCAAGCACAATACCACCCCAGGTAACTAACATTCCATTATCTTGTGGATTGGCAGAAGTAGACCATAATTTTGAAAAAGCCTCCGGTACCCTGCTAAAAATTTCATTCAGGCTGCCAATTTCGATGATCCCCAAAACAGTTACCAGGAATAATCCAAACCAGATCAGGAAAAACTGAATTATTTCGGTAAATATGGCTGACATCAGACCACTTAGGGTGACGTATACTGCCACTGTGGCAGCGGATACCCACATACTTACGTCCCAGTTCCAACCGAGAAAAGTGTGTAGAACCAGAGCCATAGCATAAAGATTGATTCCTGAAACCAATACTGTCATAATCGCAAAAGCGATTGCGTTAAGAACTCTGGTTTTCTCATCAAAACGTAGTTTTAAATAACCCGGGACTGATTTAATCCGGCTACTGTAATAAAATGGCATCATGTAAATGGCCAGAAAGATCATTGCCGGAATGGCACCAATCCAGTAAAAATGAGCCACATACATCCCATACTTAAAAGTATTACCGGTCATTCCCAATAATTCTAAGGCACCAAGGTTTGCGGAGAGAAAAGCCAATCCTGCTACCCATGAACTGTTCTTGCGACCAGCCAGAAAGAAATCCTCATCATTTCTCGTATATTTTTTCAGATAAAATCCGATTCCCTTCCCAAAACAAACCCGAAATAAATCAATATGATCAGCCAGTCAACAAATGTTAAACCAATTGCATCCATACACCACCCACATTTTTTTGAATTCTATTAAATTGTGTAAACAGAAAATATTGCTTTCATTTTCATTGAAATATGAATGTAAGTTCTATATCTAAATATGTAAACTCATATGTAGATTATAGTCACTACTCCGATATCTTAATTTAGTGCGATTTGCTTATTGATTAAACCTACGATAATTCAACAAAAATTCCTTTTCTGTGTTAAAAGGATTCTCACAAATTTTTATTTTTCAGTTAGGTTCAATTTTGGGTTATAATTTTTACTAAATAATGGCTAGAAAAATACTAAACAAATAAGACAAGGATTTAAAGATCGATGTTAAACAGTATTCTGTTTTTTGTCCCATCACTGTTAATGTTAACATCGGGAAAAAATAATAAATGCAATACTAAAAACAAAGGAAAGAAAAAATACACAAAATACTTATCAATCCG
>SMTZ1_10006185_pt1 | contig 12052 bp, 11 predicted proteins | sample DeeMarSWOR136_30_FD_25667 | JGI IMG/M metagenome (IMG submission 25667) | reverse complement strand
GTTCACTGCCATCTCAGAGTCAACCTGCCCTCTCTCTTGCCAAGATTCTCCATGTAGTTCAAGGCAAACCTAGCGAGAGGCAGCAGAATAGCGCTGAATACAATCAAGGCGGCAACGTTGAGCCAGATGTCTCCCAGTCCTTCACCCAGAATCAACACTCTCCTTATCCCATCCAGTCCGAAGGTCAACGGCACCAGAGAAGCCACAAGCTGAACCGCGAAGGGAAGGTATCTCGTTGGAAAATAGAACCCGGAAAGGAAGTAGACAGGCTCCTGCAACAGGTTAGCAGTGTGCCAAGCTTCTCTACCGTACATCATGAACAGAGATGCGAAAAGCATGCCTAACGCGTACACAGCTATTATCGTTAAAATGAAGACCAGGACTGCAGTCAGCGGTTCCTGAATCATCAGAGGAACCTGAAAGATCACTGTTCCAGCCACAAGAATCGCGGCGGCTCTCAACGTAGTGTTAACGATCCCGCCTAAAGCCATTCCAAGAAGGATCGCCATCCTAGAGACAGGCGCAGCCAAATATATCTCCAGATTTCCAGTCTCCTTTTCCCAGTAGAACTGAGCAGACATGTTCCACAACACGTTAGACCAGAAGGCCATCATTGTACCCCCCACTATAACGAAGCCTGCGAACTCTGCTGGTGCGTTCAGCATCTTGTACAAGTAGATATAGGCACTCAAAGTCAGGATCGGAATAGTCATCTCAGCAAGAAGCCATTCTGGCTCTCTGTTGCCACCTTTAACTCTGACCCATAGCCTTGCAAAGGCCACTCTCAGATCTCGGATCAATTGTTCACGCATCAGTCGCCATCTCTGCGCTTTGCTCTTCGAAGCCTCGGCCCACAAGGCTGATGTACACGTCTTCTAAGGTGGGTTCAGTTTCACTGATGGACAGGATCTTCGTCTTCTTCTCAAGCTCTGACTTGATTTCAGTGAAAGTCGATTCATCTTCAAACATAACCTTCAATGCAGTGGTCCCTGTCTGAATGCTACGTGTCTCCGAATAGCCAACCACACCTGAAATCTTGCTCAAGAAGCTGACATCAGCTTGAATGGATGACACTTCGATCTTCATTATCTGATTCCCTTTGATGTTCTCTTTGAGAACTTTTGGGCTCTCACATGCTAGAATTCTTCCACGATCGATTATGGCCACTCTGTCGCACATCTCGTCAGCTTCAGCCATGTAATGTGTAGTCAGCAACACAGTGCCTTTCGCCTCCTTCTTCGCCCAATCAACAATGTATCCCCTCAGCTTCTTCGCAGTCAGAACATCCAGCCCCAAGGTGGGCTCATCCAAAAACAGTACGCTGGGATCACTCAGCAATCCTCGAGCAAGATTCAACCTTTGCTTATATCCTGTTGAAAGCCTGGACATCCTCTTACTTGCATACTGCTCGAAATCCAGATCTGCCATCAGAAGCTTGATCTTCTCCTTCGCATTCGAGGAAGACATGCCATAGAGTTGGGAGAAGAACCACAGATTCTCTCGAGCAGAGAGTATCCCGTATCCAGGAGTCTCACCCCCCGAAACAAGTCCGATGATTCTCCTAACCTTGTCAGACTCCTTGACTACGTTGAAGCCGCCCACATACGCTTCACCGGTTGTCGGAAGAAGGAGAGTCGTCAGTATCTTAATGAGTGTAGTCTTGCCCGCACCGTTTGGGCCAAGAAGACCGAAAATCTCTCCTTCGCTAATGGAGACTGTTACTCCGTCCAGAGCCTTAACAGTCTCGTTCTTCGTCTTGAATATTCTGACCAAACCTTTGGTTTCGATGCAGTACTGCAATGTCGTCACAGGCGCAAAACAGAAACACAACTAACTAATTAACAATTTTCTCGCGAATCGCTGAACATGCTCTATCCTCCAGCCTGCACCGCTTCAGGGTCAAGCGTGCCTGAGAAATAGCTTAAAAGCGCAGCAGCGATAATGGAAGCAAGTGAAGTGGCCTGAAATGGTTGAAGATCAGATGGACTGGAATCTCTCACAGCTCGTCAGAAGCACAGACTCAGCCTCAATTCGCACAGAATTGGAGATGATGGTCACAGAGGCTCAGCATATTAGGAAGGAGTACCATGATAGAATTGAGGACCTTGATTCTGAAGGCGTCTTGAGGCTTCTGGAAAGAAAGGACACCTTCACTCTCAAGTTCGAAGGAGTCGTGAAATATTGCCGTCTCAGGTACTCTGCAGACACAACTGACGATGTTGCCAAACAACTCAATGATGCTGTGCTCAAGACCCTAACGAAGGTTGGCCAAACATTAGCCTTCATAGACATAGAACTGGGCAGACTTTTGAAGGAGAAACCTTCATTAATCGAAGATCCCGTCTTGAGTGAATACAAGCACTATCTGGAAAAGATCTTGAGAAGAGTACCCTACATGCTGTCCGAGACTGAAGAACGCCTGATAATTGCAAAAGACAGAAACGGGATTGAAGCCTGGGAGAAACTTCAGAGTGACTGGCTCTCAACCAGAACCTTCGACATTGAGATTGAGGGCGAGAAGAAGACTCTGCCGTATGGAAAGATAATAGGCTTCTATGAAAGCCCAAATCGTGAACTCCGAAAGACAGCAAACCAAGTAGTGTACGAGAACTTGGGAAAGGATGACATCGTTTGGGCCAGTGCAATCCGCGCCGTCTGCGAAGACCACGTGCAGATATGTAAACTGAGGCGATACGAAGCACCTATGACTCAAAGCTTGGTCGCAAACGACGTAGATCAAGAGACGATTAACAGCCTGATGAAAACCGTTGAAGAGAACGTTGGGCTGTATCAGAGATACCTACACCTAAAGGCTAGGCTCATGGGTCTGGAAGAGCTGGCCAACTATGATCTCGCTGCGCCGCTGCCAAGAGCATCTGAAAAGGAATATGATTGGAGAGAGTCTCGAAGTGAAATAGTGAAAGCGTACAGAAGCTTCGATGAAGAGGTCGCAGGCGGGGTTGAAGAGATGTTCGATGAAAGACACATCGATGGAAAGGTGCGGAAAGGAAAGGAGTCAGGAGCCTTTTGCGCCTCGTGGTTGTCAGGAAAAAGTGCTTACATTCTACAAAGCTTCAATAGAAAGATGGGTGACGTCTACACCCAAGCCCACGAACTCGGCCACGCAGTCCACGCTTACCTGGGTTCAAGAGCCCAGAAGCCGAGCAACTACGAAATCGGAAGTTGCATAGCTGAGATTGGAAGTACATTCGGCGAGCTACTCCTAACTGAAGAACTACTCTCTAGAGCAGAAACAAAAGATGAGAAGCAGTCGATCTTGGCACACGTACTCGACGAGTTCGGTATGGCAGCCTTCCAAGTATCAGCCAGGGTTTTCTTCGAACAAAGTATGTACGATGCAATAGAGAAAGGTGAGTTCCTCGACGGAGAGACCGTGTCAAGACTCTGGGTCGCCGCAAGAGACAAAATATACGGAGACACAGTCCTCTGGCTCGACATCATGAAATGGGAGTGGACAATGAAGCCGCACTACTACATCGCCAACTATCGCTTCTACAACTATCCCTACGTCTTTGCTCAACTCTTTGTATATACGTTGTACCGCATATACAAGGAAGAGGGCAGGAAGTTCGTCCCGAAATTCAAGAAAGTCTTGGCCGCCGGCTCCAGTAGGTCACCTAGAGAACTCGCCGCTGAACTGGGCTTCGATATAAGAAGTGAAGACTTCTGGAGAAAAGGAGTACAGCAAGCTGAAGAGTTCATCCAAATGCTTGAGGCAACAATGTAAGCGACCGCGCGCGCGACTTTGGGCGCCCGAGAATCACGTGACTGAAGACAAATATACGGACAATTCCCAGAAATGTTCTTAAGCGAGATTTTAGGGCTATGCTGGAAGAAGGGGGGATCAGAATATGTCTCGAAGAAGCAAAAAAGAGAAAGCTGCAGGTCGAGAGAAGCATAGACAGATGAAAAAGACTAAGAAGATGAAAGACAAACAAAGAAAAAGCGTCAGTCTTCCCAGTAGACATAACAAGGGGAAAAAATAGGGTTCTCACGTTCTTAGATCCCACCTGAGTTTCTACAAGAGTCATTCTAAGCTGTTCATGACTACAGCTCTGGAGACCATTTCTCTGAAGAAACAGTAACGTTCCAGAACGGCATGCACTCTAAAGGAAAACCTGAAAGCTTGCAGGCTAAAATAGTAGGAGCACCAAAGAGAAAGCGCTAACTCAAGGTTGGCTTTGAATTCGTCTGCAAGAAAGACGGACTGATATTCTTCCGAAGAGACAAGTGAGAGTTGGGAAAACTTGATCGTTATAGCTGACCTGCATATCCATAGCTGCTACAGTCGTGCGACAAGTCAGAGGATGCACCTTGAAGAGATTGCCCGATTTGCACGGATCAAAGGGTTGAACATAGTTGGAACAGGCGACTTCACGCATCCAAAGTGGCTACGGGAACTACAGGAGACACTTTCTGAAGATCCTGAAATGAATTTGTACAGTGTCAAGAAGGAGCCGAAGCCTTCAGTCCATTTCTTGCTGTCAACTGAAGTGAGTACCGTGTTCACCTTTGAAGGTAGAACGAAAAAGATCCACCATGTCATTTTGACACCGAGACTGGAGACTGCGAAGCAGATCAATGAGAGACTGGCAGGATACGGTGACCTAGCATTAGATGGCAGGCCAACGCTGAATATGGACGCACCGAGCCTAGTGGAAGAGATTATGGAAATATCAGGCAGAAACATGGTTTTTCCAGCACACGCTTGGACACCATGGTTCAGTATCTTCGGAGCGTTCAGTGGCTTCGACAAAATCGAGGACTGCTACCAAGATATGACGAAGCATATTCACGCTCTCGAGACAGGCCTCTCTTCTGATCCTCCTATGAACTGGCGTCTAAGCAGCCTTGACAGATTCACTCTGTTGTCAAACAGCGACAGCCACAGTTTCTGGCCTTGGCGTATGGGGAGAGAAGCCAACGTCTTTGAACTGGAGAACCTGAGCTACGGCGAGATCATAGACACAATCTTATCTAAAGACACAGAGAGATTTAGATATACAATCGAGACCAATCCTGCTTACGGGAAATACCATTGGACCGGACATAGAAACTGCAATGTTATGCTCTCGCCTCAGGAAGCAGTGAAGTTCAGAAACATCTGTCCAGTCTGCCGCAGGCAACTCACGAAAGGTGTTGAACAGCGAGTGGAAGAACTGGCTGACCGGCCACCCGACTTCAAGCCTGAGGACTGCGTGGACTTCATGCACCTTCTCCCACTCTCAGAGATCATCGCAGTCGCATTGGACGTGGACTCTCCATCGGCTAGGCAAGTGTGGAACACCTATAATGATCTTGTCAAAAGCTTCGGCAATGAATATTCTGTCTTGATAGATGCCTCAAGAACTCAACTCAGCGATGTTGCAGACGAGAATATCGCGGACGCGATTATCCGAGTGAGAAGAGGCCTTGTAAATGTCGCCCCAGGATATGACGGTGTCTATGGAAAGCTCACGTTCTCGCAGGAAGACCGAGGAAAGAGTATCTCGCAACGAGTTCAACAGTTGAACCTTACAGACTTCAACTGACAAAGGTTTTCACGCACTTGTGTTGTATGTGTGTTTAACGGATATACGACAAAGCTTATTAAGTCGCAATACAAACGATAACTAGGCGTCCACAATGCAAAGTATAAGCCAAAAAGTCCCGAGGAGAGAAGAAGACAAAATACCCAGAATCGTAGACCGTGTCCTCAGACAGGTCTTCGGAAACGAAGCCACACACCTCATATACAGATTCCTAGAGAAGAACTACGCCCTAAAACAAGACGAAATAACCCAGAAAATCGACGTCTTCGCAAAAGGACTCGAAGAATTCCTCAACTCAGGAGCATGTGTAATTGAGCAGAAGATACTCGAAGACATATACTCCAGCTACGGCCTCCTTCGCAGACTTGAACTCCAAAGAACACACGTCAGCAATGATTTCGTAGGCCAAATAAGACTGCTCGCTCACAGAGCATAAGATCTCATTCACGCCAGACAAGCGAAACGAACGAAATATCCCCTTTCCAACTTTGATTCTTTGCCCAACAAGGGCCTGAAGAATAGAGACCATAACAATTATTAAAGCAGCCTCGAATAGACTCTCCTTCCAAACCTAATTGCATAAGAGGAGAGATCTTGAAGGACATTCTGCGCAAGACAATAGACGTCGCCGAAAGCTTTGGATCTGAATACTCCGAGATCCGCGCGCAGGAGCTTCACAAAACCATACTAACACTGAAAGAAGAACGGGTAGAAGCGGTAAGGCAAGGACTCGAAAAGGGAGCTGCCCTACGTGTGTTAGTGGACGGCGCATGGGGCTTCGCAACAGTTGGAACACTAGACAGCGGAATACTAGCAGAAGCAGTAACAGATGCCTGCAAAATGGCAAGAGCTGCAAGCACGACAATCAAGACACCAATAAAGCTCGTCGAAACAAAGACAATCGTAGACAAGACAGCCAAAAAACCCAGAAGAGACCCTAAGGAGATACCCATAGAGGAAAAAATAAAGACAACACTCCAGACCAGCAAGACAGCCCTAAACTATAGCAAAAGCGTCAAAGGCTGCACAGCTGACTATCTCGACCTGACAGGCAGAAGCTACTTCATGAACAACCAGAACACATACATCGAACAAGACAAACTCTACATCTGGACCAGAATCCTCGTAACAGCAAAGGAAGCAGAGATCTTCACGTCCAGCCGCGAAGAAGTGGGATCAACAGCCGGCTACGAAGTCTTCGACACTGAGACCCCTGAGATCGTAGGCGAGAGAGCAGCAAAGCGAGCAGTCGACCAACTGAAGGCTAAGACACCCAAAGGCGGAACATTCCCCGCAGTCCTAGGACCCAACATAGTGGGAGTCTTCGTTCATGAAGCATTTGGACACTTGGCTGAAGCAGACTTGACTTTGTCCGGCTCAGTTCTTCTGAACAAAGTTGGAAAGAAGATAGCATCAAACGTAGTAACATTCTACGACGATGGCACAATTGACGGCGCCTTCGGCTCCTTCAAGTACGACGACGAAGGAATCACATCGCAAAAAACACTCCTAGTAGAAGACGGCGTAGTAGTTGGACTGATGCACAACCGTGAAACCGCAACCAGATTCAATGCAAAACCAACAGGCAACGCACGGGCAGAAGATTTCCGCGTCGAACCCATAGTACGGATGCGCAACACATACCTAAAACCGAGAGACCATTCCTTCCAAGAATTACTGAGCAGCATAAAGTTCGGTTATTACCTCAAAAGCTTCAGAGGCGGCCAAGCAAACCTGGACGGCACCTTCCAAGTAGGCGTCCAAGAAGCCTACGAGATCGTGCAAGGCGAAATAGGCTCACCAGTACGCAACGCATCGATAAGCGGCAACACTCTTGAGACGCTCCTCAAAGTAGATGCAGTTGGAAAAGACTTTGAACTTTGGCCCGGAAGATGCGGGAAAGGTCAGACAGCTTTCATATGCGACGGCGGCCCACACACCAGAGTGAAGGAGGTATTGATAGGTGGTAGCGCTTAAGCAAGAAGAAACGCTGATCTTGGCCGAAAAAGCCCTAGACAATGCCCAGAAAAGAGGCGCCGACGAAGCCGAAGTATACACGTATCAAGGCCTCACAACAAACGTCGTCATCGAACGAGGACAGATAGCTAAGAGCTCGCGAATAATCGATAGAGGACTAGGAGTTCGAGCCATCATCGACAAATCCGTAGGATTCGCTTACACAAACATACTAGACAACCAAGCCGCTATCGACGAGACAGTTCTCAGAGCACTGAACTCAGCTCGAGCCAGCAGACCGGACGAAGACTGGCAGGGCCTGCCCATTAAGACAGACTTCCCTAGCGTCAAAGGAACCTACGATCAAAAGATAGTAGAGCTCAACTCTGAAGACCTAGTCAAGACCGCGAAAATAATGCTGGAATCAGCTGAGAAGACTGACAAGCGAGTATTCCCAATAGAAGGAGGAGCAGGCTCATCACACCTGTGCAAAGCTGTCGCCAACACAAACGGGATCGGGGCATATGAAGAAGGAACCATAGTTGAATGCAGCTTGGCAACTATAGCAAAAGAAGGTGACGAAGTCACGCCCGTTTGCTTCGAATTCGAGATCGAGAGAACACTCGACATAAACCCAGAATGGGTAGGCAAAGAAGCCGCCAGGCTCTCCGCATCTGCTCTGAAAGCAAAAAAGACAAAGACCGAGAGCACCAGCATAATATTCACTCAGTTCGCACTACAACAGCTACTCAACTACACACTCATCAATGCTGTAAACGCAGAATACGTGCAGAGAGACCAATCGGCATTCAAGGACAAAATAGGCGCGAACGTAGCCTCCCAGATACTAACGATTCACGATGACGGACTACTGGAGGGCGGCATCCGCACCTGGAGGTTCGACGATGAAGGAGTCCCCCAGCAGAAGACCACACTCATCAAAGAAGGCGTCCTACGAAACTTCCTCTACGACAACTACACAGCCAGAAGAGACAAGAGAGCGAGCACAGGGAATGCCTCCAGAGCTGGATACACTTCCACACCCAACATTGGGGCCACAAACTTCCACATCACACCTGGAGGGAGTTCGCCGGAAGAGCTCGTAGAGACAGCAGAGGAAGGTATCATAGTATATCTACTTGGAGGCGCCCACAGCAGCGACCCAGTCAGCGGGGAGTTCTCAGTAGTCGCAACCCCAGCATGGAAAATCGAGAAAGGAGAGATCACCCACGCTGTCAAAGGCGCGATGTTAGCCGGCAGCGTCTTCCCACTGCTGAAAAACATCTCCGGCCTAGCTAAGAACGAGAGAAAGATCGGGCAGCTCGTCGCCCCTTGGGTCCTGGCGGAAAACATTAAAGTCGTGGGTAAGTAAATAGCAAAGCCTCTATCACAACGCTGGAGAGATGAAGGTTGAACGGAAAGATCAGGGAAAGACTGCTCAAGTTCAGAACACCACGTCGAATAGCCCAGTTCACATCCTTCATATTCTTCAGCGCTGTGTTCTTCAGCGTAAGCGAACCCCTACCGGTCCCGATACTCTGGACTGCAAGAACGCCGGGCTACTTTGCCCTAGACGCATTAACAGCTCTACAGGTCACATTCAGTCAGCCAGCCTTTCCGTGGTTTGCCATAGCCTCAGTCCTAATAATGGGAATACTCCTCGGCAAATCTCTGTGCGGGTGGATCTGCCCATTCGGCTTGATCCAAGACATCGTGGACTTCATCAAACGTGGAAAGAGGGAGATCTCGCCCAGGGGACATGAAAGCTTGCTCTATGTGAAATACGCCATCTTGATATTTACACTGCTCATCAGTGTAACGTTTGCCGTGTCGAAGACTACGGGAGCTAGCCAAGGCTACGAGAACGCCTTAGGAATCTTCGCGAAGGCCCCCTTCACACTGTTGAGTCCAGCTGAAACGCTTTTCGGCACTATTCCAGAGATGATTCTCGGTTTCCGCAACGCAATATTGGAGATACCAGTCTTGGACGCCCTCGGCGGTATTGTCAGCTTGCCCTTACTCTTCTGGGTTCAACTTGCACTTATGATAAGCGTACTCGTGTTCTCAGCTTACGTTCCAAGAGGATGGTGCAAATACTTCTGTCCTCACGGGGCAATCATGGCGATCCTGAACAGGTTCAGCTTCCTCGGACTCCGACGAGACCCCGTAAAATGCGCCAAGGGCGAATGCCGTCTCTGCGTCGAAGTCTGCCCTATGAATGTTCGCATCCTAGATCTGCCCTGGGAGAAGTTCAGTGACCCCGAATGCATCTACTGCCTGAAATGTGCTGACTCCTGCTCCAATGGTGCAATATCACTGAAATACCCATAAATGCACAGCAGCTGACTCAGCTCGACACGTTCAATACGCCTATTGAGGATTCAAGCCCAGAAACTCTTTGCGTAGTCGTTCAGAACAGCTTCGTAAACATGCTTTGTCTGCCGGCTTATCTTCTCCCAGTTGTAGACTTCCTGGACTTTTCTGAGAGCGTTTCCCCTCAGCCAATCTGCATACTTGTCCTCAAGTAAAACTCTTGTTATTCCCCACGCAAGAGAATTCGGGTTGTCCGGATACGCTTTGACTCCGGTCACATCATGCTCCACGATCTCCGCTAAACCTCCAGTATCTGAGACCACAACAGGGCTTCCAGCGGCCATCGCTTCAAGCGCAACTATGCCGAACGGCTCGAAGAGGGAAGGCACCACTGAGACATCAGCGACTCTCTGCAAGTTCCGGAGGGTCTTGTCATCGACGAATCCAGTGAACAAGAGTTTGTGTGCAAGACCTCGACTTCTGGCAAGGTTCATGAGAGGATCCTTCATGTATCCGCTGCCTACTACGATAAATTTCGCATTGACCTTTTCCAGAACCTTCGGGATCGCCTCTACAAGAACTTGAATGCCCTTCTCGTAGACCAGTCTGCCAACAAACAGCACAATTTTCTCCTCCGCTCGGGCGAATTTCTCTCTAAACTCGCTCAAACCTTCATTGGGCCCTTCCATATAGTCCTCAGCTTTGACCCCGTTCGGAATCATCACCAGCTTGTCTTCCGGGAGACCGAAAGCCCATCTCACGTGGGAGACCATATAGTGACTGCAGCATATCGCCCTCCAAGCCTCATAAGTGAGCCACGCCTCAGTCTCATGAATCATCCGCTCGTAATCGAAGTGGAGACCGTTCCGACGACCAATCTCAGTAGAATGCATCGTTGCTAAGAGGGGCTTCCTGAAGACATGTTTCAACCCTATTCCCGCGGTGGCAACAAGCCAGTCATGAGCATGAAATATGTCAACTTCTCCTCCTAGACTGTTCACGATCGCTGCGGCTTCTTTCTGCAAGTTTATGTTCATCAAGTAGACCCAAGTGGCGAAGTCCGGAGACGGATTCTTGTAGGAGTCTACTCGGAAGACCTCGACACCGTCAACGATCTCCCGCTCAGGAGCCCCTGGGAAATCGCATGTGACCACATACACTTTCACACCATTCTTCGCCAAGTTCCTAGACAAATGAAAAACGTGAGGAGAAATGCCGCCAATGATCCTAGGTGGAAACTCCCACGTAAGCATCATCGCAGACAATTCTCGAGTCACTTAGAAGATGATCCCCCTACGACGTTCCGGTAGGCCTCTAGAACCTCTGGTATCCAAGTCTTTGACCGCGGTTTGATCACAACGATCTTCTCGACTGGAACTCTGTACAGCCTGACTACCTCATCTCGCATCCACTCCGACTTCACAATTGCCCTTTTCGCCTCGTACAAGCCTAACCACTCCAAGCTCTTGATAGCCATGTTGAACGGGAAGTTCGCACCATGCGAACGGTGTTCTTCCAGACTCTCAACTGAGAAGACGAAAGGTATGTCAAAAGCCTTCTTCAACGTGACAGCGGACTGGAGAAAATGCCAATCATGCACGTCTATCAGGTCCACCATCTTATTTGATTCATGATATATGTTTGACGCTGCCCGAACCACCTCCTGGTTCAAGGTAAGAACCCACGTCAAGACACCGATGTGTGTTCGAACAGGATTAGAGACCCTAGTTGTATTCACGCCTTCAGACTCTTTATGTTGCCCTGTCAAATAGTCATGGTAGGTCACGACATGAGTCTCTACATCATTCTTCACAAGCTGATGCGCAAGCCTCATCACATAATCCGCTAGCTGCCCCACCATCCTTGGCGGGAATTCCCAGGAAAGAATTATGACTTGCATCAGCTTCCCACTAGGTGAACAGTGAGCAGACTTTTATTATTCCCCTTCCAGTCAGATAGAACCGTCTCTTCCCCTCATTATCTGTGAAGGTCTCCACATGACCCTCCGAACCGTAGTTGTCAAGAATCCCCTCAACCTCAGTCATACTAAGCTGCATCACCTCGGCAAGCTCTTCACTCCTCCTCGCCAAGTCCGGAGCAGTCGCACATAGATTGTGCAATGTCTGCAGGACCTTTTCAGATATCGGCAGCTCCTCTCTCAACGGTCTCCACCTAACCCGAAATTCAACCTCTCAATCCAGGATAGACAATCCTTTAGTAGAGGGCCCATT
>SMTZ1_10006183_pt1 | contig 12055 bp, 11 predicted proteins | sample DeeMarSWOR136_30_FD_25667 | JGI IMG/M metagenome (IMG submission 25667) | reverse complement strand
TACCACTATATAGTGGATAACCCAGGTCTCGTCTTCCACTACGAAGTTATCCACGTGGCCCATCTCTCCGTCAATGGCCTGGATACGGTAACCGATCACTTCCCTCGTGCTTCGCAAGTGCGGATCGCCCTTATGCTCCTCAATCGGGTGCCGTTTTTCCTTCGCTTTTATATAAGGATACCCATCAAACGCTCCAGCGATGAGGAGCCTTCCGCCGCCCCAATAAAGTGGCCAATCGTCGGGTAATTTGCTCCTCCGCTGGCGATAGACCGGCTTGCTCGCGTCAATATCGGGACTGTTCTCCACCTGCTCTTTTGTGAGTTCCAATGGGAGTATATGAGCCTTCGAATCTACTTGACCGAGAGCGGCGCGCGGAATGAGCACCATCCGACCCGAAAGCCAGCCCCCGATGCCAACCACAAGATATCGGATAGTCCAGGCCTCATCGTCGAGATAGAACTCATACACCTTCCCAATATCGCCATTAGCTGCTCGGATCTTATACCCGCGCAACTCTCTCGTACTCCGTAACATTGCTGCATCGTCAGTAACGGGTAACGCTTGACGGGTAACGGGTAGACCTATCACTCGTTACTCGTTACGCGTCACTCGTCACCGATTTACTCCTGTTCTTCCAGTTTGACCAATGCCTCAAACTTCACATCCACACCCATTATGCCCACGATCTCTTCCTTAGCGTCCCGTATAGGGGCGGAGACTGTTATACATAAGGCACCGGTGTATTTTGAGGTATAGAAATCAGTGACGAACACTTTACCATCCCTCAATGGTCCAACGAACCACGGTCGATCCGAGAAATCATCATTCTCTCCCATGTTCTGGTATTTTGCCTTGTCCACTGAACGGACTATTTTCCCGGTCATCATGGTGCCATCCAGACCAGTCACATAGATCAATTGTATGAAAGGATTCCCACCAAGTATCTTCTGCATCACAGGTTCCTGCTGCGCCGGGTTCATTGACCTTATTTCGGGCATTTCTACTGCTGCTTCCACAAGATGAGCGGCTATTTCACTCGCTTTTATCTTCAGTTTGTCCAGATCCGACTCGAATAAGTCCGGCAGGAACTTGCGAGCTTGTAGAAGCATCTCCTCCGATGAAATGCCAGTTACCCTACCTTTAACATATTGATCCTGCACCCATTCATACATCCTCACTATCCCTGGATGCCGTTTGCCTATCATTCTCCCGCCTTCAAGTCCTAGATGATTGTTGACCCAGCAGGCTATACCCGCTAGACCTGACTTATCCGATATGGTAATATCCAAAGGTCTGTTCAGGATCCTCTCCGTATCAAAGATGCTGTAAATCTCCGGGTCCTTCAGGACGCCATCGGCATGAATACCAGCCCTCGTCGTATTGAAGTCGGATCCCACGAACGGGTAGTTGGCCGGCACACGAACCTTTAACCTATTCTGGAAGTAATGGGCTATTTCCGTAATAACCGTCGTATCCATGCCATCAGCATCGCCAGTTAGGCCGATATACTCCATCACAAGACCCTCGATGGGTGGATTGCCGGTTCTCTCGCCGAAACCAAGCAGTGTGCCATTGGTGGCTGAGCATCCATAGAGCCATGCTGTGGCAGCATTAATGTGCACCTTATGAAAATCATTATGTCCATGCCATTCTAATTGCTCTGAAGGAACGCCACCCTCGTGTATAAGACCGTGTATCAGCTTCGGCACACTGCGCGGCAACGCAGCGCGCGGGTAGCTGACACCATAGCCCAGGGTATCGCAAGCTCTCACTTTTATGGGTATCCCACTTTCCTCTGATAGGCTCATAAGCTGCTGGACAAACGGGATAGCGAAGCCGTAAAAATCAGCTCTGGTGATATCCTCAAGGTGACACCTGGGTCTGATACCGGCTTTCAGAGCAGCATCCACTATCTCCAAGTAATCCTCTGCCGCCTGTCTCCTGTCCTTTTTAAGTTTCAGAAACACATGGTAGTCCGAGATAGACATCAATATGCCAGTCTCTTTCAGCCCCATGACCTTCACAAGCTCAAGATCGTCCTTAACTGCTCTTATCCAACCGGTTACCTCCGGGAAGAGATATTCGCGTTTCAGACATTCCTCAACAGCTTCCCTGTCCCTATCGCTGTATAGAAAGAATTCTGTCTGTCTGATAACACCATCGGGGCCGCCCAATCTGTGTAAAAGATCGAAAAGGTCTACTATCTGCTCAACGGTATATGGCGGGCGCGCCTGCTGACCATCCCTGAAGGTTGTGTCAGTGATGAACATATCTTCTGCTGGTTGAAGGGGCACGATCATGTGATCGAACTGTATCCTTGGCACCTTATCATAGGGATAGATATCCCGGAGCAGATTTGGTTCATCCACATCCTCGATCTCATAAGTAGGTAAATTCGCTTTCAATAAAGTTCTTTCGTCAACAAGTTCACTCAAGCTGGTCAACTCCTCCTTTGTGAATCCATTGTATTCGGTGATTGAGAAAATACTGTCTCTCACTCATAATCTGTGCCTCATACCCCGGCGTAGCGGGCGTCACAAAACAAAGCCAAAGCTGTGATATCATGAGTGTCCAGGCTGTTGCAGTTTAGAGGGCTCCCTCGAGCTTGCGGATTCTTACCGGGTGGCGCAATTTGTGAAGCGCCCGTTTTTCGATCTGTCTGATCCGCTCCCTGCTGACGCCAAATCTGCGCCCAATCTTATCCAGAGTGCGGGGATTGCCGTCATCAATACCGAATCTCAGGCGAATAACCTCCTCCTCCCGTTCGGAAAGGCTGCTCAGTGCCTCGTCAATTCTTTCCAGAAGCTCGTTCTGGGCAGCTTCATTTTCCGGGGACTTAGCCTTCTCGTTCTCGATAAAATTCGCCAAACAACCATTCTCTGTTCCAAGCCGTTTGTCCAATGAAACCATGTAGCGCGGCGTTTGAAGGAGCTTTTGCACCTTTTCAGATCGGACTTGCATCTCGTCGGCTATTTCCTCTACTGTTGGATTCCTGCCCAGTCTCCGTGCTGCGTGTGCTGAAGCGCGCCTGAGTTCCTTTTTGCTCTCGATTATATGAACTGGCAACCGGATCGCTCCGCCACAGTTGGCAATAGCGCGCGATATTGACTGACGGATCCACCAGAACGCGTAAGTGCTGAATCTGTATCCCCTGTGGTAGTCGAACCTGTCCACTGCCTGCATCAACCCTACGTTTCCCTCCTGGATGAGGTCCGAAGCCGACAGATCAGCACTCACCCTTGCATATTTCTTAGCGACGCTAAGAACGAGACGCAGGTTGGCCTCGATGATGCGCTTTTTAGCGCTGTTGATGAGTTCCCTTCCGCGGCGTATACGGTTAAGAACGTCACCGAGGTTGCTGTTGTTAAGCCCAAGCTCACTCTGCAGATCCCTTAATGATTGCCTTGCTATGTCCATGGCTCGGTCGTGTAGAAGCTCCTGATCCTGGGTTCTCAAGGCGGAGGATATATCATAAGGCTTATCTCCGGCTATCTGCATGAGCCGCGTGATCTGCGACTCTGTGAGATACTTGCCTGAACCGATACCGGTGATGACCGTCTTAAGAAAGGATATATCTCTAGCTATGCATTCTACCTTAGCAGCGATCTCATCTATATCATCTGTTGACAAACCCGGCCCTAGACGCATCTCAGAAACGGCCTCCTGAACCATCTTTCGTCCCTTCTCTATCTGAGCAAAAAGGGAGATCTCGTCCTCTTTCGTAAGCAACGACTGTTGCTTGATCTCACGAAGGTAGATCGCTAGAGAGTTCTCCAGGCCGTAATTACCGTATATTGTAACATGATCATTCGACCCCTGCTGATCCGGTACGCAATCTAACCTTGACAATAGCGAATGCTCATGTGCATTATCTAATGGATCGTCTCCCATTTCGTCGCCTTTTTCCAAATATTCTGCAACGTCCAGTATGTCTTCGGTCCTTTCCTCAAGTGAGCCTTCGATGATGGATGATTCATCTTCTTCTGCTTCATACTCTTCTACATCCAGTTCTTGCATTCCCGATGTTACTCTCTCCATATGAGTTATTGCTAATACAAGTCAAAAAACAGAAATATAGAAGAATGTAATTCACAGTAAATTGCGGGCTATATATCCTTCCATTACCAATTTGAGATCCCACCTTTCTGGTGTAAAAACTTGCTCAGGACACCGCCCAGATCCTGAGGTTCGTTTCACACAAGAAGCTCAAACATATATCGGCTATGGTGGAGACTTCCGTTTTGAGATATACCGACCTGCTTCCTTCTGTCGTTATCGCCTCTTATTCGCGCATGTTCGTACATGATGCTCAGAGCGGCCAAATTCACCAACACATTCGTCAGTGATGTAAGTTTGGGAACACAACTGGAGCGTCCTCCAGCAGCCTTTCGCTGCGATGAGTTTTTATACTTTACCAGCCTTACCTGAGTTCCACAGCTTTCGTCCATGTTGTATTCCACTTCATCCATGAGGGCCCTCATTAGAAATATCCCTCGGCCACAAGGCTTCATTAAGTTCCCAGGACTTAGCGGGTCCCCTATACCCTCCAGATCAAACCCAGGTCCACAATCCTTAACAAACGCCGTCAACCTGTCTTCGGCAATACGGAAGCGGAATTGTACCACCTTTTCGGGATCATCTCTGTTACCATGTTTTATGGCATTGGTCCCCGCTTCTATAACCGCCAACTCCAACTGCTGCTCGACTTCCTCGTCAAATCCCATTTCCTTAGCGATATAGGATACCACCAGATCCACCAGATGTATGTATTTATCGTCGCTGGGAATACAGAGAACTATCTCTACTACTTGTCTTTTTCCTTCCATCTTCATCGTTTATCCCCTGGTGGCTCACAAGCTTCCTGATCTCTCGCTCCAGACGCTCCCTTTCTGATCGCTGCATATCAGACGTGTAGTATACCGAGACTACTAAAGTGCCAGAGCACTTCCGCTCCCAGAACTCCCTTCTGCCGTTATCCTCTACTGCTGACCTCACATCATCCGACTCGCCCACGTCAATCATGTAGTATTCACCGTTCCGGTAACAGAGAATTGAGTATAAGCCCGGCCACTCTTCGATCCTATCGATCTGGTCAATAGCGTAACGACCGGTAAAAAACGAATTTCCCATCTCAAAGTCCATAAGAAGTTCTCCTATCCCTGCTTTACCATATTGCTGGCTTCGATCAGAGCTAAAGTTCTCGTGGCAAAATCGGTTGACTTTAAACTGAGGAGTTACACGAATCTGCTCTCAGCTTGGTGCCTTAGCCTCTATCGTCCACGACAAGGTGGGTTATGTCGCCTCCTGATCTTTCGCTCAATTCGCACCCTCTCCGACTGTTGCATACCGAGAGTGTAGTATACCGTCACTACTAAAGTGCCAGAACAGTTTTGATACCAGAGTTCCTTTCTGCCATTGTTCTCCACTGCTGATCTCACGTTATTCGATTCACCTACATCAATTAGATAGTGCCTGTTGCCGCGGCGACAGAGAATTGCGTATAAACCTGGCCAATCTTTAATCTCCTCAGTTTCATACATCGCGTAACGACCTGAAAATGAGTGACCTGCTACCTTAAAGCTCATAAAAGCTCCTCCTATCTGGGGTCTGTCATGATCCTGAGCTTTCAACACTTCAGACCATCTGACAGGATCGGTGCTTTGGGATCGGCGTCGTTCTGTTTCCCGATGACCCAGCCTCTACACTTGGCATGGCTGCCGCAATTCCATCCCACATATTCGCCAATCCCTGTCGAAGTTTTTATGATTCAGCGGAACCCGGGGCCAGCATCATGGACATTTTGTATCCTCTCATCTTCGGCGGCGACACCACCTCGCCGATGTCGGAAAGCTCTCTAGCCATCCGTTGCAGCATTTCCCTGCCCAATTCCGGGTGTGTCCTCTGTCGTCCCTTGAACATAACCGTGAATATAACCTTTGCGCCAGAGAGCAGGAACTCCTCGGCATTTTGCTTCTTGAACTGATAGTCATGCTCCGCAGTCGCGGGGCGAAGTCTGATCTCCTTTGTCCTGTCCGCCTTTTGACTTTGCCTTTTCGCCTTCTCCCGTTTGCTCTGCTTGTATTTATACTTACCATAGTCTACTATCCTACAGACTGGAGGATCGGCATTAGGAGCAACTTCCACTAGGTCAAGCTCCCTCTGCTGTGCGATGGAAAACGCTTCCTTCGGATGCACTATCCCAATCTGATCGCCGTCAACATCGATCAGGCGAACCTTTTGCCGCGTGAGAATACGGTTCTTTCGAGACGTGCGCGGCACGCGAACACGGTGCTTCTGTATAGCCACTATATTAAGACCTCCTTATCTTATGTATCGGCTTCTGTATGAGCACATTTTGGCCAAATGCAAAGTGACATTAAGTTATAGTGCAATTGATATGCCAGATATATATCTTGCTTTGATCCATCCGGGTTGAAGGTTCACACAGGGGGGCATACAGCCTGTTGGAAGGGATAACCCCTCAAACGGTTTTGGGCAGTTTTTTATGCAGAATAACAGTATGTGTAAGGATAACCTTACACATGGAGGGCATCGTATCTCCAGAAAGCACGATAGAGCAAGCTTCCCGGCATATTCTGTAAACTATACTTTACAGTTAGTAATAACTTACACATCAGAAGGGGAGGAATGAAAACGAGATTGACGCGTTAGGATGATGGAAATCACCCCTTCAAGGAATTGGAAGGATTGGATGAAGAAACGAACGATTATCTAAACAAGGAAGTCCGGTTAAAGCCTGATAATATCCTCCCATCATGTCACCTTGGCAGAGATTCCGTATTTTCGTATCTTTTCGTAGAGTGTAACCCGTGAAACTCCCAATAGCTTTGCCGCTGCCTTTTTATTGCCGTTTGTTGCCATGAGCGCTCTCTCGACTGCTCTCTCCTCAGAGCGCTCAACCGCTTCCTGAAGTGGCATTACTTCAGATGCTTTAGCAGGTCTCTTATATAATTTCTTCGGAATTTGAACAACCTGACTCAGAATATCCAACGGCAAGTCCTGCGTTTCTATCTTTTCTTTGTCCGACAGTACGCAGATCCGCTCGATAACGTTTTCTAACTCTCTGACATTCCCAGGCCAAGAATACCGCATCAATAGTTCCAATGCTTCTGGACTGATATTGCTTGGCTTGCCGCCGTGATGTATGTTGTAAACTTGAAGGAAACAGTCCACCAGCAAGGAAATATCGCTCTTTCTATCTCTTAAAGGTGGCAGATCGATGGTAACTACATTAAGACGGTAATACAAATCTTCTCTAAAATTACCACGCTTCACTTCCTCCAATAGGTCAACGTTAGTGGCAGCTATCAGACGGATATCCACATCAACAGGATTCTTCGCGCCTATCGGTGTAACCTGTCTATCCTGAAGCACGTTCAGCAGTCTCATCTGCACGTACTCCGATAGATTAGCCACCTCGTCTAAAAACAACGTGCCGCCGTTCGCCTGTTGGAATTTACCTTCTCGCCTCATAGTGGCACCCGTGAAAGCGCCCTTTTCGTGCCCAAACAGTTCACTCTCCAACAGTTCCCGCGGAATAGTGGCACAATCTACCTTCACAAACGGTTCTTTCCTCCTCATACTTAAATTGTGAATAGCCTTTGCTACCATATCCTTCCCTGTCCCGGTTTCACCCATTATCAATATGTTGGAATCGCTTGACGCAACGGTTTCGATAAGCTCATAAACACGTTGCATAGGCGGTGATTGCCCGATTATACCCTCAAAACTCCGTCTCTCTCTCGCCTTTTTGTTTTCCCCCTTCAAAAATAGTTTACGGGCAAAGATTTTCGCCAACGTTTTCTGGAGCTGATCAACATCGCAAGGCTTTTCAAGATAATCATCAGCGCCTAGTTTCATGGCCTCCACAGCGTTTTGTACAGAACCGTGAGCTGTCAGAATCACAATCGACGTATAATTGGAGAGCTTCTTCGCCTGCATCAGCACTTCCATCCCACTCACCTTCGGCAGTTGCAAGTCCAAAAGCAGCACGTCATAATCCTTCTCCTCTATTACCTTCAGCGCCTGCTCCCCATCTGAGACAGATTCTACGTCGTAATCTTTAGACGCCAAAACCGAAAGCAAAGATTCACGCACAGATGTATCATCTTCCACAATAAGTATACCATCAGCCATAATGCTAACACCTCTTCTATCCTCACCTTCGATATTGAGCAAAATCTATGCCAGTTGGCATACTCTCTGAAAAATCAACTTTCGAGCGGCAGTTTGATTTCAAAACACGTGCCAACTCCCTTTTCACTTTCAAAGCTGATCGTTCCGTCATGCGCCTGGATGATAGAAGTTGATACGAATAATCCTAAGCCGATCCCATCATCCTCTTTGGTGGAGAAGAACGGCTTAAATATATGCGGCAGATCCTCATCGTCAATGCCAGTACCCGTGTCGCTAAACGTTATGGAAATGTGGTTTTGCAGCCTCTTAGTTTTCACCGTAATCGTTCCGCCTTCCGGCATCGCATCCAGCGCGTTGATAAGCAGATTCAAGAACACTTGCCGAAGCTTAACCGCATCGCTTTCTATAGGCGGAAGGTGATTGTCAAACTCCTTCTTTACTAAAACTCCTTGTTCTTGAGCGTCAAATTCCATCAAGGTTATGGTATCTCTAAGCAATTCGTTGATGTCATTCGCACCCTCGCTCAGGCAAGAAAGCCGTGTTAGTTCCGATAAGTTCTCCGTAATCCCCTTTATTACATTCACGCCGCTCGCGATTGATTCAAGGTACTTCAGTCTCGTAGGGTCTGACTCCAATTCGATAAGCCGGTGAGCGTAATTTGAGATAGCATATAGCGGATTGTTAATCTCATGCACTAGACCGGCAGCCAATTGGCCGACCGTAGAAAGCCTCTCAGCGTGCCACAGTCTTTCCCGCGCCGCAACCAGTTTCTCCATAGCTTCATCCACTCTTTGCTGAAGGAATTCGTTCCACTCAACAATCTGTTCATTTGCATCTTCCAGTTCCGCATACAGCCTAGTGTTCTCGATAGCGATAGCCGCCTGACCTGCAAAAGTTGTCAGCAGCCGGCCCGTATCTTCTAATCTGGTTATATCCTCTTTACAAGGTAAACACAATCCCATTACTCCAATGGAATTTCCCCTGGCAATCAAAGGTACACACAGAATAGACTTGATACCTATCGCCAACAACTCATCCCTGAATGATATCCGTTCATCAAACTGTATGTCATTGGCGATCAAAATCTGTTTCCTCGAAAACACCCATTCTGCAATACTCTCACTTCCCCGGAGGGTTATCTTCGAAAGGAATCTCCCTTTCTCACCTCTGTAAGCCGTCACCTCAAGTACATTGCGATCCTCATTATACAACATTATGAAACTCAGACTCAATTCGTATAGGTCACCCAGCAAATCCAAAATATTCTGCTGTACCTCCTCTTGAGATAACGATGCGCTAACAACCAAACTTCCCCTAAATAACGCCATCATTTCCCCATTGCGTCTTTTCAGTTCTTCTATTCGCGTTTCAACCATTCTCACGCACCATTTCATTCCCTTAGAGTACTATCAACATGCTCATCATAGAGCCATCACTCGGCATCGGGTCGATTCTGGCCGAGTATGGTAGATCTGACACGCGATCCATAATGGGGGATTATGGAAACCCAGCGGTAAGGAAAAACTGATTCACTGCAAGTTATCCGCTGAATATGGTGTTGGGTAGACTTCGATGCTAATGTCCTTCATCAGAATGGTACATCTCTGATGCTCGCAATACTGTGATTCCCACTAGTTTTCCATCGCGATAATGGTAGACAACATTATCTTCCATAACACTATCGTTCGCCTTTTGGGGTTTGTAGAAACTGATATATAGAACGTCAGCTTCATCATCATAATCAACCCAGATCCGCTTGGACGGCGCCATAAGCAGATAGGGAACAGAATCTAGAATGCTTACCTCTGCCACAGAACACCCCTCCTGAGTATTTGCTCAGGCCTCGATGTCATAAAAGCAGTTATGACAAAGCCATCATGATCCATTTCCTTGTATACAACAACGGCAGCCTTCCTGGATATAACTGTTTCATCGTAATTCCTCAAAGCAATTAGCTCATCAGTCCATCCGCGAACAATAAAATAGGGTTCCGAGAGAGTTTCAATAACTATGTCCAGACAACCGGACATATAATCGTGTGCCTCAACGATATGAGCCCACTGCTTATACGTCAGACGAATCGGCACACCATTGTTGGACTCAACGACTTCAATTATATCCGAGCTACCCACAGTTACCCCTGCATCTCAAGAGCACGATTTAGTTACTGCTTGCGCTTAAGCATAAACCAATTACCCCCGTCTCGCTGACTCAACGAGAGGGTTCTATTCAAAGTCCTCCGGTGGATTTTCAGGATGCTCGTTCTCCAAATATGCCCTTTTCTCCTGATCAGTCTGTGGTAAGCTATCAACAAGCTGGCGTAACTTTTCCTGAATCTGTTCCCGAGTGGGTCTCTGGAGATTCAGCTTCTGTTGCAATATCCAAAAATCCAGCCTCCCTTTAACTCTCTCCTCCGGCGGTTTCTTGTCCCAGTTGGCGATGTCTTGTTCTATCAGCTCTTTCCTATGCTGAAGCCAGCGTTCTCTAAGATCTCTTTCTTTTTGCTCCTTAGCTTCTCTCTCGCGATAACCGACGTATTCTTTAGGCGGCTGGTAGTCTTCTTCAATGGATTTGCGCAGGAAGCCCGCCGGGTTTTTCTTCACTAATGGGCTTTTCTTCCCGATTAACCATTTGAAGACCTCCAACTTTTCCGGTATGCGGTCTTGATATTTTTCTACCAATTCAACAGATATGGAGCTGGCTATTCCGCTGTCTTCTAGTTCCTTGATAAGCTTTCTTTTTTCTTTATTACCGATCATCGCTTCTATTCGCTCTCCTGGGGCTGGTAATTCAAGTTCCAATTGCCTCTCAAGTCTGAACTTATTGAATTGTTCTTTTGCACGTTTCCCAGGATAGTATGTGATGATCCATCTGCCCTTTCCTGTCTCCCTCCACCTTACTTGTGTTAGGAATTTAGTATCACGGAGAGCTTGGTGCGCGGAATCTAAATTCTCCTTAGCCTTAGAAAAATATTTCTGCTCAACAATGGGCAGGAGTTGGCATAACTTGCGATATTCTACGGAGTAGGGCTTGCCATGTAGGCTATAGAATTGGATACTCAGAAGCTCATAGAGTCTACCTGATAAGGCGCTTTGCAGGCTATGGTAATAATCGAAATCGAGGGGTTTAACATAGAAAGAGTTCAAACTTTTGAGGTACCAGTCGCTTAGAAATATATAGTTTCTATCCGCAATGTCTCCGTTCGGCAATCTTTCTCCTACAAAGATCACCCGATCATAGAGGTTGAAGATGTCATCAATCCAGCGTTTTTCTTCCTTATAATAGAAAGCCCCTTTGGATTCAATGCCTGCAAGCTTTGTTCTAGCCAAGGCGTCCTTTATCCTCTTCTTAGTTCTGCCTGAGTTGCTTATGTGCATTAGTTTGCATATTTCATAGAAGGAGAAAGCCAGGGGATTTTCGACAGGAAAGCCTCTTCTGCTGATAAGGAATTCCACGGCCTTGTGCACTTTTTTGTCGAATGGACCTGGGAATCCGTACCTGGTGTTTGCCGTGACTCGCCAGAGTATATCTAGCTTTTCGCCGCCTCTCTCGATAGTGTCTTTATACTCGATCTCACCCTTTTTCTTAAGACCTCCCCTCGATAAGGCGAAGAATGGCAAACGCGCAAAGTTAACCTCAGATCTGATGAGGCCAATACCTCTCTGGCTTCGTTTGGAAGTTGGTAGCCTAGTGCCCTGTTGATTGATGTCTTCCTTCATTCCTCACCATTCTGTCGGGTGTCGAGCACTGCGGAGTTCTGTGGGCAAGGGATACATAGGTTGCTTTGTTTGTTTGCATTAAAAAAACGTCAGTTCGATGTAAGAACACTAGACAATAATAGCAGGTAGACCCGCAAGTTCATTGGCTCGGATATTGAGAGAAGGCTTCTTCTCCTTGT
>SMTZ1_10022880_pt1 | contig 12056 bp, 12 predicted proteins | sample DeeMarSWOR136_30_FD_25667 | JGI IMG/M metagenome (IMG submission 25667) | reverse complement strand
TGATTCAGCTGAACAAGAAAGGCGGGGAGGAGCCCACAGAACGAAAGCAATCATAGTGCAGCGACGACTAAACCACGAAAAATCAAGTTTAGAAGAACTCAAAAGACTTGCGGAAGCCGCTGAATACACTGTTGTCGCAACCATAGAGCAGGTCAGAGAGGCTGATGCCCGCTATCAGATAGGCGCTGGAAAAGTGGAGGAGCTTGCTGCGCTTGTCAAGGAAACGGGCGCTGAAAAACTTCTCTTTGACAATCCCTTGAAGTCGGTTCAATCCTACAACCTAGCAAAAGCCACTGGTATAGAAGCCGTTGACCGCTTTAAGTTAATACTTGAGATTTTCACGAAAAGGGCTACGACTACGGAAGCTAAACTGCAGATTCAACTGGCGACGTTGCGGTATGAACTCACCCACGCGAAAGAACGCGTAAGATTAGCTAAGTTGAGAGAGCAGCCTGGATTTATGGGGCTCGGAGCCTACGAAGCAGACGTTTATTATGACGCCGTGAAAAGGCAGGTGCACACTATCCGAAGGAAACTCAGAAAAATTCGAGAGAAACGGCTTTTACATAGGGAAAGAAGGGTTGAATTGGGGTTTTTCGCTATTTCTTTGGCTGGATATACAAGCGCTGGAAAAAGTTCGTTGTTTAACGCTTTGACTGAAGAAAGAACCCGAGTGGACTCGGCGCTGTTTACGACGCTTTCAACCACCACGCGGCTTGTGGAAACTGTTGGCTTCATAGACCGCTTGCCTTTAACGTTAATAGAAGCTTTCCATTCAACCCTTGAAGAAACCATCTACTCCGACCTCATATTGTTAGTGTTAGACGCAAGTGAACCCGTAGAAAGAATCGAAAAGAAAAACAGCATCTGCTTGGAAACAATAGACTGTATAGGAGCATCAGGCATACCGATTATATCTGTGCTTAACAAAAGTGATTTGCTAAATGAAACAGCAACAGAACAAAAGCTTGAAGCATTAAAAGCGAAAGTGAAGAATCCTATTTTGTTATCGGCGCTACATCACACAAACCTTGAACTGCTTAAACTGGAAATACTGGAAAAACTCGAAAATTACGTTCAAGCGTTGTTCTCTGTTCCATTAACTAACGAAACTATGCCGTTCATGTCTTGGGTTCATGAAAGGACAGATGTACAGGAGGTAAAGTTCATGAGCAACTCTGTGAAAGTCGTTTTTGAGGCAAACCCCCTTTTCACGGAAAAAGTGAGAAAACGAGTTGAAGAATTAGATGGGAAATTTGAAACAATCCACGAAGTCCAATAAAAAGGAGAAACACACGCAGGAAATCGTCGTACTGAGGTGGGGACACAGGCCGCAAAGAGACGCAAGGCTCACAAGCCACGCTGCCCTAACAGCGCGAGCATTAGGCGCTTCAGGATTCCTTCTTTCCGATATAATAGACAAGAAAATCCAAGTAACTGTGGAAAAGGTTACAGGAAATTGGGGTGGAAAGTTCTTTTTTGAAATGGGTACAACATGGGAAAGCGTCGTGAGAAGCTGGAAGGCTAGAGGCGGGATCGTTGTACATTTAACGGTTTATGGAGAAAACATACAAACAAGCCATGTTCTAGACAGAATTAGAAGTTCGGAAAAAAATGTTCTGTTGATTATTGGAAGCCAGAAAGTCCCTAGAGAGTTTTTTTCAAAAGACGTGTCCGACTTTAACGTGTCAATAGGGAATCAACCGCACTCCGAATGTGCAGCTCTTGCGGTCTTTTTGGACCGATTCTTTGAAGGGAAAGAATTAGCGAGAGTTTTTAAAAAAGCGAAAATAAAGATAGAGCCTCAAGAAAGAGGCAAGAAAACAGGAGTTTAATGTTGATTTTAGCTAAAGCGTGAATAAGAGTTTTATTGTAGCGCTGCCGTTAATTATTATGGATGAAAGGAAAGGAGAGCATGTTATCAACTATTGATGATGCAACATTAATGAAAGTTGCGACTGCAATGGGCGAGGAAGAAGCGGTGAAGCTGATTGAGTTTATAAAAAGCGTAGATGAAATAACAGATGACGAAATCGCTAGCAAAACAGGTATTCGATTAAATTTAGTCCGCAAGATACTTTACAAGCTTTACGATCATTCTCTCGTAAGTTTAAGAAGAACTCGTGACCCAAAAACTGGATGGTTCATATTCCATTGGAAACTCCAGCCAAATCAACTTGAAGGGTTTATTCTAAGCCAGAAACGCAGAGTTCTTGAGAAACTGAATGTTCGACTAGAATATGAGAAGACTCATGATTTTTATTATTGTAATACACCAGGATGCAAACGGATCCCGTTTGAAGACGCTGTAGAGCTGGTTTTCCAATGTTCCACCTGCGGCGAACCTTTATCGCATTGTGAAAATAATAATTTTGTTCAAAGATTATCGGAGAAAGTTGAACAGTTAAGGAAGGAACTGGGTGAGTGAAACGCTTCCATCAAGGGAACAAGCGTTGCAACTTCTCCGTGAAAACCAATGCTCCGCGAAAGTCATAAGCCATTGCAAGGCAGTTACAAAACTTGCGTTAGAAGCTGCGGACATTCTCAAGGAAAAAGGCTTGAAAGTTGATACCGAGCTTGTGGAAATAGGTGCGCTTCTTCATGACATCGGCCGCTCAAAAACTCATACGATTCATCACGCGGTTGTCGGAGCTGAAATCGCAAAGTCGGCAGGGTTACCTGACGCTGTGGTTTCGATAATAAAAAGGCATGTTGGAGGCGGGATAACCGCCAGCGAAGCGGAAGAATTAGGATGGTCAGAAGACGTTTATGTTCCGATTACGCTTGAGGAGAAAGTGGTTTCGTACGCTGATAAGCTGATTCAAAACTCGAAGCGAGCGCCAATAGATGCAACAATAGAGAAGCTTTGTGGAGAACTGAAATGCGAAGCGGCTGAAAGAGTTCGAAAACTTTACGAGGAAATAACAGCTCTTATTGGTGGCGACCCATGACTGATTTGATGTTACTGGCAAAAATTAATAACGATACCCAGCTGAAACAAATCGCTAAAGCCTTAAAATTTTCATTCAATGGATTGGAAGTAGAAATAAAAGTTCTGGGCACAATCGCTGACAGATGGGCTCAAATCTCAATTTCAGGAGAAGATGAAGAGATAGCGACAAACTATCTCATTAAAGAGGTAGGTGTCCGCCCAATCAATTTTGGGAACATAAAAAAATTTTCAACGTTGAAAGGCTACATTAAGAATCTTGGAAAAAATGATGAAGAACTATCGGTAGATGTGGGAGTTTTCCAGCCGAAAATCGTCCATGCAACCATAGCTTTGCGTCGTTTACAGGCTCAGCTTGTGAATGGAAGGGAAAATGCTTTGAGTAACATTTCTGAGCTTTTCGGTCTCTGCGAAGGTTTACCCATAAGCGTGAAGGTCACTGGCCTGAACGAAGAGGAAAACCGCATAGACGCCGAACTGTCAAGTGGACAAGTTAGAAAATACGTGGTTTGGAGGGAATCTCTATTGGACAGGCTATTGGTTCTTGGGTCATCTCTTCACGAGATAAACGTGACACTGAAACACGCGAAGCTAGAGCGTGATGTTATCGACGTGGAATCTTTAGGGGTGCTTGAACACGCTTTAACATGCAAGCTGGGGACGGACGCAGCAGGGTTGATACCGAAAATCGGTCGAATGTTGAAGAACGCAAATTTTTCCGTTTTCGATGCGAAAACGGTTGTGAATTTTTTTAATACTTGAAAAGCACGCATTGAAATCTCCCTTTTATGTGCCGAGCGGTTACGGACACGCATTTTCTTTATTAAGTGTAAGAACTAATCGGTAAAGGAGTAGGAGGCTCACTTTGGAATGTGTTCGCCGTTGTTACCTGATGGTGTGCGCGCCCTAATTTTAACACATGACGTCGACTGGCCCCGGAATGGTCCTGGAGTCGCCCACATTTTGGCTAGGCGAAAGAGATTTGATCAAGGCGTAATAAGGAGGGTTGTGAGTGAAGGTTTTAATCCGTATTATGGTGTTCAGGCTATAACGGAAATTGAGGAGCGACTTGGCATCCGTTCTACATTTTTCTTTAGACCTGAATACGACGACGGAAGTCAAGTTCAACAATACTCGGATACAATAAAGGCGCTTGTGAAAAACGGTTGGGAAGTGGGCTTACATGCAAACGACACTTCAACCGTCGAAGAGGTCGTTTCAGAAAAGGAGGCGCTTGAAAGAACCATGGGAAAGCCCGTGTTCGGGTCGAGAGTGCATTACCTGAGAGTTTCTGCAAACACCTTCTCAAACTTAGCTGGAGCCAAAATTAAATATGATTCATCGCTCACTTTTGAAAAAGAAAAGGTGAATCCAAGAAACTCGGGCTTTATTTTTAAAAACGGCGTGGTGGTTTTTCCGATAACGTTCATGGACGCTTACCTTTTTACATACATGGGTCTTACAGAAAAAACAGTGATTAAATTTCTTCTCAATACAATGGAAAAACTGTTTGATACAGGTGTCCAAATCATGACGTTGCTGTGGCACGACAATGCAGTTATGATGAAGGGAGGTCGTGTTTACCCAGATTTGATAGAGAAACTAGATTCCAGCTCGCATGTAACTTTTTTAAAGGGTATAGATGCCTTTGAACTTGTGCAGAGGCAGAGTAAACATTGAATGTTGGTGAAAGACATGGTTGACATATTAAATATGGTAATTACTGGAGCTGGCGGAAGCGGGGGAATTAACTTTGTTAGAGCATTAAGACTGGCGGAAGCACAGAAGCACATAAACCTGTTTTTGGTATGTACCGACCATAACCCTCACTTCCTTAATTTCCTGCAAGCAGACGCCCGATTCGTTTCGCCTAGGCACGACGACCGAGATTTTGTGCCCATGCTTCTTAAGCTTGTTAAAAAATACTGCGCCAAGTTTTTGCATCCTCATCCCAGCAGTGAAGCGCGAGTTGTTTCTGAAAATGCTGCTTTGTTTAAAAATGCGAAAGTGGAGACTTATTTGCCCAGAGCCACTTCAATAATGCCCGACAAACTTGAAATCTACAATGCGCTTTCCAAGAATAATGTTTCTGTACCTGAAACCTTCTCGATAAGTTCCCTCGACGATGTAGACAGCGTTTTTTCGAAAGTTAACAGTCCCCTCTGGATTAGAGCCAAACGCGGTGCTGGGGGGAGATTAGGCTTGAAAGTTGATACCGCGGAGCAGGCTAAACATTGGGTAGAGTTAAATGCGCTTCAGAACCGAGCCATAATAGACGACTTTATACTTCAAGAATACTTGCCGGGTAGGGACTTGGCATTTGATTCGGTGTGGTTCAGAGGGCGGCTGATTACTTCTTATTCGAGGGAGCGACTGCAATACATTTTGAAGCACATTTCGTTATCAGGAATCACGGGCACACCAACCGTGGCAAGAACTGTGGAAGACGAAAACATGAATCAAGTCAGCGTAGAAGCAATTAAAGCATTGGATAAGGAGCCGCATGGCTTCTTTTCAGTAGATGTCAAAGAAGATGCCAGCGGAAATCCTGTGGTAACAGAAGTAGATGGAAAATGGCACACGACAGCTCCACTGTGGGGATACGCTTTTGCTAAAGCGTTAAACAAGCCCGAGTTAAACATAGCCTACCAGTACCTTATGTTAGGTTTAAATGGAAGTTCAGATGGGGACTTACCCGCTTTCAACCTATTTCCAGCAAACCATTACCTTGTGAGACAAATAGATGCTGGTGTAATTCTTGAGTGTGATAAAACTACATGGAAAATAGTGTAAACTCGAACAAGGTTAAGGTAATTGCGCTTGACTTTGACGGTGTGGTTACCAACCTAAACATCGACTGGCACGCAGCGATACGCTTGACATCCACCATAGTTGGTTACGAGATAAAAAGCCTGCTAACCTTCTACGAAGCTAAATATGGGAAGCCAATTTTTCAAACGGTTAGCAAGCGAATAGAGCAACTCGAACTGGAAGCGCTAAAGGACGCAAAGCTCACACCGTTTATTAGGGAATTTCTGCAAGAGCTTTCCGAAAGGCATGTTGAGATGTATATAGTGTCAATGCAAAGCGTTCTTCTAGTAAAAAAGTTTCTCAGTAAACATGACCTAGCATTTTACTTTAAGGACGTAGTAACTAGAGAAAGGTATCCAAGCAAAAAGGCGCAGGTCACCCACGTACTCGAGAAGTCAGGTGTTTGCCCTAATCAAGTTTTACTGGTAGATGACTCTGTGAGGAACATCTCCAAATGCAAAGAACTAGGTGTGGTATGCTTTCACTTCTCCAGAAAACAGGATTCACGAAAAACCAAGGAACTGTGGAATTCAATATTGAGTATTGTAAAGGACCAAGTCACCTAAGTAACACCCCATATGGTTGAAAGAATTAAACGAGAATAACTCTGTTTAGCCCAGAGAGGGGGTTACTCGTATTAGCGCCTTTCACAGCCAAAACAACCGCGATTCACGCTTTAAATAAGGGAGGGCTATTGTTTCCGAGAGCATAACAGTCAATCACTCATTTTCCGTGCTTCCTGATTATTTTCTCAGCAATCTCCAAGTCCTTCAGCGTGTTAATATTAAGAAGAACTTCTGTTTCTTCAGTTATTATGGCGCTTGTTTCGATTTTTCCCTCTTCATGAATTCTCGCGCCGTTCACGATGTTAACTCCGGAAACCGCGTACCAAACTCCGTGGAAGAAACGGAAAGCTCCAAGTCCTCACGCGCTTTTATCGGAACGAAAACCGCCAAAAAATCTTTTCCGCAAACTTCAAACGCGCTTATGATCTTGTCCAAGAACTGTCCGGTTACCGCTGGCAAATCTGCGGGAATCGTCAACACTGCACCAACTAAGCCAGCGTCATGGACCGCTTGCTTCAAATCATCATGATAGCCCTTCGCATCAGTTCGCAGAAACTTCCATCCCTTGCTCCTGCAACACCTCTCCGTTTCAGGTGTGTTCTCGCTCGTCACCACATAAAACTCTGAAACCTTCTCAGCCGAAGTAACAGCTTCCACAACCCAGTCAATCAACGACTTGCCAAGAAAAGGCAACAGCGGTTTCTCAACTGTCAAGCCCATTCTTTTCCCTTTGCCGCCAGCCATTATCAACGTAGGAACTCTCATAACAGTAACACACCCGCCACAAACACCAAAGCCACCGTGCATTTTCCAACAACGCCAATAAACACGTCTATGACTGGGAAAAGGAAAACAGCCTTAGCTGAAGTCACCGCAAAATCGTCAGTTTTTCCCAATGGAATTCAGTAAATCCCTAAAAGTTTTTATAGCCTTCATCTTCGAACATATAGCCTAACTCAACCAAATAAGGATATAGACTTTGTCGTGAATTTCATGGGTCAACTTGATGGAAAAAAAGTATTAGTGACTGGTGGTGCAGGCTTCATAGGATCCCACCTCTGCAGAAAGCTGTCAAATTTCACCGCCAACCTAACCATATACGACAACTTGTCAAGCGGAAAAGTGGAAAACGTCAAGCACCTGCCAAAAGTCCATTTCGTGAAAGCAGACATTCTTAGCCTCAAGAAACTCTGCTCCCAAGAAAAAACTGACCTAATCTACCATTTAGCTGCTCAAGTCGTAGTTCCATACTCAATGGAGAACCCAATAGACGACTTCGAAACCAACGCTCGGGGCACATTAAACGTTCTTGAAAAAGCACGTAAAGACGACGCAAGAGTAGTTTTCGCCTCAAGCGCCGCAGTGTACGGCAACACCACCACACTGCCCACACCCGAAACTAACGGTTTCAGCCCAGACTCCTGTTACGGCTTATCCAAGGTAGTCGGCGAACAATACTGCAACATGTACACAAAACAGTACGGACTTGACATAACCATTCTAAGATTCGCCAACGTATACGGACCAAAATGCCACGGCGTCATCGAAGACTTCCTGAATAAAATCAGTAGAAACCCCGAACAATTGGAAATCATTGGAAGCGGAATGCAATCCCGCGATTTCGTTCACGTCTACGACGTTCTAGAAGCTTTAATCCTCGCCGCTACAAGCGACGCTGCACTAGGAGAAACCTTCAATATAGGATTCGGAAAAACAACCAGCATTATAGACCTCGCAAAAGTAATCCTTAAAATCCTCGGTTTATCTGAAAAAACAGTTATAAAACCTACCAACATCCCTTGGCAAGGCGATAGGATGACCCCAAAGCTTGCCAGAGGACTCATCACGCTTTTGCGGCTTCCCTACTGGATGATGACAGGTGGCTTATCACTTATAACCGCGTTTGCAATCACCAAATACTTCATAGGCTTCGACACTATCCTGCTTATTTTCTTCTCGATGGCGTGCATAACGTCCGCAGGATTTTCCATAAACGACTACTTCGACAGAGAAAGCGACGCCGTAATTAAACCAAAACGACCCATACCTTCTGGTGCGCTGTCTCTGAAACAGGTTATAGCAATCTCCGGGTTTCTTTTCGCCGTGGGTCTGACACTCGCATTTTTAATTAATTGGCTCAGTTTCCTGATTCTGCTGGTTGACTGCATTTTACTCGTAATTTACTCGGCATTTGTTAAACGAAAATCCGGTTTCGCCGCAAATGTTCTCGTCGGCTTGTTAGTAGGCACAGCGTTCCTTTATGGCGAAGCCACAGTTTCCCAAAACATAAGTCTAATCTCGCTAAGTCTTTACCCCATCTGCTTCGGAACAATCGGCGGCAACATTCTGCGGGACATTTTAAGCTTAGAAGGAGACGCGCAAATCGGGTATCCAACGCTTCCCAAGAAAATCGGCAACAAAGGCTCCATACAGATTGCCGCCTTCTTCTTCATTGTAACCGCGATACTGGCACCGCTTCCCTTCTTTTTCAAGTTTTTCAGCATCTACTACCTCTCCATGATAGCGTTATGGGGAATTCTCCTCGTTTGCTCGTCAATCCTTCTCCTAACTTCCACGCCTACAGTTGAAAATGCAAGGAAGTATGAACGCATAATCACAATGTCAATGATGTTACTGATACTATCGTTGATAATCGAGGCCGTCGTTGCATGAAAAAAACCAAAAGCATCTGCCCAGTTTGCCAGAAAAAAATAGATGCCGAATTAACCAAGGTAAACGGTCGAATTCTGATTACTAAAACCTGCAAGGAACATGGAACTTTTTCAGCGACCCACTGGAAAAGCCCAGAGGTTTTCAACTTCTCAGAACAGTTCGACTACTTCAAGCACTTCGGTGACACAAATGCGCCGAAAAACCCTGAAAGTTGTCCCTACATCTGCGGTTCCTGCAAGAACCACGTTTCAAGCACAGTAATCGGCGTCATCGACGTTACGAAACGCTGTGATTTGAGATGTACAATATGCTTCGCCACTTTCGATGAACATGCAGTTGACTACGAACCTACAATAGAAAAAATCGTGGAAATGCTAGAGTTTTTAAGCAAGCGTAACCCCAAACCGCCAGCGCTCATGTTTTCTGGAGGAGAACCCTTACGACGCGAAGACATGCCTGAAATTATAGGCGCCGCACACAAACTGCGGTTCATGACAATATTGGCAACCAACGGTGTTCGACTGGCTGAATCACCAGAACTTGCTGAAAAGTTAAAGAAGAACGGCCTAAATATAGTCTACCTGCAGTTCGACAGCTTCCGCGATGAATTCTACGAAAAAATACGCGGCAGGAAACTGCTGAGAACCAAAATGAAAGCCATAGAAAACTGCCGCAAGTACGACATAGAAATAATACTGGTCAACACTTTGATGAGCGGCGTCAACGACAATGAAGTTGGAGATATCATAAGGTTTGTAGCAGAGAACTCCCACATAATAAGAGGAGTAATTTTCCAGCCAATTGCATGCACAGGACGCGCAACCGGCAATCCATCCAGAGAAGAATGGCGCGATTGGCATTTCGCAGAAGAAGTCGAAAATCAAAGCAACAGAGAGATAAAAACCACCGACCTTTTTCCACTGTCAGTAATGACTTCACCCATAATGATCATGAGCAGATTCATGAAAAAGCCCTGGCCTCTGTTTTCCTGTAGCCCCCAGTGTGGCCTGGTTAACTGGATGTACGTGTCTAGAAGCGGCAAGGTTATCCCCATAAACCACTTCGTCAACTTCGAAAGATTCTTCCGAATCCTCCAGAAAACAGCGAAGTCTGTTGAGTCCAAAGGAAGATTTTCTCTTCTATCTGCATTGTTTTTGGCTTCAATGCAATCTTTAAACTGGTTTTTAGTCGCCAAAGAAATCGGCATCTTCACCCTGATGTTAACAATCTTCAAGATGCACATGTCTCCTTCTTACCAATCGCTCGCCAATCTGAGACGTAGAATCTTCCTTCTCGGCTGCATGGCCTTCATGGACCTCTACACTTTTGACGTGAACCGCGTTAGAAGATGCGTAGTGCACTACGTTACTCCAGACTTGAGAATCATACCTTTCTGCGCTTACAACAACGTCCATAGGATAGAAACCGAAGCAGATTACGCTACAAAGCAGACAAAAGCCTAACAGATTTTAGGTTTGTTCTACAACGTCTACTTTCAGAACACAGTAGTTGTGAGAGAACTCAAGTGCACCAGTTTCATCGTAAATCCAAAGCTCAAATATCACCGAGTAACTTCCCGGCTCGTTTATGGAAACCGTGGCCAACGTTTCCCAAGACTCTCCGTTGTTTATCGTTTGAGCGTAAGTGCTCTCCACGTCTGCATTAACTGGAAACGAGGGAATCATGCCACCAATCACTTTCTGCAAAACTTCGCAGGATTGCCTCGTTGCCATATGATTTTCAACTACTACCCACACATTAAACGTGCTGTTCTCGTTAACTACTAGAAGTTCAGGATAATCCACCGCTTTTTTTTGTGGATAGCTAAGCGTGTAAACGGTTGTGTATCCTTCTGGCGGAAGCCTTGAAACGAAATAATAGCTTATAAGTAAACTGGAAACAAATATCAGCGCAAACGCAACAGCGATTGTGTAACCCTTATTACTAATCAAACTCGGGACCTTTCTCCTGTTTCCATTTGTTTCTGAGCGTATTTTCAAGTTATAAATCCCTTAACCATAGTGGTAAATATTTCAATACCTGACTTTATTCTTCGCATTTTTGGGCTTCCATATTTTCTTGCTCTATAAGATGACGGAATTTCAACCATTTTGAAGCCTTTCTTGGCGAAACGCACCAGCATTTCGGTTGCGAATGCCATGTCGTCCTCATGTAAATCAACTTTTTCGAGCGCGGACCGGGATATCGCCCGAAAACCAGACTGCGTATCACTAAGAAACTGGCTGTAAAAGAAATCAAAACAAAACGTTATTATTTTGTTAGCAACAAAATTCGTGAATCCCATCGCTTTTCTCAAGTCATACATTCGCGTTGCTTGACATAGTTCTGCATCATTCTTTATCAGAGTTTCAAGTAAAAGATTTATGTGTCTTACTTCGTAGGTTCCATCACCATCAACCATTACCACAACGTCGCCTTTCGCATGTTTAATCCCGGTTTTGATAGCGAGACCGTAGCCGCGTTTAGGCTCTACAATGAGTTTGCAAAAATTTGTGTCTTTAACGATTTCTTTTGTTCCATCTGTTGAATTTCCATCTACAATGATTATTTCTTTAGGATACGCTATTTCCTTGTGAATTGTTGTTACTGTTTCAAGAATGTTCCCTGCTTCGTTAAGTGTTGGAATTACCACCGAAACCATTTCTACCTTCGATGTCAAAGCTTTATTGCTCTCCGCTTTCTGAAAGCTATATAGTTTCTAACATCTTGTTAAATAAGCTCTTCGTATATTTGGCTAAGTTTTTCCACGTTCTGGTCCCAACTATGCCTTTTCTCCATCATCGTCCGCATGTCCTTTTTGAGAACCGACAAGTTCTTGCGAGCAAATTCCAGTATCGCTTCTGCAAGAGTGGTAGGCGAGTTAGGCGGCACAAGTTTTCCATAATCGTTACTCATAACTTCTGATGTGCCTCCAACGTTTGTGGCTATCACTGGCAATTCGCAAGCCATGGCTTCAAGTGCAACCAGAGGCAAGCCTTCTCCAGACTTAGAAGGCAAAACGAAAAAGTCTGCAACATTGTAATAAAACGGCAGGT
>SMTZ1_10008520_pt1 | contig 12058 bp, 13 predicted proteins | sample DeeMarSWOR136_30_FD_25667 | JGI IMG/M metagenome (IMG submission 25667) | reverse complement strand
CAGAACTTGACTATGTAATTATGAACCATTTGGAACCTGACCATGGCGGACTCGTAACCACTATGCGAAGAATCAATCCTAATTTAACCATCTTGTGTACCGACAAGGCAAAAGAAATGCTTGCAACATTTTACAATATAACTGACAACGTACAAGCTGTAAGTGACGGAGAAACCCTTGATCTTGGCACTAAAACTTTACAGTTCTTCCATGCACCCTTTGTACACTGGCCAGAGACAATGGTAACCTATGATACAACTGATAATATTCTCTTCGCGTGCGATGCATTTGGAGGATACGGAGCTATTCGTGGATCCCTCTTTGACGATGAAATCAAGGATGAAGAGTGGAATTTCTACATAAAGGAGTCATTACGCTACTATGTGAACATCGTTGCGAAATTCAGCGGACAAGTAATAAAGGCAATAAACAAGCTAGTAGGAGCAGGTCTCAAAATTGATTGTATTGCTCCTTCTCATGGTATTATCTGGCGTAAGAACCCAGGAAGAATTATTGAACTATATCAGAAATGGGCAGGCTATATGCTTGGAGAGACAAAGCCAGGGATAACGGTACTCTATGCAAGTATGTACGGTAACACGGAGGCAATGATGAATGCTGTAGTTCAGGGAATTTCTGAAGTTGGCGTACCAGTTGAAGTCTTTGATGTTGCAAGAATCAATGTGAGTTACATTCTTCCATCTCTTTGGACCAAGAAAGGTGTTATCATCGGTGCTCCTACCTACGAAGCAGGGCTCTTCCCTCAAATGGTGTATGTCTTAGACATGGCGAAGCGAAAACGCATCCTTAATAAGAAGGTAGCCCGTTTTGGCAGTAAAGGCTGGAGTGGTGGCGCACAGAAGGAACTTGAGGAATTGCTAGATCGTAATAAATGGGAACTTGTTGATTATTTTGAGTTCACTGGTCATGCAACAAAAGAGGAACTAACAAAGGGCGAAGAATTAGGGAAAAAGTTTGCTCAACTCATAAAGGGCTCATAACGACAAGAAACAATGATATGGCTTTCATTATAACGTATTGATACCGAATATTTCTCTTTCAACCATTTTTTTTATTTTGCTTTTGCTTTCGAACATGCTTAGTTGCTTGCATGCCCGCTACAGCACCTTCTCCGGCTGCAGTGACTATTTGCATTCCTCCACAAGTGCTGTCTCCAGCAGCAAATACGCCGGATAGATTTGTTTTTTGCTCCCGATCAACTTGTATGCAATTACGCCCTGCGACTTTAACTCCAGCCTTTTTGAATAATGGTGTCATTGGGATCGCTTTAAAAATAAACACGGCGTCAACTTTTAGTTCCTTTGTTCCCTCATCATTTTCAATCACAATCCTTTCTACTTTATCTTGGCCCTCAATTTCTTTTACAACTGCAGTTTCATTTATTGGAATATTCAATTCTTTGATTTCTTCAACTAGTTCTGGTGAAACCTTGAGACCATCGGAATCATCGAGGATCTAGCATAAAGAATAATTAGTAATGAATTTTTCATAACATTTTTATAGAACTTAGGATATTATGTGTACATACAAAACCCGAGGATATGTTATGGCTAAAATTAACGAAAAACGTTTTTTTACTCAATTTGAAACTACTGAGCAAGAAAAAGAAGAATTGAAACGTTTTGTTGATAAAAAGAATATAAATATGTCGCAATTTATCAGAAGTTGCATAAGATTTTTTAAGAACCGAAATTTAACTCCTGAAGAATATTTAATGAAAGAAGTTGATACTAAAACGGTTTCTTCTAAAGGAATACCGGTTTCTTTTCTACAAGACTTAGAACGGAGAGAGTTAGAAGTAAAAGGCTCTTTGGATGCTATCCACAAAGAAATTAGAAACATGAAAACTTCAATTTCTAATGATATGTTTGAATACATATCTACAATTGCACAAGAATTAGATAGAGCAAAGGGAGAGTAAGAAAATGTCACATATGGGCAAGAAATATACAAGAACAGAACTTAAAGAAATCCCGATAAAATTAAAGGAATACATAGAAGAAAACGGAGTAGTTCCAACGAGCAGAGAACTTAGTAAGTTAGGCTTTCCAAACGCTGTCACTATTAAAAAGTATTTTGGAGGTTATAATAAACTGATTGAATCACTAGGCTACAATCCTAACTTAAAATATTATTCTAAAAAGGAACTTATTAAAATCTTACGGGATTATTACGATAAAACGGGTACAGTACCACTTTTACAAGATTTCAAAAGTAATCGCACTTATCCTGATCCAAAAACTTATGTAGATCATTTTGGTACCTGGACTAATGCGCTAATCCAGGCAGGTTTAAGACCTAATAAAATAAATTTTGAATATGATGAGTTAGTAAAAACTTATCTTAATGATAAAAAAGGAAAAATTAGCTCGACTACAATCACAAGTTATGCAAGAGTTATTTCGGACCTCTATCAATTCTTAAACTCAAAAGGAAAGGAATGGAATGACTTAAACGCAGAAATTATCGTTGAATATTTTGATTACCTTAAAAAGCATGGCGGTTTCTTTAAATGCAATAATTACACAAAACCTAACTCTCCACATGCCTTAAAGGTTAAAGCAAGAAGCATAACTGCTTTTTTAACATGGGTAGAGAAATGGGCAATTAGGCAAGGTACTCCACAAATAATAAAATCTGCAGAAATTGAAGAAATTAAGGAAACACTAAAAAGCCGCAATGTTGTTCCCCGTTTACCTGAAATAGAACCAAGATCCTTAACTATCACAGAAATAGAACAAATCAGAAATGCTATAGATAATCCTCTTGAAAGAAATCTCTTTGATATAGGGCTTAATTTAGGTCTAAGAGCTAGTGAATACGGAAATATCACAATGGCTATGGTAGTAGGTAAGGATGGTACCCGTTTTGAGAAAAAACACTATATTGAAATTCTTGGAAAAGGCAACAAAATAAGAAAAGTTGTTTTAACTGAAGAAATGAAGGTTTTAATCAAGAAACAATTGCTCTTAAGAAAACTTCATAGAGTAGAGCATGATAGATTATTTTTTAGCTTCGGAAAAATGAACAAAGGTAAACTCGGAAATAATATCCACAGAATCATTAAGGCAATAAATAAGAAAAGCGGCGTAGATTTTACCGCCCATTCATTACGACATAGTATGTCGGTACTATTCCAGGAGAGCGGTATTCAACAAAACATTATTTCGCAACGTTTAGGGCATGTAGGCGGTATAACTCAGAGATATTCTAAAGCCCCTATCTCCGCTCGTTATCAACTTCTACAAGAAAAAGTAGGCATTATTTAGATTTTTCTTCTTCCAATTTCTCTACTCGTCATTAATAACCCCTAAGAGGACTGTTATAAAATCTGGAAGGTCATTTTTAGTGAATATTCCGATAGAAATAGTCAAATATTTAAATTTAGATAAAGATGATAGTGTAATTGTTCATGTAGACAACGGTAGGATGATAGTAGAAAAGAAGAAATGAAAAATGAAAAGGGAGGGTAACTAATGATAAACATGAATTCTTCACCTAAGAATTGGAAAATAGAGTGTTCGGCGTGTAAAAAAGAATTAGATGTAGTTGAGGTGGTTATAGAAAACAATCTAACTACATACAAACTTGCGTGTGGTCATAACTTTTTTGTAAAAGATCTCCAAGAAACGATAGGGATTATAGAGCAACTGAAGGGAAAATTAAGGCATGGCGAGCCGGGTGAGTTCAAACCGCATCTAGAATTTAGTAATAAAATTGTGCAGAGTGGTGACCCTCGTCTCCCTAGAGGAGTAAGAATCACAATGCGTATTGATAGGGAGAATAATCAGTATCATCAAGTAGTAACAGACTTAAATACGGGAAAAGTAATTCACCAACACCACGAGCCATTAACAGAGCATAAATCTGAGAATTGAATAAATTAAGGAGTTAGGTACTACACGAATCAAACCATTGCCAACCCACTGTCATAATTACGTATCAAAGTGAAATGAAACTGTCCTTTCATGAATACCTATTAAGTTAATAGGTACTGAACTCCATAGCATAATAAAAAATCAGGTGTTTAAATTGGGTGAGGATTGGGTTAACGTATTTTTACCAAAAGTTTTTGAAAAATTTTTAGATAAATCCGACAATTACAGGGAAATGGCAGATAAAGAAGAAAATCTTGTCAAGAAGGCAGAATTTTATCGTTATTCAAATATATTCAGGGAGATATTTTATTGTTTCAAAGAAGCCGCTGAAGAAATAGTAGCGAAGAAATAGATGCATGAAAGGTAGGTTTTAACTCGATCGACACATCAGTGGATATACTTTCTAATGTAGGACCTACATCAACACTAATTCCAAAATCCAACTCCAATAAAAAACCTCCACTGAATGAATGTTTCTAGAAAAAATATATTCTCTTTAGTATTTTTAAAATTAAAAACCAAAAATAAATTCCCTACAAAAAAAAGGAAAAATGTGGTTTTTCGGTTTAATCTATGTGCCTAGCACTACAGAAGACAATGTAAGATTGCAATGCATGATTTCCTCTTTTTCAGTAGTTGCTTGTTCTCCGAAGACGTTGTAGCCGATGAATGGTGTGTCTCCAAGAGCCATTTTTGCCTGTTCGACTACCTCACCGACTCTATCACCAATAGCCAGTCGACAGCCAGCACAGTGGACGAGAAAGCCGAAACTTGGTTGTGATATATTTCCGACTTCAATCGCCCTCTTGAAGACTGCATTAGCTTCCATAACAAGTTCATCCTGCGTAGCAGACAAAATAGCAATATCCGCTCCTTCAGGGATCTTCACAAAACCATCTATTGACAGGTCCTCATTGACATTTCCAGGATGCACCGTCTGCCAATAGCCTTCATGTGCGATTCCAATCGGATTGAAGAAAGATTCGCTTAATATAGCTCCACCTTTAATTGAGTCTAAAGGCTTCCCGGTCCATTCTGCATAGACTTCTGCAGCAGGACGTCCATCTATTTCGTAGAGTGTTCTTTCTTTAGTTCGAGTGGCTTTCCCACTCTTGATAGGCTGATATTCTTGGCTAAAATTATATCCAACTTTTAGATCAGGCGCATATAAGACTGCGACTGACACATAGTCACTATATACATCTAGATCTGCAAATTGTTTCCAGTTGCCCTCTAGAGTGTTATCCGCCGAACTTCCACCGACTATTGGAAACTTTGCAGGGAAAGTGCTCTTTATTCCACGGAGCAGCCCTTCCTCAACTCCAGGCGGTGCACACATTAGAACAAGATCAGGTGGATTTCTTTCTTCCTGTCCGATTGCTTTAGAGACACGTGCATCTATTGCTGCCTGTACATGCTCTCCTACATCAGATAAAGCTCTTTTAGTTGCTGTTTCGCCTTCACTGAAACCATCACTTCTAATTTTTGTTGCCCCGACACCGACAGCCAAAGTTGGTGAAGATAAAACTGCAACCCCAACAGCGCCAGTTTCGCTTTCAATAAAACCATCAGGAGTCCAAACACCGCCGAGACTTGTCCCGCCCCATAATGGCGCCCTTTTAGTGACTTTGTTGATTCCGTTAATCACTTTCTGCTCATTATATTGAACAGTACAAAATGCAATCGTGAAAGTTGGCTCAGAGCCCCCAAGTTTTGTGAGAGCTTTGGTAGCGGCTTCATTCCCTGCTTCTTTTGGATCTTCAAGAATAGAATAACCTACTCCTACTTTAAAGTTTGACATATTCTTCCCTCTCCATAAACTATGGTTATGTTATATCCCTTGTATTTAACATTTCGATTAAGGCGAAAATGAAAAAACAATCTAAACAGAGAAACGCGTTTCTTTTTTGCACATCTCCGACAAGACACCAACCAAGTGAGCACGGGAGAGCATTGAATCGCCAGGAGTGAGTGAGTGAGTTGGTTAGTTAGTTGGCTAGTGTGGGCGGCTGAACTGCAAGCCGCGGCCATACTTCACTAAGTTCACGTTGTTGACCTGGGTATTCACGATAGTGCCGGTTGGGGTTTTCAAGCGCACCCACCGCCCATAGTTGAACATCCCCTTGACCTGACACAGCTGTCTCTCATAGCAGACCAGGTCTTGCGGCTGTAAGGCGTAGCGTTGGGTGCGGATGCTGCGCCCATACCCTTTTCTATTCAGTTGGATGCTTCGATTGTTGCGCCGGGGTTGCGTCACCAGAAAGGGTCGACACCTGGTTTGCTGCCGGCCTCCGGCGATGATAAAGGCGTCATTGGAGTGTGATTTTGCCAGCCCCGCCTCGATCCGTTGTTGCTTGGTGAGGTAGCCGTAGGTGTGGTTGCATTCCAACTGGTCAACCAACTGCCATCGGACCTGATTCATGAAGGCCGCGCTTTTCAATGATGCCTTCGCCTGCCGGTGAACTTCTGGGTGGCCGAACTCGGCGGCGGTCCGATCGCCTTTGTCTTGATTGCAGCGCTCACAACTTAGGGTGAGGTTCGAGACCCGATCACTGCCACCCCGTGACCTGGGGATGATATGTTCCACCTGAAGCGGCACTCCGGTTTTTCCGCAATAAGCGCACGTGCGTCCCCATTTCTCCAGCAGATACTCTCGTATCTGGTAGCCCTGCAAGGTCCCCTGTTGATATTCGACCCCCGCGATTTCCGGATGTTGTAGCAACTGGGTATCAAAGGTAGCCACCTCCAGTTCGGTACGGCTGACGGGCACCAGGCTCTTAAGCATGGCAATCAGGGTGATATGCGCTTGCTTCTTATGATGGAGAGAGGGGGCTAACCAGTCCTGCTCCCGTATCCGGTTATCGAACCGCGGCGCTCGATATCGGGTAGTGCGGTTGCGCCGGTTTCTTCGATAATTTCTCCTCTGCTCCAATTTCTTAGACATGTCGTAACGTAACACCAACTCGCCCGCCAGCAGTTCCTCTTTTTCTTTAACGGCGGAAAACGCCACCTTTGAATAACCACTATCCACCCCCAGCGTCACCTGGGCAGTATAGCCCGTTTCTCGGTTTCGCAAGCGAATGGTGAATGGCATTCGTGCTACCACGTTCGCCCGCTTTTTTTTTACCAGGAGTCTAGCTCTGGCTGAAGTGGTAGGGTCTAAGGGTTTCCCTTGTGACGATTGAACGTAGACTTTCAGCAGCAATATTAATATCTCCTAAACTAACTATCTTTAACGACCTGTAAAGGTCAGCTCCGCTTACGCGGGTAGGTCCTCATCGCCAATGTTGGGGCAGGCACGGGACATGATGATGGTGCAGGTCTCAGGATAACGACCTGGGTCGTCCACCATGTCTTTCAGAGCCCGGAACTTGAGGAGCATTCCGGGGTGATTTTCAGACACTCAGCCCCGAACGTAGTTCATCTGCCTCCACCTTCGAGGAGACATCACTCAGGCTAATCTCCTACCCCTCTACAGGAACTCTTTCAAGCCCCTTCCTACAGGGAGGGGTAGTTGACAGTTTCGATTGAGGCGAAGGTTTCAATTAAGGTTATTGTGCGGGAATGCTGTTTACTGATCCTTGATGAAATTTATAAGAATTCACATAGTAATTTAATGTTAATTCTTCTAGCAGTACTTGATCACAAATACCATCTATTTTCATGAAGTCAGGGAAAACAAGTGTAGGACATACAATTACATCATGCTTTTTAGAAGTTTCTGGAATCTTGGTTATATCTATTTTTTTAATTTTAATTGGCAATTTATTTTTTTCAATAACTCCTAAAAGACGCTGTTCCACCAGAGGACAAAGACCACATGTGGGCGATATAAAAAGGAAGATTTCTAATTTCATTCGTTTCCCCAGCCTTCTTCCTTTAATTTTATATAAAGACCACACTATCTATAAGAGTAAAAAAATTTACAGAGTTTTTCGAATGTATTTGGTTAGAAATTTAAACTAAATAACCTATTTTAGAATGCATAACTTAAGGAGTAATTCATAATGACAGAAACAACGGAAAAACCTTATTTGGATTATATCGATTTCGGACGTGCAAATCTCAAAAACTTCTTCGTTTTCCGAATTAGTAAAGGTGGTGACTTATTCCGTTGCCTTGAAGCAAAATTGAAAGACGAAGGAATCAAAGCCGGTTTAGTAATATTCATGCTCGGGACATTGAGAAACGCACGACTTGCTTATTTCAACACAAATATTGGAGAATTCCATGTGAATGAATTCAATCCTCCAGGAGGTATTGAATGTGTCGCAGGAAGCGGTACTGTAAGCATTCAAGAAGATGAAATGTTAGCTCATATACATGTGGTCGTAGCTGGCCCCACTGGAAATGCATATGGAGGTCATATTTACCCAGGCAGTATAATCAAAGAATACATCGAAGGAGGAATTGTAGTTTTAGAGGATATTAACATGGAACGAATTTATAATGAAGACGTCAAAGCATTTCCGCTTCAGTTCAAATAATTCCCCTTTTAGAGGACCTGAAAAGTAGAAACTGGATGTCGAAAATCTACTTAACGAGATTTTCGCCTTTTTCTATTAAAATCTTACAAGATGTCGGAAATTTCATAGCTGCACGTTTTAACGCATCTTTTGCGACCTTGAAGCGATCGGCCGAAGTACTTATAGTAACTAAAGGCTGATCTTTACGTACTCTGGCAGCTGTACCGATTGGTTTTCCAAATGCGCGTCGCATACCGTCTTGAAGCCTGTCTGCACCTGCGAAGGCCATCATTTTGTTTTCTCTAAGAACGTGAAATGGGTGTGGTCGAATCCTTAAATGAAATCCTTGCCTTCCGATTTTCTTCGTGAGATATCTATTTGCAGTTTGTCTTGCGGCTTCTAATGCGCTGTGGCGAATTTGGCACGCTTCTTCTGCAATCAATGAAACTTGTAAAGGTAACTGTTCAATGCCACCTGTCTTCAATCCCATGTCATAAATTGTAATTTTTGGACCAGGGATGCCGCGCATATACTTTTGTCTTGTGTACGCTTTTTTCTTAACATCACGATAACATTTCGCTGGTCTGGCTGGCAATAGTATACACCTTCTTCAAATTTTGGTAGCAGTAAAGTACAGTAAAATGGTTGTTTTTTAACTTTATCGGAAGGTGTGAGAAGAATAACGTTTAATCGATTGCACTAAACGGATGTTTTGAAGATTACAATGAACATATACTAGCTTGTTATTTGGTATTAGATATTATAAAATGATCGTTAGCGTGTGTGAGGTACCCCCTATTAAAGGATAATATTAGAGATGCTCTTATCGAGCAAGTTAAGTGGGAGTTATACTATGGATACATTATTTGACGATGGAAATCATTTCTTAGGTATTATTCGTCTTTTTGTTATTGATTAAAAATTCAATAAAACCTTTAGAATACTCTTTAACTATGTCAAGTGCTCCAATTTGCAGAGCAGAATCTGTGTTTTTTAGTCTTAGGAGAAGTATTGGTGGATAGACTATTTCAGTGTCTATATTTTCTTGAAGAAATTCAACCCAAAGTGTTTCGTTTTCAATATCAGTTAGTGCAATATAAAAGCCAGATAACGCCTTAAGACTAAGATTGTAATTTTTTGAAAGCTCACCGTATTTTCGCACCCAATTTTGAATTTCCAAACTGGGTATTGCTTCACTGATGATATCTCCGATAATCAAGTATTCTAACCTTTCCTCTAGTAAGAGCTCAGGATCAATTCTATTAGCATTTCCTACAGATACATCAATGTAATCTTCTAAGCGATCCTGAATCATCTCAGCCATATTTTTTGCGATTAGACTTCCTTCCTTATATATTATCCATAGTCTCACTATATTCACCTATTTTTAGTTAGATTTCGTAGATTAAAAAAAAGAAAATTTTGAAAGAAATTTCTTAGATTACATGAATTCTTTTCTTGCAATTAGAAGACTTACTAGTGCCACCAAACCGAGAAATAGAAATGAAAATGTTTGTACACAGACCATTGACCATCCTAAAATAAGAATTTCATATCCTCCTTGAATTACTGCATTAGATAGCATCATTATACCCCAAACGAGACCGAGAGTCCAAGCATATTTTTGAACTTCTGGAACTTCCTTTTTCAAGCCAAGAGCGATTATTATTCCAAATAACCCCATCCAGATGCCTTCCCAAAGAGGTTTTAACATAGACATGTTTATGAAAGTTGGAAAAATATTGTTACCATTACTCATTATAAATAAAGTCACAGCAATGAAAATCATCGAGAGCACTAGCATGATGACCCAAACATTCTCTTTTAATTTGTTCAATCCACTCATTTAATTAACCTCACTAATTTTTTGATATTTTTTTAGTTATAATATAAATTTGCGCTCTAATAAGAGCTTGTTCACTAATATGGAAAAAAATTAACAATGAGGGAATGTAGTCATTAAATAAAGAGAATGGTGTTTTTACAGTGTCTACTATTAAATCTCAAGGTGAAAAATAATATTAAATTATCAATAAAATCCGCATTTTTCCACTCAGATTGATAAAAATAGTAAGTATAAGTTCCAAAATTTGTACCATTTGTTTGAAATTTGGAAATAGAAAAATGGAAGAAAACTATTCAATTATTTTGATCTTAATAATTGATCGACCCAACAATCATAATGATTTCCGTGAAATGCAACTCGTGGCAAAACATCCTTGAATCCTTCGGTTTGTAGTTCTTCTTGAATTCTTTGGGACTCTGTAGAAGATTTTGCCCATGAGACCATTAAAAAGTAGTTTGGAATATTACTATAGCTTATACTATAAACAATATTCTTGGAGTATTTCTGATTGATATAGTTAATTGTAGAATTTAGATTGGCATCTTCTTTTAGATATATATGAAGAAATGTTATAAAATTATGCGCTGAAATTGGAGTCCATTCTATAGTAAACGTAGCTAGCTTATTCTCAATCATTCGGTCTAACCGTTTTCTAACAGTTTTAGCAGAGAGTCCTACCTCATCAGCTATATCTATTATAGGTTTCCTTGAATCTCGATTAAGTGTCTTTAATATTTTATAATCAATACTTGTTAGCGGCTCTGGTAAAGTTAAATAAGGTATATTCATAATTCCTATAGTTGGTTCACTAATATGAGCGGTTCTTGAGACGTAACCAGCAAAATCTTGAAGTTCTGTTATATCCCTTAAATACGCAGCTATATACAGAAATTTACCACCTGCAATTGCAATAGTATAAGTATTTTCATGTTGCCCTAACTCTTTCATAACATCATCCATTGATTTAGCAGTAGAAGTACCAAAAATTAGAACATCTAGATACTTTAATGCAATTCGACTGGGTCTAGCAATAAAGGCATTAATATTACCCTCATCGATAAGATTCTTAATTCGTTTGTGTATTGCACTCATTGACATATTTGTCATTTCTGCTAATTCTCTATATGTCAAGCGCGAGTTTTCTAATAGTTTTTTTAGAATAATTAAGTCAATTTCATCCATAAGTCTCACAAAGAATTGTATATTATTTTTAATATATCGATAGAATATTTGTCACTTTTATTTACAGTAAAATAGTAAAAACTCGAAATAACCTTTTGTTTGATTCTACCTGAGCATAGTCTTCTCCAAAGTATTTCAGGTAGAAGATATGAAAACTTAAATACTACATGGGCTCAAATACACCCCTGCACAAGTTTATTTGTAGGACATCAAAATTGAATAAGTGAATGATATGGACTTTTCACGAAAAGTCGCGTTGAAGAACGCCTTGCTCTTCTGCGGTATTCTCTCTTCGCTGCTTTATGTCTGTATCGACATAATCGCAGGTATGATGTGGGAGGGCTACAGTTTTGCACATCAAGCCATCAGTGAACTATCTGCTATCGGCGCTCCGACGAGATCACTCGTCGCTCCCCTTCTCATGGTATATGTTGTGCTTTTGATCACATTCGGAGTGGGCGTCTGGAGCTCAGCTGGTCAAAATCGTGCTTTGCGCGTCACGGGAGGCCTGTGGATCGGAATCGGACTCATCGGCTTGGCGTGGACGCCTTTCCCGATGCATCTAGGTGAGCCTGTGACTTCGTTTGCCAATACCATGCATTCAATTTTTGCGGGGGTTCAAGTGAGCTTAACTCTGCTGGCCATAGGGTTCGGAGCAGTTGCAT
>SMTZ1_10008257_pt1 | contig 12058 bp, 9 predicted proteins | sample DeeMarSWOR136_30_FD_25667 | JGI IMG/M metagenome (IMG submission 25667) | reverse complement strand
GCATAGGTGCGGGGTAAACAGGTTAGGTAAAGAAACAGGAGTTTGCAGGGTGACACTGCCAACCGTTGCTTCCGCCACCCTGCACCCAGCACCACCAGAAAGCTACACCGTATTTATAGGCGGCTGCAATTATAAGTGCTTGAACTGCCAAAACTGGACGATTTCACAATACCCGGATAATGGGCTCGGGCAGAGGGGATACGAAAATCCAAGAGAACTGGCTGAAGAGTGCGTACATGAGCTAAACTCGGTTTCAGCTGCGCTCATGGGAGCCGACAGAATATTCTTTTCAGGGGGAGAACCAACGGTTCACCTACCGTATATAGAAAAGGTTGTCGAGGAGGCAAGGAAGATACGACCAAACACCAAGGTCAATTTCGACACCAATGGATATATGACCGAGGAAAGCCTGGAAAGGATCTTAGCTTTTACCACATCCATTACGTTTGATCTGAAGGCCTATAATGAGGAGGTTCACCTGGCCCTGACAGGGGCATCTTCCAAACCGGTTCTACGGAATGCCGAATATATCGGAAGACGGGCAAAGGATAGGCTTTGGGAGTACAGAATTCTCGTGATACCGGAAATAAATGAGGATGAGATAAAGCCATTGACGGAATTCATAGCTGCTATTGATCCCTCTCTGCCCGTATGCTTTCTGGCCTTCAGGCCGAATTTTGCCTTGGAGAATCACCCCGGTGCGACCAGAGGCCTCATGGACAGGTGCGTTGAGACTGCACAAGGCTCTGGCTTGGAAAACGCCTATTGGTCCGGAAGTACGGGCATTTCGGGGGTGACTATCAATATACAAAGCGCAATGAGGGGAAGATATGTATCGGAGGGATCCCGGCTTGCCGGCTCTTATGCCCTTTCCGCAGGCTGCCAAACCCACCCCAGGCACTGTTCAACCTGCACCTCGAATCAGACATGTGCTGTTAAGAAGTATATTCCTAAAATCCTGACATAGAAGGGTTAATGGGATTCGCATTAGGTGAGAGACTCGCCGAACAAACCAGCGAGGGTCTATGGAAGGATTCTTTATGGATACGTGTGGTCAAAACAAGGAGTGTTATCTATCATATTGTAATGATTGATATTTCTTAAATGTTCACTTTTTTCTTGACAGGGGGAATATAGCATGTCCCCTATTCCCCACTGCTTGACAGAAAAAGCCTTTACTAAAATGATGAAGAAAACCATTTATATCTATCTATCCAAGGAAATACTCGGTCCTTTTCTCATTGGTTTGCTCATCTTTTCCGTTGTCTTCATGATGGGAAAGACGCTTTATCTCACGGACCTTCTCGTCAACAAAGGGGTTAGCCTCTTTGACATCGGTAAGCTTCTCATCTATTTCTTTCCCTCTTCCCTCTTCTTAATAATCCCCATCGCCCTGCTTTTGGGAGTGCTCGTTGCTTTTGCCAGGCTCTCCAGCGACAACGAAATCGCCGCCCTCAAGGCATCTGGAATAAGCCTCTATCAACTAACTCCCTCCGTCCTTTTTTTGTCCATAGTTGCCTATTTACTCACCACCTTCTTGGTCATCTATGCCCTCCCTTGGGGTAATCGAGGCTTAATAAATACCCTTTTCGATATCGCTAAAACCAAAGCATATACCGCGCTGAAGGAGAGGACTTTTAATGACAGCTTTGACGGCGTGGTCATATATGTCGACAAGATCCCCCCAAGGGGAAATACCCTGGGGAAAATCTTCATTTACCTTGAGGGCAAAAAAGGGGACGAGGCGACCAGAACCATCTTGGCCAAGGAAGGGTATGTCGTTACCGATCCGAATTCCCAGGAGATAGTGCTGAATTTGAACGGTGTGACGGGTGATCAGGTAGTCGAGGGATCCAAATCCTATGGAAGGATCGAATCAGATGTTCTGATTCAAAGGCTCACATTTGGGGGTAATCTCTCCAGGGTTCGGAAGTTCCGCGCCAGGAGATGGGAGATGTCCATCGGTGAGCTCAAGAAAAAGATTAAGTTCAAAAAATTGCACGGTGAGGATTGTACCAAATACCTTTTGGATCTCTATATGAAATTTTCCATCCCATTTTCCTGTATCGTCTTCGGCTTGATCGGTATCCCCTTAGGTGTCCAACCGAGGCGGTCCGGAAAATCTTATGGATTCATCTTGGGCATCTTCGTCGTCCTTGCCTATTACATCTTGCTCACATCGGCGGAAATTTTGGCCAATAAGGGAACGCTTCCTCCTGTGCTTACCAGCTGGATCCCCAATATCGTGTTGATGGGTTTGGGAATCTATCTCCTCGTCAAGGTTGGAAACGAATCCCCTATCAGATTTCTCCAAGGGCTGATTAAAATCGTGGAAGCGATCACCTCAGGGCCCAGAAAGTTTGTCAAAAACGTCTGAGAGAAGATATCCTTCGGAAATGTACGCGGGATCCTCGGATTGTAATGGGAAGGTAAAAGGTAAATGCCATGGAGCCCCACAGGCAAGCCTGTGGTACCTCTTGTTACGCTCAGACCGGCGACATCCTGAGCAAAGAGCGTTCTCACCCACGGCTAAAGCCGTGGTGCTCTGCGTCGAAGGATAGAGAAGCAGAAGGCCTCATCTGGGGGGTAGATGAAGGGATCCCCAAGTAAGGGTAAATTCGCCATATTTGTCGTTAACCCGGTCCATGGCTTCCCAAAGGGCCCCCAATTTGGTTGGCCATGAAAAAAGGGGAAACTGGTTGGAAGCCATCTCAAGGTTTGAGACTGACAATCCCAAAAGCCTCACGGACCTCTTATCTCCAATGGAATCCCAGATCCTGACGGCAAGGCGGTAGATCGCCTTTCCCCTATCGAAAGGATCAGCGGAGGCCTTCCGCCGGCTCAGTGCAGAAAAATCCGAAAAACGGACCATCAGGGTAACCCTTCTCCCTTGGAGACAATTCTTCCTCAACCTCCTCCCCACCTGTTCGGAGAGCCTGAGGAGGAAACCTGAAATGACCCTCGAATCAGCCGTATCCTCTGGCAACGTGACGAAATGTCCGAAGGACTTGGGATCGGACTCCTGGCCCAGGGGAATTACGGGGGTTTCATCGATCCCCAATCCCATGCGGTGAAACCTCTCCCCCCAAAACCCCATTCTCTCCTTGAGAAGGTTGGCCGGAAACCTTCCCAAATCCCCACAGGACTGAATACCGAGGGAGCGAAGAGCAGCTTCCCTCTTTGGCCCAATGCCCCACACGTGGCTTATGGGAAGGCTATCCAGAAAATGGGAAACCTCCACTCCCAAAATGACTACCAGGCCGTCTGGCTTCCCCCGGGAACTGGCCAGTTTGGCTATCAATTTATTGGGGCCCACCCCTACCGAACACTTCAATCCCAACTCATCGAAAATCCGTTTCTTAATGGCCTCAGCTTCCCCCCTTGGGGAACGGAAAAGCAACCGTGAATGGGTCATATCGAGAAAAGCCTCATCGATGGAGGCCACCTCAATATGCGGAGAGTACTCCCTCAGAATTCCCATTACCCCGAGGGAAACAACGATATATCGTTGTAAATTTCCCTCAACACACCGGAGGCCAGGGCATTTCCTCCGCGCTTTAAAAAGGGGCATATTCGCGTGGACGCCAAAGGCCCTGGCCTCATACGAAGCCGAGGCCACAACGGTCCTCGGGGGCCTTCCACACACTACCACCGGCCTTCCCCTCAGCCTGGGATTTCGCCGTTGTTCCACCGAGGCAAAGAAGGCATCCATATCGACGTGGAAGATAATCCGATTTTTATCCCCCATCTTCAATTTCCGCAATAGAGACGGATCTTCTTTCCCCATTTCACATCACTTTCCTGAATATTCCGATCACCTTTCCCACAATGGTTACCCTCCCCTCCCCCCTTCTCACAATAATGTGGTTCATATTGGGATTCGAGGACTGGAGCCGGAGGGAATCCCCCTCTCTATAGACCCGTTTCAGGGTTGCTTCATCATCGATCAATACCACGGAAATCCCACCGTTATCCACCAAGGACTGAGGCTGGACCAAGGCCAGGTCCCCATCCTTGATGTGGTCTCCGACCATGCTATCCCCCTTTATCCTCAGAAAAAAAGTGCCATCCCCCCTGGTCAGAGATCGATCGAGGGCGATATTGCCCTCAAAATCCTCCAAGGCCAAGGAAGGCTCCCCCGCCCGAACCCTCCCCACAAGGGGGACCAACCGGTAGGATCGGGAAGGGGAAGCCCCTATCACCTCAATGGCACGGGATTTTCCAGGCCTCCTTCGGATATATCCTTTCTCCTCGAGGGCATCCAACCTCTTCTTGGGGCTTCTGGGTCCCTTCAATCCGAAATGGAGGGCGATTTCCCTCACGGTAGGGGGATACCCCCTCTCGTCGAGAAATCGAATCAGAAAGGACAAGACCGCCCGTTGTCGGGCTGTTAGCTTCTTTTTATCTTTGGTCAACATATGTTGTCTTTTTATCGAATGCTTTTCAGTCTGTCAAGCTTTTTTTGAAATTCCGGAATAAGGGCACTCTTCGCTGCTCAACGAGATGTCGCCCGAATTCCCCTTCGCTCACTTTTCGTGTTTCGTGTCCGTGTCCGTGAATCGTGCTCGTGTTCCTTTGTCATTACTCATCAGCCCTTTGACATTTGAACTTTGGCATTTCATCCTCCGGCTCCACCCCCTCAACCTCAACCTTAGCCTTAACCTTTCATTTTTGACATTTCTCCATCTGCCTCCAACCTCTACCCTCTAACCTCTTTCCCCTTTCTGACCGCAGCACTGCAACACCCTATTATTTCGCCCACAGAACTCCTTTTTCCCGTTTTTCAGAGATCTCTTATTGCTGGAATACCCTGCTTTTTATAAGAAATATTTTTTAAAGCGTGGGAAACTTATTGGGAATTTTTGACAAAACTCCCCCAATTTTGTATATCCCTTCCATAAAGACCTCTACGACTGGGAGCATATTTTATGAAGTGCAAGGTTATCTTCCAACCATCCGGGAGAAGGGGGTACGTAAATAAGGGAAAGGATCTGCTTCAAGCCGCTCGGGAAATGGGAGTGGATATCGAATCCGTCTGTGGGGGAAGGCAAAGCTGTGGGAAATGTCGGGTCAGGATAGAGGAGGGTTCGTTTTCAAGGGAAGGAATTCATTCAGCGAGAGACAACCTCTCCCCATTCACCTCCGAAGAGGGTACATGTATCGAGGCCGAGGAGGTGTCCCTTGGGTACCGATTGGCCTGCGCGGCTCGGCTTCAAGGGGATGTAGTGGTCTTCGTTCCCGAGGAGAGTCGGGGGGGAGAACAGGTTATCTGTAAGGCACCAAGGGATATGGGAATCGAGGTCAACCCAGCGGTCAAGGGTTATGATCTCGAGCTGACTCCTCCGTCCCTTTCAGATCCCAAGGCCGACTTGGAAAGGGTGAAGTTAGGGTTGGAAAAGCGGTATGGCCTGAAAGGCCTTGGCATTGATTATTCCAGACTCAGAGTATTAGGGGATAGCCTCAGGGCTGCCCAGTGGAAAGTGACCGTCGTCATCTGGATGGACCAAGAGATTATCGACATTAAACCGATAAGCCTCAAATCCCTTTATGGTCTTGCCATCGATATCGGAACCACGACCGTCGCCGCCTATCTCTGTGACGTCGTTAGCGGGGAGGTCTTGGCCACGGAGTCCATGATGAACCCCCAGATATCCTTCGGGGAGGATGTCATGGCCAGAATCAGTTATACCATGGATCACCCGGGTGAAGGGTTGGATAAGATGCATAACCAGATCATTCAATCCATCAACCAGATGGTCACTGATACAACGAGCCAGATCGGGGCTTCAGCAGAGGAAGTCTATGAGATGACCATCGTCGGAAATACGGCCATGCATCACTTATTTTTGAAGATTAACCCAGAATACTTGGGAAGGGCCCCCTTTTCCCCGGCCCTTCAGCAACCGTTCGACGTAAAGGCCAGGGATTTAGGCCTTAAAATCCATCCCTCTGGGAACATCCACGTCCTCCCCATTGAGGCGGGTTTTGTGGGAGCCGATAATGTGGGGGTCATACTAGCCCAGCAGCCCCATCATGCGGACGAGAAAACTCTCATCATCGACATCGGTACCAACGGGGAATTGGTCATGGGGAATAAGGAAGGCCTCATCTCTGCGTCTTGCGCCACGGGGCCAGCATTTGAAGGGGCACACATAAAATTCGGAATGCGCGCTGCCCCTGGAGCCATTGAGAGGGTTCGGATAAACCTCGAGGACTACCAAATCAGTTTCAAGGTGATAGGGGTTGATCAGTGGAGCCACCAGTGCAAGCCCGATGAGATTGGGGCAAGGGGCATCTGTGGTTCCGGTATTATCGATGCGGTGGCGGAGATGTTCAAATCAGGGATCCTGGATAAAAGCGGACGAATGCTCGGAACTGTTTCCTCAAACCGCATAAGAAAGACCAACAGTGGATATGAATTCGTCATTGCCAAGGCTGGGGAAACGGCCATTAGTCGGCACATCACCATCACCTCCGAAGATATCAGGCAGGTCCAGCTGGCCAAGGGGGCTTTATATGCAGGGGCCAAGGTGATGATGGGAACCTTGGGAATCAAAAGGATCAATCGGGTCATCCTTACGGGGGCATTCGGAAACTACATCGATCCCGAAAAGGCCATGGTCTTAGGCCTGTTTCCGGACTGCGAGCTGCAAGAGATTACTGCGGTGGGCAATGCGGCTGGCGACGGTGCTCGCCTTGCCCTTCTCAATAAGGAAAAGAGGAGGGAAGCGAACGACATCGCCAGGGGGATTGGCTACGTCGAATTGACCCTCTGTAAAGATTTCACGGATCAATTCGCTTTGGCTATGCATTTCCCCCATATGAGGGACCCCTTTCCCCATCTCAGGGGGCTCATGCCCGAAAAGATGATCAATCTTTAAAGTAGTTTGGACCCCGTTAGAGGAGGAGACATGAGCCAAGAGCTGAGAAACTGCGAGATGGAAATAAAGCAGGCGATTCGAAATATTAAATTGGACCCCGAGACCTTCAAGAATGACGTTCAAAAATCTCTGAATTCCGCCGGCCGATTCTTTTCGAACCACCTGAAGGCAATCCGTTTCCTGATCGATCGGGGCCACTACGTTGAAGCGGTTGAAGAGCTGGAAAAGGTCCAATTCAGGCTACGATGAATGTCTCTCGAAAAGGTACCACGCTTCTCCGATGTGAGATCCCTAAAATACTGAAAGCTCCCCGACTTTTGAAAGGAGTATTGTTATAACTCATTGATTATAGAGCAAATTCCATTTCACCCAAGCGAACACTCTTGTCCCTTCCTTCCCAAGTTTTCAAAATGGCCCTTTTCCCTCCACTGGCGGGACAGGCAGGGAATAGCTGCCCCTTCCAGCCGAGTTTGGGTACTGCCGTTATGCGGTCCTGCAGCGCTGCGGTTTGAAGAATAGAATTACGCTCACGGACAAGGGCGTCTTCCTAAAACTTCCGTTAAAATAAAGTTTGATCTTATCAAAATGTTGTGCTAAAAAGGGACAGTAATCCGAAAAAATTGGCGAAAATCCCTGTTGCCATGTCTAACCTCATTCTCAAAGATATAAAGGGAGAAGAAAATAATTACCTCATAGATAAGGTGCCCTTCAAAATCGGAAGGGAACGGAAAAATGATCTGGTCCTGGAATCCAAAATTGTTTCCCGCGATCATGCCCAGATCGTAAGAACAAAAGAGGGCCTCACCATAGTGGATCTCGGCAGCCACAACGGGACCTTTGTCAATGGGACCCGAATTAAGGAGGCCATATTACGAGACGGCGATGAAATCCTCATAGGGGAAATGCTCATCCTTTACCAGGAAACCACCGCCGAGGATATTCACTTCTCGGAGGATGATTCCCCTTTGGATTCAAAGGCTACCATCATCAGGCCCATTGAGGATTTGGCGATAACCGGGCTTCTGGGAAAGGGGGAGCAGCCCCCTCGCCGAAAGGATCAGCGGATTGAACAACTGGAAAAGAATAATCGGAACCTCATCACCCTTTACGAGTTGAGCGAAAAACTGATCTCCTCAATCTCCTTGAGGGAATTATTGGATATCATCATCGAACTTATCTTCCAATCCATTGATGCAGACCGGGGCTTCTTAATGCTGTTCGATGAGGGGAGAAACCTGGTTCCTAAGGTATTTAAATACAGGGATTCAGCTTCGAAGGGCGATGAAAAAATCACCATCAGTCAAACCATCGTCAATAGGGTTGCAAAGGATAGGGTTGGCATTCTGACTTCCGATGCCATGGTGGACCCCAGATTTAGTGAGGGAGAAAGCATATATCTCCATGGGATTCGATCGGCCATGTGTGTTCCTCTTTGGAGGGAGAGTGATATCATCGGCATCATCCATCTCGACACCTTCAGCCGAATAAACCAATTCACGGAAAATGATTTGGAGCTCCTGATGGCAATTGCGAACCACGCCGCCATCGGCATTGAACAGGCGAGGCTGAATGAGAGAATCCTGAAGGAGATGCAGATTAGGAGCAATCTCGAGCGCTTCCACTCTCCCGATGTGGTCAACACCATCATGGAGGAAAGCGCCGAGAAGGGGACTTTATCCCTGAAGGTCGAGGAAAAGGCGGCCACGGTCCTCTTCATCGACATCCAGAATTTTACCTCTTTGGCGGAAAGGCTGAGTGCCCCGGAGGTCGCCTCACTTCTGAACGAGTACTTCAGCATCATGACCGATATCGTATTCGAATACAACGGAACGCTGGATAAATACATCGGAGATGCGATTATGGCCACCTTCGGTGCCCCCTACTCTCATGGAAATGACGCCGAGAAGGCGGTTTTGGCGGCACTAAAAATGCGGGGGGAATTGGAAAGGTTAAGGAGCCGGAAGGAAGAAAAGCACCAATTCGATGTTCGCATAGGGATAAACAGCGGCAATGTCGTGGCGGGCTATATCGGGTCCATGAAAAGATTGCAATATACCGTCTTGGGAAACGTGGTCAATGTGGCCTCCTATTTGGAATCCATAGCCAAACCCAACGAAATCCTGATCGGGGAAGAAACCTTTCGGCAGGTGAAGAAGCTCTTCCTCTTAGAAGAATCGGGCAAGAAAAGGGTGAAGAGGGGAATGAGAGAGGTCCGTTATTACCGAGTAATTGGCGAAAAATAGAAGGGGGATATTCATTGCCATGGGGTCATTGAATAGGATTATGCCACTCATTCCGTTGATCCTATCCCTTTCCTTCTCAATCTCCCTCGGTCAAATCCAAAGGGACCCGGAGGAGAAGAATATCAAGAACCTCTTCTTCAACCCGAGGGTGAGTTCGGAGGAGATAAAAAGGGTGGTGGTACTGCCCATCCACTCGGAGGAAGAAGGATTGAGATATGCGCCCAGGATAACGGATCTGCTCGTTGCAAACCTCAGAACGGTCCGGAAATATGATATCCTTCCCGCCCAAGACCTCAAGGGCTTCGTTGAGGAAAGGCACATGGATTGGGCGAGAATCCATCACTACACCCAGGCCTTGGAGATCGGCACGTCCCTTGGTGTGGATGGGGTGATTATTGGTTCCTTGTCCCAGTATGGCAGCATGAGAGATAGGGCTCAATTCGGCCTGAACCTTAGGATGATCCGGATCCCGGAGGGGAATACCGTCTGGAGCATGAGCTGTTCCGCTAGAGGAAAACCAAGAGAGATGGAAAGCATTGCAAGGGGGGGGATTGAATCCATCATGCGGACTCTCATCCATCGATGGCAATCCGAGCAAACCACGATGGCCTGGGGCATCAAACTCCAGCCCCTGAAAACCTCAGGCGGCTACCGACACATCACCCTTGTGGTTCCCGAATACAGGGAGACAGAGATAAAGGAATACACCGTGAGCCGGAGCACTGCTGAATCCGGACCCTATAAAGAGATCAAGCGACTGAGCATGGGAAGAAGGGCTGCCCTTTCCTTCAAGGATGGTGACGTCCAAGAAGGTCGCACCTATTTCTACCGTTATCGAGTTCTCACGAAAAAGGGGTTCCTCAGCCCATTCTCGCAAGCCGTCGGAGCACGTTTGGGTGAGGCGCCAGCCACCCCCACGGGCCTTTCGACCATAGGGGGGAAGATCCGTGAGATTCGGTTAACCTGGGAAAAGATTCCTGACCCAGAAGTAGCTGGCTACAAGATTTATCGGTCTCAGCACCCCGATCAGGACTACAGGCTGGTTGCCTCGGTGAAAAATAGGAACACAACCCATTACGTCGATAAAGGGAACGCCAAGGATCCCCTGGGCGACGCCATCCACTATTTTTACCGTATAACGGCCTATTATCCCTCGGGAAAGGAGAGCCAGAAATCCAAGGTTGCTTCGACCACTACCAAGGGCAAGCCCTCCACTCCCAGGGGGTTGATAGCCACCGGTGATGTCATAAGAGAAATTCCCCTCTCCTGGAACCAAAATCCGGAGCCCGAGGTAAAAGGGTACAGGATTTACAGGTCAATCTCCAAGGGTGGGCCTTATAGCATCATCGGAAAAGTGGACGGAAGGCGTAAAACCTCTTTCGTGGATTCCCAGGAACTGGAGGATAAAGCCGAGTACCATTATCGCATCACCGCCATCAATGTCGTGGGAGTTGAAAGCGATCAGACGGACCCCGTCTCCGCAACAACGAGGGGAATCCCACTCCCTCCCCAAGGATTAAAGGCAAAGGGAGGAATGGTCAAGAGCATCTTGATTGAATGGACACCTCCCCCTGACCCGGAGGTAAAGGGCTATATTATCTATCGCTCTTCATCCCCCGAGGGCACGTTCGTGGAGATTCAAAGGATTAAGGAAAAAAAGAAGAGCTCCTTTTTGGATGGCGATCGTCTCAAGAAGAAACTCACCGATGGAACCCGCCATTACTATAGGATGCGTTCATATAACAAGGTGGACGTACTCAGTGAGGAAACAGAGGTCGTCTCCGCGCAGACGAAGAAAGTCCCTCAGGCTCCAACGGGACTGAGGGCTTTGGCGGGAGAAGCAAGAATGATCCCCCTCAGCTGGAACCCCAACCCGGAAAAGGATATCAAGAACTATATCATCTATCGCAGCGGTGGTGCCGAAAAGAAATACGAGAAAATCGCGGCCAAACCGGGGGATAAAACGAATTTCATCGACACCAAACTTGCTGACGGAACAACCTATTCATATAAGATAAGGGCTGCCGACGTGGACGGCTTGGAGAGCGAATTTTCGGAAACAGCATCGGCCATTACGAAAGCCGCGCCCTCGAGCCCCAAAGGCGCCAAGGCCCAAGGGGGGAAGCGCAAGGTCACCATCTCTTGGGAGGCTAACCCCGAAGCTGATATTACCCGATATCAAATTTACAAGAAGACAGCCTTTGGATTTAAGAAGAGCGGCTCCACTCAGGGGCCCTCTTACACAGACGGGAAGCTCAAGGATGGTACTCAGCTCGGAGAGTCTCCGCTTCACCTTCCTTCGCTCTAAGTCCGTCAAATCACCCAATTCTAAACATTTCTCCCACTGCTGAAAAGCGGACATCTCCTGTTCCAAGGCCCTGTAGCAGGTGGCCAAGGCGTCACGATATTGGTAGGTGGTAGGGGAAAGCTCCACTGCCGTTTCGAACTCCAAGACGGCATCGGCCAATCTATCCAACCGCTCGAAGACCTTGCCCAGGAGAAAATAGACCCTTGGGTTCCCCTGATCCAGCTGGAGCGATTTTCTCAAGGCCCCGATAGCCTCTCTATACTTACCTTCGTACGATAGAATCTCTCCCATGTAACTGTGGGCAAAACCACTATCGGGGGCAATCTTCAAGATTTTTTTGACCACGGGCAAAGCATCCCTGTATTTTCCATACTGGGTGTAAATTTTGGCAAGGAGGCTAAGGGCTTCAAGGTTATCGGCGTCCAGTTCTATGGCATTTTTGAGGTATTTTACGGACTCCAGGTATGCTCCCTTCTTCTTGCTATACGCCTTGGCCAAAAGGATATGAGCATCAACAAAATTCGGGTCCTCGTAAAGGGTTTTTGAAAGGCTATCGATGGCCATGTCGTATTCCCCGCGTTCCAAACTGGCCTTTCCGCTTCGGAAAAGAAGCTGCGATCGGGAAA
>SMTZ1_10014713_pt1 | contig 12059 bp, 4 predicted proteins | sample DeeMarSWOR136_30_FD_25667 | JGI IMG/M metagenome (IMG submission 25667) | reverse complement strand
CAAAGATGCGGCAGGGCTCACCCGGCCGCTCGATCTTGCTCCGGGGTCCCCGCCCGTCGATCGCCGGGGAGAGGTCGCGCAGAGCCGCGAGATCCTGTCGGGGGACCTGCCTTCTGCATACGATATCGAGGACGTTCCCTACCATGAGCAGATCACGCCCTGGTATTGTGGCGAGTCTGCCCTTCAGATGGTCTTCGACTACTATGGGCCCTATATCAGCCAGCACGACATCGGCGATGTAGCGAACGAAAGCCCTTCCTACGGCACCTATGCCACGGATGTCACGCGGGCATCCCATTTCAGCTACATCAGCACAGCGATCCAGAACCCGAATCTGGTGGGGTACAACGAGCGAGACCTCGGGTATGCGGGACCCGAATGCTGGTGGTCCAATCCGCCGCACTATCCCGACCGGTACGACGATCTCAAGAGACTCATCTCACAGAACTATCCCATCCTCATCCTGAGCTGGTATGACGTCAATCACTACAGCGGGCACTTCAGGGTGATAAAAGGGTACGATGACGACCTTGACGTCTTCATCGTGCACGACCCATGGTACAGCGGGCTGTACCACGGTCCGGACGTGCACTTCAACCAGGCGCTTCTGGTCGATGATCTGTGGACCCAGTGGAGCCGTTGGGGACTACTGTCGACTCCGTGGCAGGTCGATGTCCATTCGTCCTGGGGCGGGGAGCTCCCCGATACGTTTGAGGTCTGCGTGCGGCTGACATACCCGGGGCCGCATCCGTATGAAGGGCAGGATCTCGCCGACAGTTGCCAGGTGATGGTGAGCGTGGCGAATCCGTTCTCGTTCCTGGACGGGAGTACGGAGAAGACGTTCGACCTGGGAAATGATCACCCGTCAGGATGGTCGGTGACCCTCCCTTCGCTTGCCGTGAAGGTGACGACGAACACGCTTGGTCTGGGTGGATTCCCGCCGAAGATCGCCGTTGCCGTGAAGGGGAAGATCACCGGCTCGAGCCACTCCTATGTCACATACAAGGATTGGATCGGGTGTGAGCATCGCTATGTCTCTTGGCCCGAGTTCAGATTCGGGATCTGGGAACCGGCGCTCTCATCATCTTCCGGGCCGGAGTTGGTGACGGCGCTCGAAGCGTCAGGCGCTGCGGCGACAGTGATCGATTCGCTGTCGCGCATCGATCTCGATCGACTCACCGGTCTCTTCACCTGCCTTGGCATGGGTCCTGCGAACTATGTCGTGTACGACGGGAGCGATGAAGCGGAGAGGATCGTCTCCTATATCGAGAGCTGCGGCAATGTCTACCTCGAGGGCGGAGATGCCTGGTATGCTGATCCTCTGATCGGAGGATACGACTTCGGTCCGCTCTTCTCGATCTCCGCGGCGGGGGACGGATCGAACGATCTATCCCAGGTCGACGGAGAGGCTGGCACCTTCACTCAGGGCATGACATTCCAGTACGGCGGCGGGAACTATTCGGTAGATCACATCGACGCGGCTGGATCGGCAGTGCGGATCTTCGTCAACCCGGATGATGGCGCCGGCTGTGGCGTAGCCTACGATTCCGGCACCTACCGGACCGTCGGCACATCCTACGAGTTCGGCGGGCTGGTAGATGGTGTCTCGCCCAGCACGAAAGCCGAGCTCATGGAGGAGTATCTCGATTTCTTCGCCGTCGATCTTCCGGACGTGCGGCTGGAGGTCGAGCTCCAGGAGAAGATACTCATACCGGGAGAGACCCTCGTCTATGAGGCTACTGCGGTCAACACGACCAACCAGGTGCAGAACGTCTACTTCAGGGCCGACGTGGTGCTGCCGAACGGGAATCCCTATCAGGGGAATCCCGTGCTTGGCCCCATACAGGCCACATTGCAGCCGGGGCAGACGAGAACGGTGGAGCTGAGCCACCACATTCCCGTGGCTGCGCCGTACGGTGATTACCAGTACAGGGCGGTCCTGTACCGCCTGCCCAACGAGGCGGTCGACGGCCGCACCTTCGAATTCACCATCATCGAGAACTGGCAATAACCCGGGGACGTACCTAGGAAATAGAGGTTATTGAACGCACACCGGGGACGTACCTAGGAATTGAAGGTTATCGTAGCATTTCTTGCCAATAACCTTCGAAATCTAGGTACGTTCCCCCTTGTTGTGGCAATAACCTTCAAAACCCAGGTACGTCCCCGACTCCTAACGCGGAGCCTTCAGCCAGCTCAGCGCACCACGACGAAGCTGGCCTTGCCCCCGACCCGGCCGGCCAGGTACCGGCAGAAATAGACGCCCGAGGCCAGCTCCCTTCCCGACGCATCGCGCGTGTCCCAGACTAACTCATGCACCCCCGCATCTTCCACGCGATCGAGTAACGTGGCCACGAGCTGGCCGAGCAGGTTGTAGATCTTCACTTCCACCTGCTCAGCCTCGCGCAATGCGTACCGGATCAAGAGCCGATTCTCGCACGGATTCGGCCACATCCCCAGGAGGCCGATCTCTGCCGGAGGCCCGGACGCGGGTTCCTCCTCGGGCGGGTCGGCAGCCGCGGCCACGTCGGGGACCCCGTCGCCCGTCACCCACACGGTGTCCCCGGAGACGTACACGACGTACGCTCCGCGATACCCGTCGCCATCGGTGTCCAGACCGGGCGTATCGAAAATCCTGTATGCGAGGTACGCATTCGTCGCGATGTCAGCGAAGTCGTAGTGGCCCTCGTACAAGCCGGGGCCAGACGGAACCACGAAGTCCTCGTGGAACTCCTCTCCCCCCGTGTAGACGAGCGTGACGAATGCCGAATCCCCGGGGGCGAATGAATACCCATCGGGATGGCGCGGGTCACCCCCCACGGGGAGGAGCGGGCCCACCGAGACGAGGTAGCTCGTCTCCCTGGGCACCGCGTGCGAGCCATTCACCGGGTCGAGCTGATCTGGATCGATGTACCGGTTGGACATCACCCTGTACCGCTCATCATCATTTCCCGGCACCCCGACGTCGTAGGGATTGGCGGGATCAGTAGGCCCCCACACCTCCTCGTTACCGTACCACGGATCCCACTCATACACCGCCCACCAGTTGTATGCTATCTCCGCACACGGGTTCGACGCGCGCAGCAGTCTCATCCCGGTTGCACACGGCGTGTGCCACCGATCGGGATCCGATACCCCTGAACCATCGGCAGCCCACGCTAGATTGATACAGTCAGTGGGAGACTCGACCTTCGCCTCTCCCCCGACATCGATCCCTCCAGGATAGAGGTCGGAGTAGAACGTCGTCCCTCCGGGCCACAGCGTGTCACCAGGAGCGCGCCACCGCCGCAAGCCGGTCACATCGTCCCAGCCTGTCTCCCACATGGGCTGATCCAACCAATGACCACAGTCGGGGTCCATGTGGAGTGCCATGTACACGTTGTGGAGAGTTCTGAAGCCTACATTCTTCAGCGAGAAGTCGAGGACGACGAAATCCTCCAGGTGGGAGCGACCCCACGCGTAAGTCCGCTGCGTCACCTCGATTCCCTGCGGCGTGTGACCGGGACCAACGTAATCAGGCCACGTTTCGTGAGTAGCCGTGTCACTGTAGCAAGCGATATAGTCCTGCTCCGAGATCACCTGCTCCACCCGAACGCTGTCCTTCTCGTCGTCGATCCCGTCGAGCGGCCCGGGGAGGAAACACCATCCAGACCACGGCAGTGGCCACTCGTCGTACTCCCAGGCTGCGGTCACGAGCGTGTCACCCGTATCGTCGATAGATCCGATCCACAGCGTTCCCCAATAGAGATAGGTCGTGTTCGACCCGGCAGGGAAGACGCATCCGGCCTGATAGCCGGGATAGCTCGGACCGAAACACCCCCAGTTCGTCACCGTGAGCCAGAGCTGGCCGATATCGTGGTCGATGCTCTGGGTGTTGGGGAACTCGCTCTCAATGGCTCCGGCGGACCATTCCACCGCGTCATCGCTCCTCACCGGAGCAGCCGGATGTGCATCCCCCACAGCCTGCAGGGTCGCCGGCACCCAGAGTGCCAGCGCGAGCGCAGAACCTACACTCAGGACAACAATGCTCCGCAGCATTCTAACATCACCTCCTCGTTCGCCGATTCAAGATCTCCGTCACACCGACAGACGACTCTCTTCCCGAATCGGCGAAGACAAGCACGGAATGGTCTCGCCCCGGGCCGCGAATAGAGAGACCCGAGCACTGCTGCTCGGGTCGATGCATCGGGTTTCGTTCGAAGCCGCGTCTGGCGAATAGTAAGCCGTACTTGAGACAGTCAGAACAGGCCCGGGCAGCGGGGCGCCCTGCTGTTGGCCGTGCAAATCCCTGAACTGGCCCCTCTTAGACCCACCTCCACAGTCGAGTTCGTCGGGACCCCTGATAGTGACTGTACAGTTTCTGTATGGTAACCTTCCGAACCTACCAACGTCCCCGGTTGGTTAGGGGAGGGTGGTGAAGGTGAATGTGTCGGAGTCGATGAGGGTGTTCGGTGGATGGCCGACCTTGACGGTGTAGGTGAACGTCCCGAGGGGGGTGGTCGGCGGTACGTCGTGCGTCATGTGTACCTCTCTCGACTCGTGAGAACTGAGGGTGATCTGGACCGGCCCGACGATCGGATTGCCCTGATAGGGGTTCCCGTTGGGCAGGGTCAGGTAGGCCGCGCCCCAGAAGGTTTGTGGCTGAGCCGTGTGGTTCGTCACCTCTGCCCAGTAGTCGAGTTCTCCTCCTCGGGGCACAGAGGCCTCGTAGGTAGTGAAGCGTACCGTGATCTCCGGATAGTCCGGTGAGTTGAGGAACAGGTAGTTGCCGACGTAGTGGTCCCAGTTGGTCACAGCAAGATCGAGATCCTCTGAATAGCGGTATGTGAAACTGACGCTGTATCCGACCGGCGGCGGAGCTGCGAGCGATATCCAGCCCGAGTTCGGGTCGTAGCAGAACTCGGTGATCGGGAGGCTCGTGCCGCCCACGGTTACGTCGAGAAGCTCATGGAATGGCCAATGATCGACGTAGAAGACCTTCATCACGCCATCAGCATACTTCGCCTCCTCGTATACCGTCACCAACCCGTCGTTATCGACGTCGCCCCAGACCATCGCCTCGATCACGCTCGATGTTGCCGAGGTCCAGGCAGGCCATGTCGTCAGGGATCCGTTGACATTCTCGTAGATCCTGCACGGCTCCCACCAGCCTCCGGCGGCCAGATCGAAATCCTCATCATTGTCCACATCCGCGAACGAGACGTACGACGCATAGCCGGCCCACTGGCTGTACCAGATCGGCATTGAGGAGAGGGTCCCTCCCTGATTCTCGTACAGCGTGAAGTACCCGCTCCCCCCCAGCTGATCGTTGTTTGCCACCGCCAGATCAAGATACCCATCTCCGTCAACGTCGCCCCAGGCGATGGCGATCGCGTCGTCGTTGTACGTGCTGCTCCATGAGGCGGACGTCTCGACGACACCGTCATTGTTGTAGTAGACGCGGTCGAACGTCAGCTCGTTTCCCACGGCCAGGTCCAGATCCCCGTCGTTGTCGATGTCACCCCACGCAACATCCATCGAATTATCGATATCGTCAGAGGTCCACGAGGGGCTTGTTTCTAGGATTCCGCCGCTGTTGAAGTAGATGTCGTTGGCCTGCGGAGTGCTCGTATACCCCATCCCATTCGCAGCCGTGAAGTCCAGGTAGCCGTCGCCATTCGGGTCGCCGAGGGCGATTCCGAACGTATTGTTGACGTCGTCTGTCTGCCAGGACGGAAGGAGCTCGAATGTAGTCCCCTGATTGAAGTAGACCTCCTCGGCCAGGGGAGGGAATCCCTGGAGGTAGTATCCGAGATTCCCGATAGCGAGGTCGAGGCCTCCATCCTTGTCGATGTCGCCGAGGTGTATGTGAGCTCCGCAGTTGAGGTCACTCGAGACCCAGGACGGCGTCACCTCGAGCATACCCTCCTGATTGAAAAAGACGTTGTCGGGATCGAAATCCATGTCGTTGCCGTTCCCGACAGCGAGATCGAGCCAGCCGTCTCCGTCGATGTCGCCCCAGAAGCCCCCGGTCGAGTAGTTGTCGTCGATTGACGTCCAGGCCGGGCTCGTCTCGAGGGGGATCGCGGCCAGGGCCTCGCTCCCAAGGCCGGAGATGATCAGTGCGAGCAGCACTGCCAGGCACGGGTTCGCCGCCCAACTCAATAGCCTCATGGTACATTCTCCTCCGTTCTCCCCGTGGTCCGGGAACCTCCTGGTTCGGGGCCCTCCAGATCCGGGAACCTCCTGGTTCGGGGACCTCCTGGTCCATGAACCTCCTGGTCCATGAACCTCCTGGGCCGGGAACCTTCTGGTCCGTGAACTCGTTCCAGTATCCCGGCCCAGGAAATCGGGAGCTGCGATGAGTCGATTCAGACCGGTCCTGCCGCAAGTTGGCCCTTCATCTGCCGGTATCGACCGCATCGCAGCTCACCGCACCTGTTCTCTCTATTGAAGCCCTATTGGAGCTTCTCGAACGGGAAGCTCGACTGGTCCATGACATTCATGCCGAGATCGGCGACATACGCATTATAGCAGTAGATACCCGGGCCGGCTCCGCCGGGCACATACTCGGAGCGGGACACGACGACCGTCTGACCCGGATCCAGATGGATCGTGATCGGTCCGACGACCGGGCCATAGGTTCCGCCGCCCGGGAGCGTCACGTCGGTCCAGGCCCTGAAGTCCTGGCCCGAGCCGGTGGTATTGGTGACGACCGCCCAGTACTCGAAGCTCCCGCCCTGGGGCGGGATCTGTATGGCGCCGCCTTTGGGGGCGGTGGCGATCCCGATCGTCGGGGGCAAAACCTCCGTGCTCTTCTTTAGCACCCAGTTATCTCGGTCGACGAGTACATCTGTCGGGGCGTCGGCAACCATCGTATTCCAATCCACCGAGTCGGAGTCTATGTCGATCCGTTCGGTGACCTCTCCGCCCGTCGTCTCGATCGTAATCTCCAGGGGCATCGTGAAGACAGGCGCATTCTGCTGCACCTGGTCGATGTGTACCCCCACCATGTGCTTCCCGTTCGGCAGGGGCGCCTGATACCAGCTGTACTCATACTCCGGATACCCTGCCTCATAGATCCACTGCTGGAAAAACCACTCGAGGTCGAGGCCCGAGACCTGTTCGCAGACTCCCTGGAAGTCCGGGGTCACGGCGACGCCATACGTATACGTGTCGGCATAGGTGTACATGATATCGACGAAGGTATCATGACCCACCACGTAGCGCAGCATGTGGAGCACCCACGCCCCTTTGTCGTACACCGTCGCTCCCCACATCCAGAGGGGATCGTAGATCGGAAAGCGGGACCACTGATCCTCTATGAAGTACGAATTGCGATAGGACGCCATCCGGGCCTGGAAAGCATTCCAGCCGTACTTGTACTCCACGTACAGTGGATCGAAGTACGACGCGAACCCCTCGTTGAGCCAGATGTCCCGCCAGTCGCCGAGTGTCACCATGTCTCCCCACCACATGTGCGCCAGCTCATGGGCGGTGATCCACTCATATTGCAGATTACCTGTGATCAGGCTCTGCCCGTATGCCGTCAACGTCTGGTGCTCCATGGCGCCGCTCAGGACCACCTCTGCTATGCCGTACTTATCGAACGGATAGGGATAATAGGTGCTCGAGTAGAAGTCGATCATGTCGACGACATTCTGGAAGTCGATCTGCGCCTTCGAGAGATCCTGCGGATAGACGAAGTAGATCACTTCCATACTGTCCTGACGATCCGGATGGTAGTAGTGGGAGAAGGTTGTGTAGTTCTCGCACGCAGCCATAGAGATCAAGTACGTCGCGATCTGATGCGGCTCCGACCAGTGCCATGTCACATCCGAGGCCAGCGTGTCGACGCTCACGAGGAGCCCGTTGGAGCCCACCGTCCAACCAAGGGGAACGGTGACGCGCATTTCCGAAGTCGCCTTATCGTGGGGCACATCGTGTGAAGGGATCCAGTATCGGCCCATGGACGGGGGATCAACATACAGGCCCGCCCCAACGTTGAAGACGATCTTGGCTCCATAGGCGCCATAGGTGAAGAAGAAGCCTCCCCACGATTCATGGCCGGGATGGCCGTGGTACCCGATTTCCAGGGTGAAGACCTCACCCGTATTGAACGGAACATCGAGGCTGATCGTGAGTACATCCCCCACGTGGCTGAATGCGACGATATTCCCGTCGCGCAGCACATAGTCGACTGTCAGGTCGACGAGGTCCAGCTCCACCTGCGTGAGATCATCGATGAGGCTCTCGATGGTGAGCAGTTCTATGGCGTCGATCGTCTGCGATGGGAAATCGATCTCCATATCCGTGTCGTAGGCGAGTACGTCGAAGTCATCCGGCTCGCGGCCCTCGTCGCCCAACCCGTGGGGGCCGGGAAAGAGAGTGAACGGCTTGTCATGCCAGACAGGATAGGGGACCTCTGGAGGGCCCTGAAGGGGCGTGGGCTGAGATCCCCAGGCAGCGGCTGAAAGAGCCGCTAGGGCGATGAGTGAAGCAACGAAGTGTGCTGGCTTCATCGTAACTCTCCTTTCACGTTCGCAGCTGCCGCCCGGAACAGGGGCTCGATCCCGGAGCAGTGCTGCAGGGGCGAGGCCGGTGAACTCAATCTTGTGCGAATCGGTCTTCGATTGCTAACGCCGCCACCTACTAACGCCATCTGCATCATGGCTCGACGATGAAGTGGAATTCATCCTCTGCCAACAGATTGTCGGGCGGCAGCCCGAGCTTTCCCGTATAGGTGTACTCCCCCAGCGGGGCGATTTCCGGCACGATGTGAGACCGATAGATCGTCTTCGTTTCGCCCGGCTCGAGCGTGATCAACACAGGACCGTCGACTGGATTCCCGGGATACGGATTGCCGCTGGGGAGGGTGACCTCGCCCAACCCGTATATGGATTGCTGCGTGAGCCCGTGGTTGGTGATGTTCGCCGTGAACCCGAGGCTCTCACCCCGGTGCACGGTGACCGCATCAGGGACGAGATCGAGACTGAGCGTCAGGCCGAAGAACTCGACGATCTCCGCCATCAGCGCCTCACGCGTAGATGATCCATCCACCAATCCGCCAAACTCGAACGATGCGCCGAGCGTATGGCCGCCGTACGAGTTGGCATTCGCCACGGCTATGGGGTCACTGTTCTCTGCATTGCTGAAGACGAGCTCGGCCGGCGAGATCGGCATGATGTGGTCTATCCAGTTGTTTTCTCCCGTGTAGTTGAACCACATGCCGCCAACGCCGGGCATCAGAGTGTTGGCCTGGCCCGCTACCGAGTTCAGATCGGCGCTCCCGTCGGCCGTGGCGTTGATCGAGAAGAGCGGGGCGAAGTCGTGGCCCCCGACCATCGGATCGTAGTACCAGACGTCGCCGCCCTCGAGGTACGCGTTACCGCCGTTCTCGATGTATGTCTCGAAGGCCAATGCCTCGGCCGAATTCTCCGGAATCACGTAGTTCGACGGGTAGATGCCGACATTGACGAAGACGGCGTCGAAGTAGCTGAGATCGCCGAAGGTTAGGAGATCGGTCGAGATGATGGAGCCCAATCCTCGCGCGGCGAGTGCCTCCTGTTGTCTGGCTCCGCTTACGGGAGAGAGGTCAGCCTCCCAGATCAAGATCCTGGGCCAGGGATTGAGGGCGAAATCGAGCGTGGTCGTGGTGCCCTGTGCCACGTACACCGCCTCGGCCACCTGTGGTTCGTGACCGAGCGCCGAGGCGCGGACGTCGTAACTCGCACCTCCGGGCAGGTCGAGTGCATAGAACCCCTGTGCATTCGTGTACACCGGATCGAGCGGCGTCTCGAGGATGGTGATCTCCGCTCCCTCTATGGGGAGGAAGGTCTGGGTGCTCGTGACCGTTCCCTCGAGCGTCCCGGTGGCCGCGGGATCGAGCGCGAAATCGAGCTGAACGGTTTGGCCCTCGGGGACGAAGATCGACCCCTGCGCCGAGACATAGCCGAAACAGCTTGCCTCGAGTGTATAGGTTGTCTCCGCCTCCACGACGAGGTGATAGTACCCGCTCGTATCGCAGCTTGTGCCCCGGCCGGCTCCCAGGACCTCCACCTCTGCTTCGAGTCCGAGGCTCGTGTTTGCATCCGTCACGTAGCCCTCGATAAAGCCGAGCTGCATGCCGCCGAAGAGCGTGAGCAAGGCTCCGAGGCCTTCTGGTCTATCGTCATACTGCGGAGTCTCTGGTCGAACATCATGAGCCTCGGCGTAAATGAATGCCTCCTCCATGTCGATGAGCCCGTCTGAATTGAGGTCGGCATCGACAGGATTTCCGTACGCGTCCTCCCATCGCACCGCGGCCGTCCAGTGAAAGACATACTCGTCGTATTCGAGGTTCATTGACGCGTATGAAACCTCGTCGTACCGACATGCCGACGAGAAGACTCGGCCGTCATGATCCCAGCAGACATCGTCCATGAACCCGCCGCTGTAGCACTGCTCCATGGTGAAGATCATGTTACACGGCGGGAGAGCATCGACCATATCTCTCAGCTCCCAATCCTGGAGCTCTTCCCAGTTCCAGAGGTTGAGATAGACGTTCCACCCTGAGTTGGAACCGCCGTGATCGGTGGTGAAGACGAAGAGTTGATCTTCTGGCGTGATAATGGAGGCGAGTTCATCGAAGACGAGCTGGATATTGGCCTTGATGCAGGAATAGTCGATGTCGTCATCCCCGTCTCCGTCGAGATCGGGAGGCGAGTTCGTCCCGTTGCTCCGGTCGGGTGCCGTATCGAGGCCATCGGAGCAGAGGACGTAGATGTTCTCGTCGAGGTACCCATACAGCACATTCAGTCCGATATACAGGTTCGAGAGGTCGTTCCAGTAGCGAATATGGTTGTTCGACATGCTGGCGCCGCCGCTCATGAGTACGGCGTAGTTGATGCCCACGTCGCGAGGGGGCGCCTTGGGGAGGCCCTCGAACGAGAGGCGGTGCTGCTGAGCTTCGAGCACGAGCCGCTGCATCTCGGTGGGGTCCTCCCGGTACCCATCCTCACCCCTGAACGGGACCATGGCATGGTACACGTGCAGGGACCCGGTTTCGCGCTCCACGAATACGTATCGTGCGGGATGCTCCCAGTTCGCGGCTGCCATATCGTCGATGAAGACGACCCAGCCATACGTATCGGTGGTGAAGATCTCACCCTTCCAGGAGTGGATCGGTGTCCCGGGGGAGAAACACTCAGATGAGACGAAGACGCGCTTTCCCTTTGTGTCGTTATCGAGGACCTGGTCGAGGACAAGGTGGAGCGCCTCGTCACCGGAGGCTATGCCGGCAAGCGCACCGGGCACAGCCACAATGGATATGCCGAAGACGAGTGCAGCGAGGGGTGCGAGCAAGAGGGCTGTCCGTTTCATGGTCTGCTCCTTTTTCCTGTATGTTGCGGAAATAGTCACTACGGACACAGTGGCTGACGTGAGCACAAAGCAGAAGAGGTCCAGCTCTCAAGGCAGACCATCTGCCTCGTACTCATGTCCGCCGGGTTTCGTGGATACTCCGTGGACATCGACTCACATTGTGATTCACATTACAGGGCCATAACTCGCGCTATGGCGTTACGATAAACTGGAAGCTGTCGCTGTCGATTACGATATCAGGCGGCAGCCCTATCGTCCCCGTGTAGATGTACGTCCCCAGAGGAGCGCTATATGGGATGAAGTGCGTTACATGTGCTGTTGCGGACCCACCCGGCTGGAGAGTGATGGACCGCGGCCCCACCACGGGATTGCCAGTATACGGGTTGCCGTTCGGCAGCATCACCTCCCCAATCGCGTAGAAGCTCTGGACCTCCAGGGTATTGTTAGTCACTGTCGCTGTGAACCCGAGTGTTTCACCGCGCGCATAGACCATGGCGTCGGGCTCGAGCACTACTGAGACATCCGGCAGAGACGGTGCGAGGTCGAAGAATTCGACGATGGCCGCCATCAGCTCGGTCTTCGTATTCTCCCCGTCGACGAGCCCACCGAACTCGAACGACGTGCCGAGCGTGCGGCCGCCGTATGTGTTAGTTTTCGCCACACCGATGGGATCGTCGTTCTCAGCATTCCGGAAGACGAGCTCGGCCGGCGGGATCTGC
>SMTZ1_10006179_pt1 | contig 12060 bp, 11 predicted proteins | sample DeeMarSWOR136_30_FD_25667 | JGI IMG/M metagenome (IMG submission 25667) | reverse complement strand
CTCTTTTAAGGCTTTTACATAAAAATCTCTTGCATGAAGATAATATGCTTTATCTTCTTCACAACTCCAAATTCTATTATTTCCAATACCTACTTTTGTTTTAAGTCCAGCTCTAACAAATAAAGCACGAAGTTTTCTACCAATACGTGGATCGCCACCTTTAGATTTTATTGCTTTACCAGAAAAAATAGGGTCAACCTTTTGATTTTCAGGCCAATGTAATTTACCTCCATAGTCTGGTTCTAGTGTAGCAAGTACAATACCCCCTAGTTTAGTAACTCGAGTCATTTCATTAACAACTTTTTGTGGATTTGCTGCCCACATAAGAACTAAATTACAAGTGACAATATCAAAAATATTATCATTAAAAGGTAAATGTTCTGCATTTCCTAATCTTAGTTCAATGTTTTTATACATTTTTAAAACATTTTTAGCAACCTTAATCATTTCTTTAGAATCATCAATAGCAATTACTTTTCCTTTTGTTAAATGAGCAATGTCTCTAGTTACAACACCGGAGCCACAACCAACATCTAGAACAAGTTTTGCATCTTTTATTCCAACCTCTAAATAAAGAGGTATTCTTTCTTCTGCTGTTTCAATAGCTTGAAGCTCAAGTTTTTTTATAAAATCATCTAAATTTCGTTTCGAATTTTTAGGGTAAAAAACTTTGTTTTTTGTTTTCATTTTAAAAACAAATATTAGATTTTTTAGTATAAATCTTTCTTTTAAACTAAACATTATCATTTAAATAAATAATTGTTTATTCCAAGTTTAATGAAAATAATCCTACAAGTTGCTTTAGACTTAGTAAATGAACATAGAGCAATAGCTATAGCAAAAGCCTCAGTTAAAGGAGGAGCAGACTGGATTGAAGCAGGTACACCACTAATAAAAAGTGAAGGATTAGACGTAATTAGAAAACTCAAAGAAACATTTCCTAAAAAAACAATTGTTGCTGATATGAAAACAATGGATACAGGTGCATTGGAAACAGAAATTGCAGCAAAATCTGGTGCTGATATAGTTTGTATACTAGCAGCATCAGACGACAGTACCATAATTGATGCTTTGAAATCAGCACGAAAATATGGTGTAAAAATAATGGCTGATTTAATAGGTGTGAAAGATAAATTAAAACGAGCAAAACAAATAGAAAAATTTGGTGTTGATTATCTATGCATACATACAGGAATAGATGAACAGATGAGAGGAAAAAAACCAATAGAGATTTTATCAACTATAGTTAAAAATACAAATATCCCAGTTGCAGCAGCAGGAGGTATAAATAGCGAAACAACTGCAAAAATTGTTAAAGCTGGAGCAAGTATTGTAATTGTTGGAGGAGCAATTACAAAAGCAAAGGATATAACAAAAGCAACCCAAGATATAAAAAAAGCAATAATTGAAAAAAAAGTTGTAAAAACGAAACTATTTAAAAAATATGATAAAAACGAGTTAAAAAAAGCTTTTTCTTTAGTTTCTACTCCTAATATCTCAGATGCAATGCATAAACACGGTGCTATGCATGGTATAAAACCAATAAAACATGGTTTTCACATGGTAGGAGAGGCTTTAACAGTTAGAACCGTTGATGGAGATTGGGCAAAACCAATTGAAGCAATTGATAAAGCAGAAAAAGGAAATGTTATAGTTGTTGATGTAAATGGTGGTAAAACTGCTATATGGGGAGAATTAGCAAGTTGGAGCGCAAAACTTAAAGGTCTTTCGGGTGTAGTAATTGATGGAGCAGTAAGAGACATTGATGATATTATAAAAATGAATTTCCCGGTTTTTTGCAGGTATTATTCACCAAATGCTGGTGAACCTAAAGGTTTTGGTGAAATATGTGCAGAAATAATTTGTGGTGGTCAGACAGTACAAACTGGCGATTGGATAATAGGAGATGACTCGGGTGTTGTAGTAGTACCACAAGAAATTGCACAAGAAATTGCAAATAGAGCACTTGATGTCAAAGAACAAGAAAACCGCATTAGAGAGGAGATAAAATCAGGTGGTTCGTTGGGAACAGTTGTTAAAGTGAAAAAGTGGGAGAAAAAAATCGGATGAAAAAAGTAGTTTTTTTTACTGATTCAAAAAAACTAGCTGAGGCATTAAATAATTTTAATATCCAAAATTTTTCTGGAAAATCTGTGCCTGTTAAACTACATATGGGTGAATTAAAAAACAAGCATTTTATTAAACCTGATTTTACCAAAATTGTTGTTGATGTACTAAAAAATGTTGGTGCAAAACCTTACCTATTTGATACAACAGTTTCATATTCAGGTAAAAGACATTCTGTAAAAGGATATGAGGAAGTAGCAAAAATTCATGGTTTTACAAAAAAAAATATTGGTTGTGAAGTTGTAATAGATGATACTGGTGTTAATGTAACAATTGAAGATAGAGAATATGAAGTAGCTGATCATATTTTTAATGCAACTGATATATTTGCATTAACTCATGTAAAAGGTCATATAGCAACAGGATTAGGTGGAGCAATTAAGAGTTTGGGTATGGGAGGTGTTACAAAGAAAACAAAGAAAAAGATGCATCATGGTAGCAGACCAGTTTTTCAAAAGGATGTTTGTACTTATTGTGGTGTTTGTGCTGAGGTATGTCCATTTGATGCATTAAAGGTTGAAAAAGATTCTTGGAATCAAAATATGGCAAATTGTTTTGGATGTGGAGTATGTGTTGATGTTTGTAAAACAAATGCAATTGTAAATAAGGATGCAGATATTCAATATGTACTTGCTTGTGCAGCAAAAGCTTGTGTTCAGAATAAAAATGTTGTTTATTTAAATGAATTAAAAAGAATTGCAAAAAGCTGTGATTGTGATCCATCTGCAAATCCAATTATTTGTCCGGATATTGGATATCTTGTTTCTGATGATCCTGTTGCAATTGATAAGGCCTCACTAGATTTAATAAATGATGTGAAAGATAATATTTTTGAAAAGGAAAATAAAGTTAGTCCATATAAACAAATAAAATTTGGTGAGGAAATTGGTTTAGGATCTTCTTCATATCAGTTGATTGAATTATAGATAAATGGATGTAGAATCTGATTTGATTTTATATTTTTTCTTTCTTTATTTCTTTATATATAAGTGCTAGAGTTGCAGCTACGATACACATTATTGCAGCAGGTATAAATGCATATAAAAAACTCATTCCTGCATCTTGAACCGTTCCTGCAAGAATTGGTCCTGCAATTCCACCAATACCATAAGCCGTAAATATAAATCCGTAGTTTAGTCCGAGATTTTCTGAACCAAATGAATCAGCACAAGCAGCGGGAAATAATGCAAAATTACCGCCGAAATTAAATCCTATTAGCGCAGCAACAATATAGAATATATATGGGTTGGTTGTTGTGTAAAAAAATATCATCATCATACTTCCTTGGAAAAGAAACATAAAAATAAGTGCTTTTTTTCGTCCGATTTTATCAGAAATCTGCCCCCAAACAATCCGTCCTACGCCATTAAATATAGGAAGACATACAGCTGCACCGATAACTGCAAAATCTATTGCTTCCTGAACAGAAAAGCCATTTGCAGTAAATCCATCTGTTGGACTTTTTGCAAAATTTTGTACATTTCCAATAACCATTAGTCCTGCAAGCGCACCTATTATAAACATCATCCAAAGTAGATAGAATGTTTTTGTTTTACACATTTGTCCAGGTTTGCAATTTAAAGCAGCTTTTTTATCTTTTGAGTCGCAAATAGGTGGATTCCAACCAGCTGGTTTCCATCCAGATGGAGGATTTTTCATAACTAAAGAACCAATAGAAACAAGTAAAAGAAATAAAATTCCATAGATTAAAAATGCATTATCTACATTTGAAATAGTATAAGCAAATATTCCAGTTTGTTTTGTAATTAGTCCATTAAAACCAAGTATACTTGGAGGATTTGCAAGTAAAATCCATATAAATGCACCAAATCCAAAACCCGCAACAGCAAGTCCACTAACAAGTCCTTTTTTATCTGGGAACCACCTTACTCCAACTGCAATTGGTACGACATAACCCAGACCTATACCAGCTCCACCCAGAATTCCTATAAAAATTAATTTCAAAGCAAAATTTGCACCAACAAAACTACCAAAAATATAACCTAAACCTAGTAAAATTCCGCCTAAAAGTGCTATTTTTCTAGGTCCATATTTAATCGAAAGCCTCCCACCAATAATTGTAAAAATTGCAAAGGTTGCAAGACCTGCGCTAAAAATTGCTTGAGTTTCTGTTTTTGAAAAAGCAAATTCACTAAGACTACCTTGCGTACCTTGTAAAGGTGTAGTAAATGCTGACCAAGCATAAATCGCACCAAGTGCAAGTTGAATCATTATAGCTCCAATAACAATAATCCATCTATTTGTAGCCCTAGTTTCAATTGTTTTTAAATTTTGATTAACCATAAACTTGCATTCCTTTTTGGGCGAGAATAAAAAACACGTATAAATATATGTCGTAACAAAAAAATTCTATTGAAATATTACGTAAAAACCTGTAAATATCATAGCTAATACAATAAGAATTACTATTATTTTTATAAACAAATTTTTAAGAGTACCTTTTTTAATTTTCATATATTTTTATTTCTCCTTAATTTCTAAATAAAAACCATCAAAGGAAATTATTATACTATCTTTTTTACCTTTTACTTTGAAATCTTTTTGAACTTGAATGTATCCTTCTTTAATCAATCCTCGTTTTAAACTTGATTTTAAAATAGGAATTTCGGAAATTTGAAAATCTCCTTTTTCTTCAATTTGTTTAATAATATCCTCTTGGTTTTTAGAAATCCAATCAACCAATTTTTTACCATCTTGTTTGAATGTTGGACCAATTTTTGAATAAACTGGTGATATTTTTGTTATTTTTTCTTCTATATCTGGTTTACCAGCAATAAACTCATGAGTATCAGGATATTTTAATGTTGTTTTAATTATTTGTTCATTTGGTTTTAATTTTGAAATTAAACCTCCAGATGCATATGTTATATTGGTATTTATTGGTGCATTTAGTGCTATTCCTTTTTCACTTTTCCATGATCGAACTTGAGAAATATATTTTTTAATCTCCTCTCCAGCATTTTCTTTTTCTTCATCAAGTATTATTGTTTCAGGCCAAGCAGTTAAATGTATACTTTCTTGTTCTTCGAATTTTTTATATAAATTTGAGTAAATTTCTTCTGTTATATGTGGAAAAAATGGTGCAAAAAGTTTTAGTGTTCCAAGTCCAATTGTGTATAAAGTATATTTTATACTATCAACGTTTTTATTTTCATAAATAGATGATTTAATCATTTCAATGTAGTGATCAGCTAGTTCATGCCATAGGAAAAATTCAATTTCTTTCATTGTTTGACTGTAGCCAAATTCATCCATTTGTTTTTTACAATTATTTACTAGTTTACTATATTTTGTTAAAATCCATTTATCAATATCAATAAGTTCTGTTTCTTTTGGTTTTTCATTTTTTATAATATTGTTTATGAATTGTTGAACATTCCAAATTTTTGTTAATAGTTTCACTCCACGAATCACATCCTTTGTTCTAAAAGGATTATCCTCACCAAGTGCACAACTAGCAGCATAACATCTGAATGCATCACTACCATATTTTTCAATTACTTCCAAAGGATCAATTACATTACCTAAACTTGCATGCATTGGGGTTCCATCTTCTGATAAAATAAAACCACCCATCATCATGTTTTCAAATGGTTTTTCATCAGTTATAAGACTGCATCGTAGAATTGTGTAAAAAGCCCATGTTCGAATTATATCATGTGCTTGAGGTCTGAGAGACATTGGATAGTATTTTTCAAATTTTTTATCATCTCTATACCAAAATGTATTATATAATGGTGAAATGGATGAATCCATCCAAGTGTCAAAAACATCTTCACAACCTTTTAGTTTCCCACCACATTTTTTGCAATTTTCTACAGGTGGTTTATCAATTGTTGGATCAATGTAACAATCCTGTGGATTTGCAAGTACCACTTCTGCACATTTCTCACATTCCCAAAGTGGAATTGGGGTTGCAAAATATCTTTGTCTACTAATAACCCAGTCCCATTGAAGACTGTTTACCCAATCCTCTAGTCTTATTTTCATAAATTCTGGGTACCAGTTCATTTGATTGCTTTTTTCTAAAACCATGTCTTTAAACATTATTGTTTTTAAAAACCATTGCTTTGCATTTATAAATTCAACAGGCGTTTTACATCGCCAACAAACACCTATGTTTTGGTCAAGTGGATCTTGTTTTATTAAAATATTTTGTTTCTTTAAATCCTGGATTACAGCTTTTTTTGCATCTTCTATTTTCATACCTTTGTATTTTTCGCAGATTTCTGTCATCTTTCCTTCTTCATCTATACTCATTTCTATTGGTAATTTATATTTGAAAACCCAGTTTAAATCCTCTTTATCTCCAACTGTACAAATCATTACTATACCTGTACCAAATTCAGGATCTACGGATTCGTCTTCTACAATTTTTACTTCTTTATTAAATAATGGAACTATTATTATTTGATCGATTAACCATGGAGCACGTTCATCTGTTGGATGAACAGCAACTATCTGACAGGAAGGTAACATCTCCGGTCTTGTTGTTGCTATTTCCATATAAGTACCTTTACTATCCTTTCCGATTCCATGAAATTTAAAAATCTGCTCAGATGGTTGATTTTTAAAATAAAACTTTATTGTGTTTAATGAGGTAGTCCTATCTGTATATGTAACCTCAGCATCAGCCATAGCTGTCATACAGCGGGGACACCAATTTACAGGAAATTCTCCTTTGTAAATATATCCCTTTTTGTAAAGCTCTATAAATGATATTTGTGTGATTCTACGGTAATATTCAGCATTTGTTTGATAGTATATGGTTGGATCCATGCTTTCTCCTAAAATTGCAAACTGGTCTGTCATTGTCTTGATGTTTTTTTCAGCAAATTCTGAACACAATTTTATAAATTCATGTCTGTCTATATCTTTTCGGGTGATTTTTAATTGTCTTTCAACACGTTCTTCTACCGGGATACCATTTACATCGAAACATAGAGGAAAAAATACATTGTAACCACTCATTCTTTTATATCTTGCAGCAAAATCAATATGGGTATAATGTACAGCATGACCCGCATGTAGCGGACCTGATGCATATCGAGGAGGTACATCAATACTATAAGTGGGTTTTTCACTATTGAAATCAAAATTGTAAATCTTTATTTCCTGCCATTTTTTCTGCCATTTTTTTTCGATTTCTTTCTGATTGTAATTTGTCATTTGTTTATCTCCGTATAATTTGGATTAAGTTATAGAGGTCAAAGAATTTTTACTTATAAAAGTTGCTTTATTAGAAAATAAGAAAAATTTGTAAAAAAATTATTTAGATAAAAAAATATGTTATGTTAAATTTTAACGAGCACCAACTAAAGATTTTAATTCTTCTAGATCATTTTTGATATTATCTATTTGTTTAAGTTTTTCTTTTTCAAAGTTTTTTATTATATTATTAATTGGTGAAGTTAATTTGTATAAATGTACTGGGCGACCTTTTCCTTTCTTTTTCAAATCTCTTTTAGCTATCCAACCTTTTTGCTGTAATACTTGCATAGCTACACTTACCTCAGGTTGTCTAAGGTTTGCACCATGCTCTATTTCAGCTGATCTACATTCTTCGGTTTGTGATATATACATTAAAGTCTTGGCAAGGTTTTTTGGCATACCAAGATCTGAAAAAACTTTTACAATCTTTTCATCTTGTGAATTAAGCCTGTAATATTGCCTTTTAACCATATTATCATCCTACTCATTAATATATTTTATAGATTATAATATATAATGACCTTATAAATCTTTTGTTTTATCTATTTTTTATATTTTAATCAAAACATACTATTCTAAATATCCTAATGCCTCTTCAATTCTACCCATCTCAATACCTGTTGTAAGATCACCAATAATTGCCCCTTTTGTATTTGCAACTAGGCCACTTCCAATAACAGGAGAACCATGATTAATAGTACCAATCATAACATTAACACCAAAGATCTTCTCAAGTTGTGATTTTTCTTCTTCAGAAGTCTTGGGATGACAAAGTAAGCCCTTGTTTGTAACAACAGCAGCCATACCAACAGTTTTTAAAGAGCCAATCGTACCTTTAAAAACCGGCACTTCTAGAGTTTTTTTTATGTCAAGTATAGATTCTTCCTTTAAATCAGGATGAACAATTGCTCCATTATCATTTACCAAAATATCATTTCCTGCAGCATTAAGTTTATCTTTAATAACACAAACATTTAACCCTTGGTTTTCAATTATTTTTAAGGCATCGTTATCAACAAAATCTGTAACAACTGCACCTTTTGAATTTAAACAAAGTAAGGAACCAATTATAGTTGCATCGGCGACACTTAACTCAACAACTTTAACTTCTAAAACAGAATTTAAAATATTTCTCACTTTTTTTGAAAGTCCTTTACGTACAAAAGCTACATCCTCGTTTGTTCTACAAAAAACTCCAACATTAGGATTTTCATTAAAAGCCAATAATTCAAGATGGGATTTTTCTTTGTTAATAGATTATAACCTCCTTTTTAATTCTGGTATATAAATCATAATATACATTTTGTTTCATGGTTTTTAGATCTTTATATTTTTTATAATTTGATATCCTAATTTAGTTTTTTGGTATAATGATATGCTTTAAAAGGTTATTTCTATCTTAAAACTAATGTATTTAAGCATAATAAACCCTGCTTTTAAACTATAATTAGACTTTAGGCAGGATTTGATTTTGTAAAATATTTCTTAAATTTAACGATGAAAATAAGATATAAATTTATATTTTTATTTACTAAGTTAGTCTAAGTCCTGCTCTTTGTTGTACACCTATTCCAGGGATGCTCATTTTTTTTGTTAATCTATCTATTATTTCACTAATAATAAATGTAAAGATTATATAAATTAATGCAATAATTATGAAAATCTCTATATATCTAAAATTTCTTGAAGCTATAAGTTCTCCTTCTTTAGTTAGTTCACTAACTTGAATTATTGAAACAATAGATGTATACTTAAAAAGATAAATCAACTCATTAGACCATGCAGGTATTGAAATGCGAAGAGCTTGCGGGAGAATCACGTTTTTTATTGATTGCATCTTCGTCATTCCCAATGTTCTAGCCGCAGACATCTGACCAGAGGGAATCGCCTGTATTGATCCTCTTAAATATTCTGCTTGATATGCACCAGAATTTAGTGATAGCCCAAGCAAAGCGGAGTTAAGCGGGGAAAGAGTAATTCCAATAACAGGTAATCCAAAATATATGATAAATAACTGGACAAGTAATGGTGTTCCTCTAAATATTTCAATGTATCCAATGCATATAAAAGAAATTACTTTATTGCCATAAACTCGTCCAAGAGAAAGACTAATTCCTATTATAAAACCAACTACTAATGATACAATGGTTAAAAGAAATGTTACAGATAATCCCTCCAGAAGTTTTGGTAAAGAATCAATAAAAAATTCCCAAAACCCTGTTGTTGCCGTTTAACTCACTCCTTTCCGTATAAGGTAGAAATTTTACCAAGAAATTGTTTAGTTCGTTCAATTTTTGGGTTTTGGAACATTTGTTTAGGAGGACCGTTTTCTACAATAACGCCTCCTTCCATAAATATGATTTCATCTGCAACATTTCGTGCAAAACCCATTTCATGAGTAACAACAAGCATCGCCACTTCACCTGCTAGCGATTTCATAACATCCAGTACATCTCCGATTAATTCAGGATCAAGTGCAGAAGTTGGTTCGTCAAAGAGAATAATACTGGGATCCATTGCTAATGCACGAGCAATACCAACTCTCTGTTTCTGCCCCCCTGAAAGCTGCGCAGGGTACTGATGCGCCTGTTTTTTTAAACCCACTCTTTGCAACTCTTTTATTGCTCTATCTTGTGCTTGTTCTTTTTCTATTTTTTTTACTTTTTCCAATCCGATACTCACATTTTTTAAGGCTGTAAGATGATTAAATAGATTAAAATCTTGAAAAACAAAACCAATCTTTTGACGAATCTTATTTATGTCTATTTTTGGATTTGTAATTTCTTGGCCTTCAAGCCATACTTTACCTTTATCAGGCGGATCTAATTGATTAATACATTTTAAGAGAGTGCTTTTTCCTGTTCCACTAGTTCCAATAATAACTTTTGTTTCATGTTTTTCCATTGTAAAAGAAATCCCTTTTAAAACCTCTAAAGTACCATATGATTTGTAAATATTTTTTACTTCCAGCATTGACATAATTTTTACCTACCATTATCGAGTATTATTAACCTCCAATCCAGAGATTATATATCTTTTTTCAAGGTAGCTTAGTCCTCGGTTTATAGAAAATACTAAAATAAAATATATTAAAGCGATAAATAGGAGAATATAAAGTGCTGATTCAGGTTCTCGAACTATAATGTATCTACCTTGTCTCATTAAATCAATAACTCCAATTGCAATTGTAATTGATGTATCCTTTAAAACAATGGTAAATTCATTTGACCAACCTGGGATAGACAATCTTAGCATCTGAGGAATAATTATATGGCGCATGGCTTTGAAATTTGACATTCCTACGGATCTTGCTGCAGTAAACTGGCCTTCAGGAATAGAATTAATCGCGCTTCTGAATATCTGAATTTGATATGCGGTACTGTGAAGAGCAAGCCCTATAACAGCTGCGATAAAAACATCGATAATAATACCTGCTTGAGCTAGGCCAAAATAAATAAGAATGAAAAGTACAAGAAGGGGAATTCCTCGAAATATCTTCTCATATATTAAAATAAGAAAAGGAATAGGTTGTCTAGAATACGAGCGGCCTATTGCCATTATTATAGCAAGAATCGATGCAAAAAAAACACTAGTTAAAGTTAAACCTATTGTAACAGCAAGACCTTTCATCAGCTGAGGAAATGAATCTAGTACTATGTCGATTGCCAATGTAATGTACACTCTTTATTCAAAGTATTTCAAAACTAGGTTATTCCACTCTTCGGTAGCCATATAATCTTCCAATGCTTGGTCTATTTTTTGTAGAAGTTCTGTATTTTCCTTTTTAACACCAAGACCAAATGATTCGTTTGTACTAATTACATATATAACTTTTGTTGCACCTTCTTCAGCAAATGCATTTCCAACGGGGTTATCAATAATAACTGCATCAATTCTTCCGATCCGTAAATCTTGCACTGCGTCTGTATAAGAAACATAAGTATCTAGTGTAATATTAAGAGTGTAATTGATATTTTGTTCTTTTAACCAAGTATCATTCATTAGATGTTCTTCCACCCACAATGCACCTGTTGTACCGGTTTGTGCACCAAGTGTAAGATCAGCAAAATCGCTATAATTGGTAATTGTTATTGTCGAATCTGATTTTACTAGCACAGACTGATCTGATGTATAATACGGGATACTAAATGAGATTTGTTCTAATCTCTCATCAGTTATTGTCATTCCAGCAGCAATAACATCAATTATTCCAGTTTGAACTGCACCAATTAATTGCTGAAATGCCATATCTTTTATTTCAACTTCATATCCAAGATCTGTTAGAATCGCTGTAACCATTTCTATATCAAATCCTGTGATTTCCCCATCTTCATCTACATACTCAAAAGGTGGAAACAATGCTTCAGTTCCTACAATAATTTTGTTTTTTTTCTCTTCTTCAGTACATCCTGATAATACAACAGCTAACGAAACCACCGATATTATCAAAACCATTGATATTGCTTTCATTTCTTTTTTCATAAAACTCTCCCACTTTAAAAAGATATATTTTAATTATTAATTAAATTTTGTATTTTTTGAATAAAAGTTAGTTAAAAATAAGAATTTAAAAGCTGAAGTATTTATTATTTACTTTTTTTAGTTTCTTTAGAACCTTTTTTTTCTTTAGAAGAAACAGTTTTTGATGAGGTTTTTGTTTTACTTCCTTTTTTCTGGGTTTTTTTTGCTGTAATTTTTTTC
>SMTZ1_10011939_pt1 | contig 12062 bp, 13 predicted proteins | sample DeeMarSWOR136_30_FD_25667 | JGI IMG/M metagenome (IMG submission 25667) | reverse complement strand
TCCTCGGCCTGCAGAGACATGTCGACCCAGCTGAACCCTCTCGCCAGTGCAGCTCTCGCCAGCTCCAGCAGGAACAGCGCTTCCAGCCCCAGCCCTTGGTACTCCTCCAGCACTCCGCCCACCTTGAAACTGACTTGATTGACTCGCCGCATGTACCACCAAGCGCGCAGCTTGTTCAAGCCATCGATGCGTCCGTTCAAGTGGATGAGCACCTGATTAAGATCCGGGAAGGCAAGCGCACAACCAACCGGTTCGCCGTCTATTTCTCCAAACAGGATCAGGTTGGGGTCCACGAACGGGCGCAACTTGTCGGCAAAGTCCTGCAGGTCTTGGTCGGTCCACGCGGTGTGATCAGGCAGTTGGCCGATGGTCGCATCATACAGCACGCGCACGCGCTGCACTTCGCTGTCCCAGTCCTCCAGCCGGGCATTGCGGATCTGGAGGTGCGCGCGGCGCTCTGCCACTTTTTTCAGGCGGGCCAACCTGGGAGGCAGGCTGCCATCCGGTTCCAGTACATCTACAACCCGCACCCGCCGCGCAAAGTCGTCGGCATACTTGACCAGACCAAAGCGCTCGACAAAGTCCTTGTAGTAAGGAGGTGTGTGCGCACAGAGCATCGGCGGGGGACAATCTGCGCCCTCGACCACTATGCCACGCTCTCGGTCGCGGTGGAAGTTGATTGGCCCGCGGAGCTCTGTCATGCCGCGCTCGCGGACCCAATCCCGAGCTGCAGACAGCAGCACCTCAGCCGCTTCATAGTCCTCCAGCACCTCAAAGAAGCCAAAAAAGCCCACCTTCTGGTCGAGCTGCCTGTTGAAGAAAGGATCGACAAAGGCGGCAATGGTACCAACCAGACGGCCCTCTCGGCGGGCCGAGAGCAACACCACGTCTGCGTTCTGGAAGAATGGGTTGCTACGAGGATCAAGCAGGGCCTGCCGCTCCTTGATGATCGGTGGCACCCAGTTCTTGTCGCCACGGTATACCGTCCAGGGGAACATCACCATCTCCCGACGGTCCCCTTGGCTGCGGATCTCCGCCACCTTCAGACTGTCCATCTTTCCTCCCTCGCTTTGCCAGTGCCTGACCCAGTACCTGATCCAATCCGCAGCGCGTCTATCAGTTCACGAGAGAAGCGCGCCAGGCGCACACGCGCGTCTTCATCCATCTGGTGCAGGTAGGCTTGGTACCTCTCGACGTACTCAGCCAGTCGGGAGAGCCAGGATGGATTGCGGCGCAGAGCGCAGGCAAATCCAAGCGCAAAACCGGGCAGCAGATTGAGGGCACCGAGGCTGGACTCCCCGGCGTCGTCGAATTCGGCGAAGATGCTGAATCCGCGGACCCTAGTGAGGAAGTGACTCTTGACCGACAGGATGGATGCCGCTATCACACGCCCGCAATAGGAAAGCGTGTCCTCACTGTCAGGAATCGCTGCTACGAGATCGGCCAGCAACTGCTCTTCGTCGGGAAGGCCGGTCACCATCACGCGCCCCAGCAGCTTCTCTTTCATGGACTCCCAGTCCCCATGGCGGGCATCTTCGCCGAGGAGATGGCGCAACAGTCGCAGGGCCTTGAGGGTCGGGCGGAACAACACCATGGAGCGGCCCGGTCCGACGCGCTGATCGGACAGACGATACTCCGAGGCAACATAGCCCTTTTGCTCGAGCAGCTTGAGCATCTCATACGCAGTTGAGTTTGCCACGCCCAAGCTGCGGGCCAGAGTGCTGTAGTGAATAGGCTGCTGACGGTGACTGTAGTATGTGTCCAACAGTCTGTCCAGGAAGGCATGTTGTCGGCTCGTAAGCTTCACGTCCACCTCCCACCCGATTCTAGTAAAAAACGAAAGAATACGAGTGCATTATAGCGGTTGCGCTCAATTCGTCAAAGTGGCGAACGCGAACGAGGACAACGATGGGGCGCCTGGCTATCCGGCGACCCGCAAGAGACATGCGCTACTGGCCCCTAAACATCACATGCGGCTGTCGGACGCGGGCGCCGAGAGCGCTTTGACCAGCCGATTCGAGTTGGGTATACTGCCGCATGAACACGGGGGCGGCGAAACGTCTCTGAAAGGAGTTGAGTGCTCATCATGAGCGAGATTGAAGTACAGTCCGCAGAACACGGCGACTATTACACTCTGCAGGTCACGGTGACGGAAGGTCGGACAAAAACCGAACACCAGGTGACCCTGCACAAGGCTGACCTCAAGAGGCTTGCTGGTGACAAAGCCACTCCCCAGGAACTGGTGCGACAGTCCTTCCTGTTCCTGCTAGAGCGAGAACCGAAAGAGTCCATCCTGCGTTCCTTCAACCTCACCGCGATCAGCCGCTATTTCCCTGAGTACGATCGAGAGATCGGCAGACGGTTGCAGAGGTAGCATCGAGACAAGAGGAGGCATGAATCTTGGCACGCAAGCGGGCACTGATCACAGGGATCACCGGTCAGGATGGATCCTACCTGGCAGAGTTCCTGCTGGCGAAGGGCTATGAAGTACACGGCATGGTGCGGCGCTCGAGTTCAGAACGCATGGAGCGCATCGAGCATCTCAAGAAGCACATCACGCTGATCAAGGGCGAGCTGACAGATGTGCTGTCACTGTTTGAGGTTGTCAGTCAGGTTCGACCTGATGAACTGTACAACCTGGGAGCGATGTCCTTCGTAAGGGATTCTTTCTACCAGCCAGCGTACACGGTAGAGGTCACGGGGATGGGAGCGGTGAACCTGTTGGAGATCTGCAAGCGCATCCTGCCTGACGTGCGGTTCTACCAAGCCTCTTCCTCAGAGATGTTTGGGCAGGTGCGGGAAGTCCCACAGAAGGAGACCACGCCCTTCCAGCCATCCAGTCCGTACGGATATGCCAAGCTGCTCGCGCATCTGCACACTATCCAATGCCGACGAGAAGGCCTGTTTGCCGCGTGCGGCATCCTGTTCAACCACGAGTCTCCACGTCGCGGCTATGAGTTCGTGACGCACAAGATCACTGACGCCGTAGCACGCACCAAGCTGGGCCTGGTGGAGGATGGGCGGGGCAAGGTGCTGACACTGGGCAACCTGGATTCAAAACGAGACTGGGGGTATGCACCCGAGTACGTCGAGGGCATGTGGTTGATGCTCCAGCAGGACGAGCCGGACGACTATGTCCTCGCGACCAATCGGCAAACCACGGTGCGGGAGTTTGTCCGGCTAGCGTTCGAACATGTTGGCATCTCCATTGAGTTTCAGGGAGCGGGGATCGAGGAGAAGGGCTACGACCGTGCGACGGGGCGCTTGATCTGCCAGGTATCCCCCGAACACTTTCGTCCGGTGGATGTGGTCAATCTGCGCGGCGATTACTCCAAAGCGGAAGAGAGAATCGGATGGGAGCCCAAGACGGACATCCGCAGCCTGGTGCAGATCATGGTCGATCACGACCTCGATTGCGTGGAGCAGGAGATGGCCAGCGGCCAGATCAAGCGCATTAACAAGAAGATACCGAGGCGGTGCGTCGTGCGATGTGCGATGCCGGCGCGGGCTCTGTAGACGACAGCCGCTACGACCGCGTGACCTACGTCAGTCAGGCGGTATGTCAGTACCGAGCACTTGACGCAGCAGACAGCAAGCGTGAAACGGCAGGCGACGAGTTCAGAAGCGAGGAGAATCGAATCGAGGCCATCTGCCGCCGTGACCTCGCGGAAGCTGTGGTGAAAGCGATCTGCAGCGCGTATCCCTACGAGACCCCCGCCATCTCCATCTACCCCACGCTCAGCGACAAGTACAAGTACTGGACAGAAGCTCCGCGGTGAAGGGTCTACGGGGTAAGGAACACGCTGTGCCGAGACGGTGCGCCTGGTGCCTTGTTGGGCGACACCGACTGTGATATAATGCACAGCGAGCGGGTCAATGACCTGCCCATCGCTTGCCGGCGTCATGTGCAGACACACAACCGTGGCCACATCTTATCCCCAACCACGCCCTCAGCGCACGCATCGGAGAAACGCACGAGGAGGTGGATATGGAACTGACCAGCAGGGCATTTGCAGAAGGCGGGCAGATTCCTAGAAAGCACACCTGCGACGCTGCGAACGTGTCCCCGTCACTTTCCTGGACAGCACCACCGCAAGGCACGGCCGGCCTGGTGCTCATCTGCGACGACCCGGATGCCCCGGTCGGCACCTGGGTGCACTGGGTAGTGTATGGCCTATCCTCCAACACAAGCCACTTGCCAGAGGGCGTTCCGCGCGGTGAGAGCATTGAGGGCGGTGCCAGACAGGGACGCAACGACTTTCGGCGCATCGGCTACGACGGGCCCTGTCCCCCGCGTGGCCCTGCACACCGGTACCTGTTCAAGCTGTACGCCGTAGATATCGATCTTGTGCTGGGCGCCGCGGCGACGAAGGCCCAGGTCGTGAAGGCAATGCAGGGCCACGTGCTGGCTGAAGCACAGCTCATGGGACGCTACAAGAGATCCTAGATGGTCCCGCTTCTGCACAGTTGCAGAAGTGCCTCACTGGACAGACGTGCAACCTAGAAGCCCAGGAGTGGAGATCGTATGACCGTCGTCACGTTTATTCAAGTCTTTGGAGGCTTGGTTGTCTTCCTGCTAGGCATTGACATGCTCAGTGGCGGGATGGAGGAGATTGCGGGAAAGCGAATCCAGAGTCTGCTCGAGCGCATGACAAACCGTCCTCTGAAAGCAGCTGCGTTTGGGGCTACGGCGACAGCCATCCTGCAGAGCAGCAGCCTACTGATGGTCACGATGATAGGTCTGATCAATGCGAACCTGCTCACCCTGGAACAAGCGGTCGGCGTGATGATGGGGCAGGAGATCGGCACAACACTGACTGGTCAGCTCGTCGCTTTCGACATTGGAAGTTACCTGTTCGGCGTGCTCATCGTGGGCTATGTCCTCCAAGAGTTCGGGGAAGACAAGCAATGGCAAGCGATAGGCAAGGCTTTGTTGGGAATCGGCATTATCTTCCTGGGATTGGAGACAATGAAGTCTGGCATCGGGCCACTGACTCAGCACGCGCTGGTCCAGTCGTGGCTGATTTCCATGGGCAGTGCTCTTGCGCCTGGAGTGGTTGCCGGGGCGATTCTGACAGCGCTGATCCAGAGCAGTTCTGCGATGACTGGCCTGGTCATCGCCTTGGGCGCCGCCAACGCCATCACGCTGCGCGGTGCGATTGCCTTGATTCTGGGGGCCAACGTGGGCACTTGCGTCACCGGCCTGTTCGCGTCGCTACGCTCGTCCAGGCCCTCACGCAGGGCATCACTGGCCCAGATCATCATCAATACCGTTGGCGTGGCCTTGTTCCTGCCGATTGTGCCCCCGTTTGCGGCGCTCGTGGAGCAAACCTCTCATAGCGTGGCGCGCCAGATTGCGAACGCACACAGTATCTTCAATGTAGTGGTGAGCCTCATCCTATTCCCATTCATCGGTACAATCGTACGCATTACCAAGATCCTCATTGGTGGCCAAGAGGAACGCGCAGCAAACTTGACACACTCCCTCGACCAGCACCTGCTGAAGGTGCCATCCATCGCACTGACGCAGCTAGCTAACGAGGTGATCCGCACAGGGAATCTGGCGACACAGATGCTGACGTGGGGGCGAACTGCACTGCTCGATTCGGATGAGAAAGCCATCGACCAGGTGCTCGAATGCGAAGCGAGTGAGGTTGACCCGCTGTGTGCAGCCATCGAGCAGTTCATCAGCGATCTTATGCGTGGCCATCTGAACAAGAGTGAGCGCCGCCGATGCCTGCAGCTCAAGAATCTGATCATTGATATCGAGCGGGTCGCCGACATGACCGAGAACCTGGCACAGGCGGGACAGGAGCGCATGCGCGATCAGATCCCCTTCAGCTCACAGGCTCAGGTCGAGTTGCTGGAGTTCTACGAGCTGGTTCTCGAAGTTTGGACACTCGCCGTCAAGGCGTTAGCGAGCGACGACCAAGCGATGGCACGTGCGGTAATGGAGGGAGAAGACGGAATCGACGCGATGCACAGGCAACTGCGGGAGTCGCACCGCGAACGGTTGGAAAGTGGCATCTGCACGCCCAGAGCGGACATTCTTTTCGTTGAAACGTTGCGCAACCTGGAGCGCATTGGAGATCACGCGGATAACCTGGGCGTCAGCGTGCTACGGAACTAGAAGCACTTGTAGTCCAGCTCGCCTGACCGTGATGCATCGTTCGATGCGATCACGGTGTTCGGGGTACAGCTCGGAATCGGGCCGTGTCCAAGGCAAAGGCTGGAGCTTCACCTGACAGGAGGCCAGTGATGAGGAAGCTTCGCCGGCTGTTCGCACTTCTGACCTGTGGTCTGCTCTTAAGCTGCTCACCAGGAGTGAAGACGATTGCACCGCCCCCGTATCCGCCACCCTCGACACCACCGCAGACGGGCATCGTGACGGGAAAGATCATGCTTCAGGGGCGCATGACGTATGAGGGCGTCGGAGTGAGCCTTGGCGAACTGGCGCCCGCGGTGACGGAGCCCGACGGTGCGTACACCATCCTGGATGTCCCGCCAGGCCGACATGCCATCAAGGCAATGAGAGAAGGCTACCTCAGCGCCGAGGGCAATGTGACCATAGTCCAAGGGGAGACGAAGGCGTTGCCCACCGTCGTTCTGCCGGCTGGTGACCTCAACGGCGATGAGACAATCGACCTCTTCGATCTGGTGTTGATCAGCAGCACGTTTGGCACGCAGGATACGGCTGGCCTGCGGGCTGACTTGAACGGGGACGGCATGGTGGATCTGTTCGATCTGGTGCTGGTCGGCAACAACCTATATCAGACCGGACCGCTTGGCTTCGAATCACCCTAAAGTCCATCGGGTGACCCCGATGGACCCCGAGTACCCAAGACAGGCGCCCGGTGGATCACCGATATGGGCGGGAGGCTGTCCGACGGACGTATCCGCTGAACGCCTGGCGTCAATGGAGCAAGAGAAGCGACTACGAGAAAGCCACTTGGGCTCGCCAAGTGGCTTGACTATCTGTGAGATGCTCGCAAGCGCGGCCACCCCGTAGAGTCAGCGCAGAGCCCGGACCTCCTTGACCTTGCCCTGAGGATCAACGATTCCGCGCCAGATGAATTGGTTGCTCAAGCTGCGCAACTCGACGCGGTAGCTCACCTGGTCGGCCCGGGCGAGCTGGTAGGCGACCTTCATCGTCCAGGCATTGGCTGTGAACTGACAGGACTCTTGGCCCACCGAGCCTTCAGGGGTGGTGCGCTTGCCGATCCAGGTCAGGCCGTGTGCCGGCGCCTGGTCAGAGTAGCGCGCCTTCACGTGCGTCAGGACAATGTCGCGTACAACCACCACGTCGGCAGCCACGTCCAGATTGGACTCTAGAAGGGCATAGTCCGCGGTCAGCTTGGACGTCCAACGAAAGGTGGTTTCCGGGTTGCTGAGCGTGATCTCGTAGATAGACGTGTCCCCAGTGATCAGAAGTGCGTGAATCGCCATCCGCCAGCCGTTGGCTTCGAACTCATAGGACTGGACACCAGTGACAAGCGGTGGAGTCGTGTTCAATCCTGACCACCGGACATCCTCCGGAGGGGCCTGACCCGTGTGGGCGAGCCGGAGATGATCTAACGCTGCATAGAGCGCAGTGACAACCTCCTGAGGGATGTCAGGCGCAGGTGTTGAAGTTGGGGTCGGCGTGGGAGTCTTCCAGAAATCTCTGCAACCAGCCACGGTTGCCAGCAGGAGTACGCCCAACAGCACCCATCCCAACTTGGCAGCTCTCGTCCTTGGCATTTCGCTTCCTCTCGCGCTGGCATGACCTCGCCACCACGGTGACGTCTGCGGATGCGTGCTATTATAGAGCCGGGACGGGAGAAACGCCAAAAGGCCGCTCACTGCGGATTGAGAGCGATCCAGCCAACGCCGCGTTCACACTCACCTGCATCTGCGCGCCCATCCAACCGGAAGCCGTTCGCGCTGACGCCGTGTCAACCCTGAACCGGGAGGCCATGGTGGCGGCTTCTGACGCTGACCAAACAGGGAGAGCGACTGCCCCATCACAAACTGCGCGAGATGGAGGCAGAGTCGCCACTGCGAGCTTGCCGGTTTGGCACTGGCAGAGCACTGGTGCAGCCTGCAAGCCTGAGCAGCCAGCGGCAGCAGATTCTCAGCAGCGCAGGGGGACAAGAAAAAGGCAGGGAGCAGCTCGAGCCGACGGGCCGCCGAGCAGCCCGCCGGTCTGAGGCACCCCAACACCAGAGAAGCACTTGTCAAAACGAAGGAAGTGGCTACAATTGTACCACTGCGACAGCACATAGGAGATCGACTATGGACTCGAGTGTATCAAAATCCGTGATCAAGGAGGAGCTTCGCAAACACTGGGCTGATCAGGCCGTGGAACTCGCTCTCATGGGCCGATGGGACGAGGCAGTCCAGGTCAATCAGCGCATTCTGGAGATGTTCCCGGACGACATCGCAGCTAATAATCGCCTTGGCAGGGCATACTCCGAACTGGGACGCCACGACGAAGCGGTCACCGCATATGAACAGACGCTGCAGCGGCAGCCCTCGAACAGCATCGCACGTAAGAACCTCACCCAGCTGTATGTTCTCCTCAACCGTGATCCCCGGGCAGTGCTGGCAGAGATACCTGATGGTGAGGACACAGATGAAGAAGAGGACGAGGAGATGCCGGAAGAGTGGGAAGGCCAGGAGGATACTGAGGACAGCAACGACTAGGCTCTCTGCGCTTTGCGGCGCCGCTCAGTGTGCGGACTGACCACTCTGTGCGGTGGCGGAGAGCGGCCATGTGGAAACATGAAACGGACCCCTCAGAGCATGCTCTGAGGGGTCCGTTCAGCTTCTGCGGACTATGAGGGCGGATAAGCTCCATTCGCACCCACCACCAGGACCCTCGACATGGTGGGGACCGTCATGGCGCTCAACCTCTAGCAATGACGAGGCGCTGGTCATCGTTGGAGGGTCGAACTTGTTTCGGCAGCCGTCACGGAGTGCCCGCACTCGTCTGGGCAAGGTCGACGCGCTTCAGGCGAGGATTGGCGGTGATGCCAGGGATACGGCCGCGCTTGGCGATGGCCTGTCCAGCCACCACCTTGAGATCACCGGTAAAGTCAATCGGCGGAGCACTGCTGATGGCACTGCCTACTCCGAAGGAATCCACCGGAGCCCCTTGCTCGCGGAACAGGCGAATGCGTTCGGCATCCACACCGCCACTGACCACCATCTTCACCCAGGGATAGCCGGCCTGATCCAGCCGCGCGCGCACCTCCTTGACGAGGTCGGGTGTCACGCGTCCTCGCTCGGCTGGCGTATCCAGGCGCACTCCCCACAGCTTGCGCCCCAAGGCCTCTGCCACGAGCAGACTCTCTTCAGCCTCGTCCTTGAAGGTATCCACCAGCGCGACACGGTTGACTCCCGGCGGTATGTGACGGTCAAAAGCCAGCGTGGCCTGCACTGCATCTCCGAAGATGAGGATCATCGCATGAGGGATGGTGCCCATCGCGTCCAGGCCAGCCAATTCCGCTCCAGCCGGCGTGGCGCAACCAACACAGCCCCCAACGACGGCCGCGTACCCCAGACGGGCAGCCACAGAAGGGTGAACATGCCGTGCCCCAAAGTTCATGATGGGGATGCCCTGCGCCGCATCAACGCACTTGCGGGCCGCAGTAGCCCACCCGCTGGTCTGCGATAGCATGCCCAGCAGCGCGGTCTCGTAGAGGCCAAAGGTAGAGTAGCGAGCGGTGATGCGAAGCACCACCTCCTTGGCTGCCATCGGCTCGCCCTCAGACAAAGCCCACACTTCGCCATCATCTGGCAGCACGTGCTTCAGCAGATCGAGGGCCTCACTGATACCGCAGAGAATGCCCTCGGCGGTGGGAAAGATCTCCATCGTGACCACAGGGTCCAGGCCCTCCGCACGCAGGATGGACTGGGTGCGGGAGAAGTAGACATCCGCCGTGCGGCCGGAGAGAACTGCTTCGTCGACACTGGATGAGTATGTCATTGCTGCGCTCCTCGGTGTCTTGGGTTGGTTTGACAGCTAGGTGATGGCTGCGCCCAGCACCTTCTCCATGTGCTTGAGCGCAAAGGCGTGGCCCTCGGGATCAAACGTTGCCACACAGTCCGCAGGAACCTCGACGACATAGCCACGATCCCGTGCACCGCATACAGTGTACATGACGCAGATGTCGGTACACACGCCCGCCACAATGACCTTGTCCGGCTGCAGCTCCTGGAGCCGCTGCTCCAAGGCAGTGTCGTAGAAAGCATTGAAATGGCGTTTGGGTATGATTTCACCCTCAAACTCCGCCAGCTCAGGAATGATCTCGACTTCCGATGTGCCCTTGATGGAATGCGGAGGGAACATCTGGAACTCCGGGTCATCCGGATCGTGGTGATCGAGCAGGTAGAGGATGTGGGATCCCTTCTCTGTCTCTCTCCGCAACAACTCGCGCAGGCAAGGAATGATTGAGCGAGCCTCATCACCACAGTACAGCGCATGCCCTGCTTCCAGGAAGCCGCGCACTGTGTCTATCACGACTACGACATTGCTCACCTCGCACCTCCTGATACAAGTGTCAATCCAAAGTCACTTCCCAGCGGCGTAGACTGTGTCGCGGCGCTATCCCAATCCAACGCAACGGCGAACTTGCTACATCCTCGGGTCCTGGGCGTCCTGACGAACCGGCGTGACCACAATCTCGGCGCCGCGGCCAACCTGTAGAGTGGCTGCGGCACTGCCGTCGCGCTCGGCAATCTCGAGGTTGCCACTGGCGTCCACAATGGCCAGGAGCTCGCGCTGGGCGGCCCGCGCATAGGCCTTGAGTGGGCCAACCACCTCACGACCAGCAATGCGCACCTTTACACGCCCCTCCGGGAGCAGCTCCCCGGGCACATTGGTGATCAGATTGCCGAACTGATCCACGTGCTGAACCTCGCCGAGGATGGTGCCATCTTCACGCACCTGCGGCTCGGGAACTGCAAAACGAACTGCATCCGCTATGGGCGACCCCAAGTTGCTGAGAGCAACGCCGAGCGAGAGGTGCGCCGCCACCGGTGCGAACAGGTCACGCCCGTGAAACGTGTGGCTGAGAGGCGTCAGCCAGTAGTCCTGCTGGGTGAGATGAACCATTTCGACCATGGATTCGCGAGCGAAGACGTAGCTCAGCACGCCATTGTCGGGGGCGACAAAGACCCCACGCGGGGTGCACAGGGCAAGAGCCCGGCGTTCACTGCCGACGCCAGGATCCACGACGACGACGTGGATAGCATCCGCAGGGAAGTACGGGTACGCCATGGATAGGACAAAGGCAGCGGCGCGCACGTCTTGGGCGGGGATGTCATGCGACAAGTCGACAACAGTGGCCGCCGGATTGATGCGCAGGATCACGCCTTGCATGGTGCCAGCGTAACCATCTGCCGTCCCAAAGTCGGTCAGAAGAGTGATCACGCTCACTGTGCCGCCTCCGCCGGTATTCTAGCGCGCAGGTATGAGAAGGTCAAGAGCCGTGAGAACGGAGGCAGAGCTTGGCCCAGGCTCCACTCGCGAGTGTGCGCCGTGCGCGGAAAGTTGCCCGGGATGGGCCCCACGCCGGCAATAACGTCGAGGGCCAGAGTATCGTGGTTGACTTCGAGGGCCGCCAGGTGGCGGCCGATCATGGCGCAGATGTCGTCGTCGAGGATCGACTGCACCGGGTGATAGGTGGACTCTACACTGATGCCACCCAGCACGTTGATCACACTGGCCCCCGACACCCCGGCCAGAATGGAGCTAATGCCCTTCTCGTAGCCGGTCTGGAAGTCGATGCGCTTGGAGCTGCTCGGGCCGCAGGCGCTCAACATGGTCGGCACGTTGTACCGGCCACGCCACATCTGGTTAAAGGCCACCTGACAAAGCGAAACTTCAATGCCCCCGGCAGCAGGCGAGCCGCGGCGAGATCGCAGGACAGAAGGGAGGCCCCGCGAACCGTCTCCGGTGACCGATCAGGCAGGGCTGCGCAGCCTGCTGCGATTGATCGCGTGAGGCTCCATCTCGCGGTGCAGGCCAATCAAGGCCCGGTAGACCTGCTCGTACAGCTCGAAGCGCGGCTCGTAGG
>SMTZ1_10030152_pt1 | contig 12063 bp, 10 predicted proteins | sample DeeMarSWOR136_30_FD_25667 | JGI IMG/M metagenome (IMG submission 25667) | reverse complement strand
CCGCAAAGCGCGTGCCTATCTGCACGCCTTTCGCCCCGAGGGCCAGTGCGGCAACAAAACCCCTGCTGTCTGCAATGCCCCCAGCTGCGATGACCGGGATATCCAGCTTCTCCACGACCTGGGGAATAAGGGCCATGGTGGTGATTTCCTCAAACCCGTCGTGTCCCCCCGCCTCTATGCCCTCAGCGGCAACGGCATCCACGCCTGCTTCGGCCGCCTTCGCGGCAAGGGTGGGGCTGGGTGATACGTGTATCACCTTGAGCCCTGCGTCCTGAATCCTTCTCGTGAACCTATTGGGATCTCCAGCAGAGGTGGAAATCACGTTGACACCCTCTTCTATGGCCGTCTCTATCAACGAGTCAGCGTCTGGCTTGGCAATGGGCACATTGATGCCAAAGGGCTTTTTCGTCTTACCCTTTACAAGGCGTATTTCCTCTCTCAGTTCATTTATACTCATGCTGCCGGCCCCTAAGATGCCTAATCCACCCGCTTCGGAGACAGCAGCGCAAAGCTCGTGGTAGCTCACCCACACCATCCCGCCCTGTATGATAGGGTACTCGATTCCCAAAAGTTTACATAATTCGGTCTTAAACATAAGCAACTCCTCTCATCTATTCCTTGCCCCCCTCATTCCTGTGATTCGGTCTTGAGGATCCCCAGGATCTTGGAACGGGTCTTGCCAGGCACAACCAACCAAACCCGCTTCAAATGACTGACCGGGATTTTCTCCAGCGCAGAACGCAGAAGGACAAGAAAACGTTCTTTGTCCAAAGATCCGTGTAAGGTCCCAAGAAAAGGGAGGGCGATGGACCCTAGCCCGCGACGTTCAGCCTCTTTAAAAATGGCATCCAAGGCGCTTGCTATCCATTCTTCCCTCCAGGTGGGCTCCTCGTTGAGATCATGTACGACCGCGAGGAAACGCAGAGGTGATCCGCCCTTTACACATACGCTCCCTGGAGCTTTCGGCCGCGTCTCGATCACACGGGTCATAATTTTTATGAGGGGCTCCTTGGGATCATGCACCCTGCGATCAGCGCTCATGACAAGAAAGGTGTCCTCTTCTGCGGCCACCGCGTCCACCCTGAAAGGGGGTCTGTTGTCCGGCGCTGCCACAATATCCACTGACCCGATGGTTATCTCGTAAGGATAGTTGCCCCGAATCAGTTTTAACCCTGGTTTCTCGCCCACTCTATCGTCTATGCCGCACTCCTTTTTTCCTGGGCCTGTCTCAGTATTCAATCACATCCTCAAGCAAAGACATGCTAACAACCTCTTGGAGCCGAATATGAACCCGCTTGCGATTGCATCTCACTCCGAATTTCTTTGCCTCCATGATGTACTTCTCGTTCATGGACGGGCTCTGCCTGCAATCGTGGACATCTGCATCCCTGAGGATGACGAAATGCTCACCCACGTCCTCAAGCTTTCCTATATAGAGAAAATTTGAATGGGTATCTACCACAACGTTCTTCTCATGGTAATTGGGTATTCCTTTCGCATCCTTCTTCTTCCCTCTTTTCACAGAAGCCTTCTTTTTTGTTGGAGAAGAACGCTTTGCCTTTGGCATCTCTTTTCCTATTTTAATCTTCATTTATCACATTGATGAGTTGCCGCAGTCGTCCGAAATGCTTTCGGTTGAAATCGAGGATGAGCCTTGGCAGATGGGCTATTTCAGGCTCATCGCTCTCCTCTGGAAGGGGGCCTGAGAGCAAAAAGTCCCCCTGGGGAATCAGGATGTCACCAAAATGGTTCTTCACCTCTTTTACCTTCTGCTGATCCATTGGAGAGGTCAGACGAATCACCAATCTCTCTCTCACGTATCTTAGGCTATGATAGCGATGGTAAAACCGATCAATCCTTTTGACGGCTTCATCCACTGAATCAACCCGTTCGAAAAGCTCAAAATCCATTTCACTGATATAGCCCTGGACCAGGACCTCTTTCTTAAGAAACTTGAGCCAGCGTGACCAATACGTGCCATCAGGTTCATCAATGAGGACGAGGGGCATGGGGTTCCGCTTCCCGGTTTGCAAGAGGGTAAGGGCTTCCATGGCCTCATCGAGGGTGCCAAATCCCCCAGGGAAAAGCGCAACCGCATCCGCCTCTTTGAGGAAGGCCACCTTTCGATTAAAAAAGTACTTGTAGGTAATGTTTCGAGGGTTTCCCATGAGCACGGGGTTGGGATGCTGTTCGAACGGAAGTCGAATATTAACACCAAAGGAGTGTTCAGGGCCCGCCCCTTCATTGACTGCCTGCATGATTCCAGGACCTCCTCCTGTGATGACCATGTACCCCGCTTCTGTTAACTTCCTCCCGAATAGGTGTGCCATCTTGTAGGCACTCTCATGGGGTTGCGTCCTGGCAGAACCGAATACCGTCACCTTTTTCACGTCGCGGTACGCACCAAACACTTTGGTGGTAAAGCGCATCTCCTTCAAGGTGGAGTTCATGAGCTTCAGGTCTCCTCGATCATCTCCCTCCTGACCCGCTTTGACAGGTCTCCTCGATCATCTCCCTCCTGACCCGCTTTGAGGGCGGCCAAGATCATCTCTCGGACGATTTCCGGATGATGGATATCTCCTGCGAGTTCCATCAAACCGTCGATCGACACATCCACGGGACCGTTGGTCCTGGTGAAATGAAGTTCCATAGGTCTACGATGCCTCCAAAATCAAATCTTACACACCCACCCCTCCCACCAAGGGAGGGGAATTTAAATTGAAAAAGCCGAATTTGTGTCTGTCGGCTTCATCTGTTCAGGGGTCCTTGGCTTAATCCATCGTTTTTATAGTCTAACCTCGATATTTTAGCAAATCTTTACCAGTTTTCCTTTGAAATTCATCTGATTTTTTCCTATTTTAGCTGAGGGACTTCAACTTGGGAGGAACGATGATGGAAAAGAAATTCAAATTCTCCATATGGTATGTGGTGCTGGGGATATGGGTCGTCATACTTGTCCAGAACATGCTCTCCTCTGCCTTTTCCATTCGTACGATTCCGTACAGCGAATTCCTGAAAATGCTGAAGGAAAACAGGGTGGAAGAGGTGGCCATCACCGAAAATCAGATACAGGGCAAATTAAAAGGCGAAGGAGGGACCGCTGGGAAGGGAGAATTGTTTAAGACCGTGCGGGTTGACCCGGACATCTCAAAGCTCCTGGAAGAATACAACGTGAGTTTCAAAGGACGGGTAGAATCCACCTTTTTCCGGAACCTCCTATCCTGGGTCTTTCCCATCTTTCTCTTTATCGGGATCTGGTACCTGTTCATGAAAAGGATGGCGGGCCAGCAGGCAGGTTTTATGACACTGGGCAAAAACAAGGCCAAGATCTACATGGAAGAAGACCTGGACGTCACCTTTGACGATGCTGCGGGTGTGGACGAGGCGAAACAGGAATTGGTTGAGGTCATTGAGTTTCTAAAAGAGCCTGAGAGATTCACCAGGCTGGGTGGCAAGATGCCTCGGGGGATATTGCTCGTAGGCCCCCCGGGAACAGGTAAAACCCTGCTGGCAAAGGCCGTGGCAGGGGAAAGCGGGGTACCCTTTTTCAGCCTGAGCGGATCCGAGTTTGTGGAGATGTTTGTAGGCCTGGGCGCAGCCCGCGTCAGGGATCTTTTTGTCCAGGCCAGAGAAAAGGCGCCGTGCATCATCTTTATTGATGAACTGGATGCCCTGGGAAAGGCAAGAGGCTTTGGGACAATGGGCGGACACGACGAGCGGGAACAGACCCTGAATCAGCTGCTTGTGGAAATGGACGGTTTTGATCCCCAGATCGGTGTCATATTGATGGCCGCTACCAACAGACCGGAAATTCTGGATCCCGCCCTGCTCAGGCCAGGACGGTTCGATCGGCAAATCCTTGTGGACCGACCTGACAAGACGGGGAGGGAGGAGATCTTAAAGGTCCATTTAAAAAAAATCACCGTGGGAAAAAATCTGGATGTGGAGAGATTGGCCGCCATGACCCCGGGTATGGTGGGAGCTGACCTTGCCAACCTGGTGAACGAGGCTGCCCTGTTGGCGGTGCGGAGAAAAAAGGACGAAGTGGGCATGCCAGAATTTGAAGAGGCCGTTGAACGGGTCCTGGCAGGTCTCGAGAAAAAGAATCGCCTGATCAGCCCGAGAGAGAGGGAGACGGTGGCCTACCATGAATTGGGCCACGCCATTGTTGCCCTCTCTCTACCTGGAACAGACCCCGTTCAAAAAATCTCCATCATCCCCCGGGGCATTGCGGCCCTGGGCTATACGATGCAGGTGCCTACTGAAGACCGTTTTCTCATGAAGCGGACAGAATTACTCAACAAGATAGCGACCCTCCTTGGCGGCCGTGCTGCAGAAGAGCTCATGTTTGGTGATATTTCCACCGGGGCCCACAATGATCTGTCCAAGGCCACTGACATAGCCCGAAGTATGGTCAAGGAATACGGGATGAGCGAGAAAGTGGGGCAGGTCTACTTCGCCCGTGAAAAAAGGGCCCCTTTTCTTAATTTGGGCTTGGAAGGTGCCGTGGAATACAGTGAAGCCACGGCCGAGGTGATTGATAATGAGGTGAGAGAGATCATCAGTGAACAGTATTCAAAGGCCCTGGAAATACTTGGGGAAAAGAAGGACATCCTGGAAAGAGGCGCCAAGCTGCTGCTTGAGAAAGAAAAGATTGATGGTGAGGAATTAAAGGCGCTCATGGAGGGCTCTTCCGAGGGCAGTCAGGAGCAGAAGTGAAGCCCCCATTTAAAAGAACTTTGTTGTATGCGCGTGCACGTGATCCCCTATCCTTCTCATGCGCGCCAACTCCTCCTGGCTAAGAACCCCCAGGTGCCACCTCCCCCTCAGGCATCTTTTGGGGGTTTAAGAGCTGAACGAATCAGGCCCGAGGGAGAGACCCATCATTGCTCTCCCTTTTCTTTTCTCAGGGCACAGGCCGCCATCAATTCTCTTGTTTCACCTATCCACTCGTCCACCTCCTTGCCCTTGGAAATCGTCTTTGAAATTATGACGGTCTTTTTTGACAGGGAATCCAAGTCAACACAGGCCTCTTTTAGGTTGATGGGAGACCCCTTTTTCACATATTTCTTCAATGCGCCAAAGATCACTTCAATCAGCTCCAAATCCTCAAGGGCCAGTTCGAGGGTAAAGAGTCTATCCGTTATGGTGATGGTCACGTCCTTTGCCTCTGCCATCAACATCTCTCCCAAAAAAATCCCCCTGAGCAAGGAGGTAGACTCAGGGGGGTTGGGGTTAATAAGGGGGTTAAGGGGCCTTTAAGGAAGTTAAAAGGAGGAAAAGTGAGGCTGAAAGTTAACCATTCAACGGGGCCATACACCAAAAACCTGACATTAAGCCACTAAAATGTCCAATATTCCAAAATAGTTATATCCTCAACGAAACTTTTTCCTCCTGACTTCAAAACGCAGTTCGTATGGCTATTTCTGGAAATACAAGCAAAAAGCCTCCAAAGAAACGTACTTGCCCCCTTGGAGGCTCTATTTGGGCAATTTTAGTACATCCTCTCTCATAACGGATCTCTTTTGGATAGAGGTTAATTGGAAAGGAGAACGTTTTGGCGGGTAATATATAATACCTCATATTGTGTGTCAAGAAAAAAAACACACAATATATAGTTATTTTTTGGATTTCGCTATTTTGAGGATCGTAGAGTGGCGTTTAAACTATTCCCTCTGCGCGCTGAATCCCACGAATACGAGAAGCACAATGACCAGACCAAAAGCGAGATAGACCAGGCTGTAGGCGTCTATTTTGTCATAGCCAAAACCATGCAAATACTCCCGGTTAAAAACATAGCCCCAATAGAGGGTGAATATGTAATTGATAACCAGAGCCAGTCTCACTTTCCCATAAAGTAACACTGTGGTGCTTAAAATGAGGAGTAAAAGGATTTGGAAAAGAGGAATAGATATTTTGGTTGAAAAAAAGAACTCCATATTTCCCTCCCACAAAACGCTTTAGCCTGAGGAAACCTTCTCCGGACGCGCATGAGGAAAACACAGCAGGCTGGCGTCCTGCGCAAAAAAACCTGTACCTACAATTTTAATATCAAACGGGTGCGGGAGTCAAATAGAGACCACCCCTCTGATATACCATCAAGGCATTATCTGCCATTCGACAGGCCGTTCGACAGGCTCAGGGTCGATGCTGAGCAACTTCGAAGCATCGACGGACGGCGCATGTCCGTCTCCAGCGTATTGCCCCATAGCAAAAAGCGGACCTTTTACGAGACTGTCGAAAAACCGGCTCCTCAGAGGCTGATGAAAAATGTCCAGATGCAAGGCTTCCGAAATCCCGAGGAATGAGGCGTACATATAAGTACGCCGCAGTGACGAGGGATGAGGGTAACGCAGCAGATGGGCGTTTTCCGACAGCCTCTACATCAGAGATTTCTGCGCGCACAAAACTCAGGCGGCCTCTAGGCTACCTATTTCCTGTGCTCTTTCTTCGCTTCCTCTTTTAACTGAAGCTTATCCACGATGAGCCGATAGGCCACGTAGTATTTAAAGATGTTGCTCACATACTGCACCGTCTCTCGCCCGATCCGTTTGGCCGCAATAATCTCCACATTCCGAAACCAGATATTAGGGTCAAGACCCTTTTTGGAAGCCTGCCTGCGGAGCTGACTGACTTTTGCTGGGCCCGCATTATAGCTGGCAAAACTGAATAGCATCTTGTTCAAGTCGTCCATCTGTTCATTTTCAAAATACCGATCTCTCATAAACCGAAGATACTTCACGCCTGCGTGGATATTGTTTCCCAGTTCGTTTATATCGGGTATGTTGACATTTGGATCTGCAGCCGTACTCGGCAGGAGCTGCATCACCCCGATGGCGCCCGCCGGACTGCGCTTGCTCTGATCGATACGAGATTCCTGATAGGCCAGGGCGGCGATCATGATCCAGTCGAAGTTGTACTGATTTGAATACTTCTGAAAGAATTCTATGGCCTCTTTGAATCTTTCCAGGTCGGCGTCGTTGAGCGAGTTGCGCACCCACTTTGTATTTTCCAGGTATCGCTTGAAAAGGATGTTGCCCATCAACGTCCCTTTCTTGTGCGTTTTCATGAACCCGTTAATCACTTCTTTCAGCTTGGGGCTGTTTTTGCGAATGGCCCACCCAATCTGACCGTCGGTCCTGACCTTGATTTCCGGATGAAGCGTGAGATCCTTGAAGATCTGCGACCAGAACTCTCCCTTGTGCCTGTCGATCACAATCATAGGAATGAGGCGGGCATTCATCATTTCCAAGAGATCCTCGTCTTCCAGGTACTCATCGGCCAACACGATTCTTATCTGCTTGTTGCCTTTTTTCTTGAACTGGGCACTGAGACGCTGGAGGCTCTCATGGTAACTGCTGGATGCCCTCACATGGATTTCTTTGCCTGCCAGGTCGTCGATGGTCTGGACAGGAGGAGCCTTGGGGCCGGTGACGACGATCTCTTCCACACCGGTCAATTGAGGATCAGAGAAATCGACCCGTTTTTGCCGCTCCGGTGTGATCGTCAGATTCCCTGCAGCAATATCGCCCACGCCTTCAGCCAGAGCGGGCAGGAGCCTGTCTCGTTTTGTTGGAATGACGACCAGCCGAATCCTAAGCGTCTTTCTGTTGAACTCTTTGTTGATATATTTTTCAAACTCTCTAAGGAGTTCGTAGGTGAGGCCACGCTGATCAGCACCGTCGAGGAAATAGAAGGTTTTGCTGTAAGGCACCAGTGCCCGAATGAGGTTCCTTTCAGCCATCCCATCAAAGTCGCCGGTCCATTTCTGACCCAGTTTGAGTACGGATTCAACGGCCCCTGTCTCCGTGACATTCATGGTGCAGAGAATGATAACGGCCAGCACTTCCTGTACCGCGGGCTCTGGCACCTCCCCTTTTTCCTTGCGCCGGAATTCGCTCACACGCTGCATAACCACATAGAACACCGGTGTAAAGACGAGGGACATGATGGTTGCGGCGATCATCCCACCCACCAGGTTGCCCACATCAACCAGATTACGGCCGACGCGGCCGGCTATGGGGGACGTGACCTTGGTGTAGTCCAGATCCAATCGGGCCCGCTTGACCCTGGCCTTGGCCATGGCTACCGCGGCCATTGACATGTCCCGCTCCCCGCGCCACTGCACCACGTTTTTCTCAGCGCCTGCTTTCTGCTTGAATAGTCTTTGTGCGCGGGCGTACTCGGTCTCTGCTCTTTGGAGCTTTGCCTTGGCACTGTCCAACTCGCCCTGGGCAGCGTTCAGCGCGGCCCTATATTCCCTAGGGTCGATGACAAACAGCTGGTCCCCTTTCTCTACAAGAGTACCCGGGGTGAAGTGCATGCTCTGAAGGAAGCCAGCGACGCGAGCGCGGACTTCCACCTCTTCGTAGGCCCGGGTGGTGCCGGTGAACTCCAGGTAATCGATGACCTCCTGCTGCAGGGGCTGGGCGGTGGTCACCTTTGGCGGGGGTGGTTCCACATAGGTATTTTTCTGCTCGCAGCCGGTAATCAGCCACACCGCGGCAAGAATCGCCAAAACAAGGACAAGTCTCTTACGGGCTGTCATTCTCACGGTTCTATCCTCTCTTTGGTTTCGGTCCTTTAATTTATTTAATCTTATCCATCGCTTATTGTACAACTATGCGATCTGAAATCAAAAAGTCAAGGCATTTACAGAGCAAAGGTGTCAGGTCTCAACCTTCAATACAAAGCCCGGCATCAGCACCCATCTTCAGATTCGATAAGCAGTTTCTAAATTAAAATTGGGCCAGAAGTGGTCATCCGATTTGGGCAACAGACAGTTGAGGCCTGACACCTATTAATTATGCGTTTCATTTGGGTCCGGCTTCAAACACCTTTTGGGGTGACTGATCTCTAAATTGCTCAAAGTTCTCACGGAAAAGTACCGCAAGCTTTTTGTGCTGCACATCATAATCTGCAGGATTAGACCAGGTATTGCGAGGATTCAGTATCTCCTTTGGCACTTCCGGCGCTTCAGTTGGAACGTGAAAGCCAAATACAGGATCCGGTCTCATTTGAGCCTTCTCCAGATCACCGCTAAGCGCTGCATTTAAAAGGGCCCGGGTGTACGCGATCTTCATACGGGAGCCCACGCCGTAAGGACCTCCCGTCCAACCCGTATTCACGAGCCAGCACTCGGCTTTATGTTTGGCAATCCTGTCTGCCAGTAATTGGGCATATACAGAGGGATGGCGCATCATAAAAGGCGCACCAAAACAGGCACTGAATGTGGCAACAGGTTCTGTCACGCCTCTCTCGGTGCCGGCTACTTTTGCTGTATAGCCGCTGATAAAATGATACATGGCCTGATCCGGTGACAACTTGGCCACCGGCGGGAGCAAACCAAAGGCATCAGCGGTCAGCATGATGACGCTGCGGGGGTGTCCGGCCATTTTAGAGCGGACAATGTTGGGAAGATGTGTGAGAGGATAAGAGGCGCGCGTGTTTTCTGTAAGACTTGCATCATCCAGATCAATACGGCGTGTCGTGGGGTCGATGGCGACATTTTCCAGAATGGTTCCAAAACGTCTCGTGCATTCATAGATCTCCGGCTCTGATTCACGGGAAAGATTGATCACCTTGGCATAGCAACCCCCTTCAAAGTTGAATATCCCGTTGTCGGACCAGCCGTGCTCATCGTCCCCAATAAGCAATCTGTTGGGATCTGCGGAGAGCGTTGTCTTCCCGGTCCCAGACAGACCGAAAAAGACGGCCACATTCTCCGGATCGCCCTTGCTCACATTGGCTGAACAATGCATGGATAGGACATCCTGAGCAGGAAGCAGGAAGTTAAGCGCTGAAAAAATAGACTTTTTTATCTCTCCCGCATAAGCCGTGCCACCTATGAGGACCAGTTTTTTGGTCAAATGGAGGGCCACGAAAGTGCCGCTGCGTGTCACGTCTTCATCCGGGTCCGCATTAAAGTTGGGACAGTGAAGCACGGTGAAATCAGGGATAAAACGCTGGATCTCCTCACGATCTCGTGCCATCTGAATGAACATATTGCGAGCAAAAAGGTTGTGCCAGGCAAACTCATTAATGACACGGACGGATTGTCTGAACTGCTCATCTGAACCCGCATAACAATCCTGAATGAACACGGTTTTTCCACGTAAATAGGCGGCCATGCGGTTGTGAAGGGCATTGAATCTTTCTTCCGGGTATTTAACATTGACCTTGCCCCACCATATGTCATGGGTGGTGTCTGGTTCGTCTACGATATACTTATCTTTTGCTGCCCGACCCGTATGCTGGCCCATGCAGACCACTAAGGGTCCGAGGTGTGCCATTTGGCCTTCATACCGCCGTATGGCGTACTCGTACAATGACGGGGTTGAAAGATTCCAATGCACCTGACCAAGGTTATGTAAATCCAAATACTCCAGTTGATAATCCGGGACAAGTTCACTCATCTCCATCTTTACTAACCCTCCTCCTTCTTTATCATGCCATTTCTATGGGCATAATAAGACGCCCATTACCCTGCCGAAGGCTATAGTCCAACACGGCCACATTTTCATCCATGTGGATTACCTGCTTTCTATTCATTGGAATCTTGTATAGTTCTTTATGGCGATGACGTCAACCGTCCACGGAGAAAAGGGGGAAGCCTTTGGCTATTTGGACTATTAATCACATACAGTCACATGGTGGGGGGAAACGCGTTTTTACGGTTTGTACATTTGCATGCTTTGAAGGTTGGAACGCATGACCGTCTTTCTCAGGGTGGGATTGAAAATGAAATGGGATTTCAGATTTTTCACAAATATGTTTCTCCTCATTTCCTTCGTCTTCTCATAGTACCGCTTCTCAAAGCCATCTGGCGTGGTGCGCAGGGCTTCGGCGAGGAAGAGCGCACTTTTGAACGCATAACTGAGCCCTTCTGCGGAACTGGGGCTAATCCAACCCGCAGCTTCGCCCAATAAAGCAACCCCCTTGTTGCCGGTAGACACCTGTTTTGTCTTCACGGGCCGCAGAATAAAGGCCCCCTCTCTCCAGAGTGTCTTACCGAACTCAAAGCCTTGACGTTTCAGCTTGCTTTTCAGCAGGTTGAACTTTTCAGACGCCTTTTGCTTCGGGTGGAGGGCTGCCCCAATAATCAAGTAGTCTCCTTTTGGAATGGTCCAGCAATAATAATCGGTGATTTCTCGGTCAAATAGTGAAGTAAAGTAAGGGAAATTCTTGTCCCCCTCTACCCATTCCTGTATGGCGAAATACCTTGTTGGAAAAGGCATCCTGGATAAAGACTGCGAACGAACTTTTGAAGTGGCCCCGTCGGCTCCAACCAGGATTCTCGTTTTCTCCACATGGGTTTTCCTGTCTTGGACAAAGGTGAGTTTGAAAAAGCTGTCTTCGGATGCATATGATTTGAGGCGGCAGTTTGTTCTTATCTCAACACCTGACGGAACCAGGGATAATAACCACCGATCAAATTTTTGCCGATTCATGTTCATATAGTGGCGTTGATAATACCTCTCTAGTCCCTGCTCCATATCGACAGCCTTGACCACGAAAAGTTGAGGATCTTCCAGGACATTTTTGGGCAGGCCTAATCCCAGTTTGGACAGCATCCTCTGCGCATCAGGTGCCAGGAGTCCACCGCAACACTTTGTCGAGGAAAAACGCTCAGGCCATTACCTTAAAGTTATCCCCAATAAGTCTGGCGAGTGTGGCTCCGGCTGGCCCTGCGCCTATGATAGCTATGTCATACATATCAAGTACTTGTGCAGAAAAACAGGCTTGAACGCGCACCCTCCTGCTGGCAGATCCCATGGACCTATCTTCATGTCCTGCGAACTAATCAAAATTTTTTGAGTCCCTCTACTTGTTCACAATAATTTAAATTTAACGTAATTATACATAACATTTATTAATAATTCAACCTTTTCGAATTTTAATTAACTTTTATTTACATAGAGCCGACCAAAATAAATATAGAAAGACATACTGGAGGCGACTCGAGATACGGCCACAGCAAAAATTCTTCTTTTTTGCCATCCATCCCCTAGTCATATTCACCCCTTAAAAAGTGATTTCATATGGAATAAATAACTTGATTTT
>SMTZ1_10009249_pt1 | contig 12063 bp, 10 predicted proteins | sample DeeMarSWOR136_30_FD_25667 | JGI IMG/M metagenome (IMG submission 25667) | reverse complement strand
ATTATGGGCTTATCGAGATCGGCATAGGAATGGCCAGCCGCAACCAGGTGGCTCTTGAGCAAGGCACGTGTATAGCTCGGTATCCTATTCAACTCTTCTCCCACTGTGTATGACTCCTTGCCTACGATCCTGATGGATTCCCCCGTTACGGCTGAAACGAGTCCAATACAGTTGGATTCAGGACATTGGGACAGCGTTTTCCAGAGAAGGTATCCAGAATTGTTTCCGCACAGGTGCGGTCCATGCGAGCCATTGCCTCGTATGTATAGGCTGCGATGTGCGGTGTGGCAAGGACACTTTGCAACTGAAGCAGAGGACTCGATTCAGGTGGCTCGGTTGCAAAGACATCAAGCGCAGCGCCAGCAATACGCCTTTCCTTCAGGCAATGGTAAAGGGCACCTTCATCCAGCAATACGCCTTTCCTTCAGGCAATGGTAAAGGGCACCTTCATCCACAAGTTCTCCACGAGCGGTATTTATGAGGTATGCGGACTCCTTCATCATCTCAAGCTCACGGGCGCCGATCAGGTTGCTTGTTTCCTGAGAGAGGGTCACATGGAGTGTGACGATGTCTGATGTCTCAAGAAGTTCCTCCAGGGCAACATAGCACACTGAGTATGTTGATTCCAGGTCAGCGTTTTTAACCACATCATATGCCAACATCGTGGCTCCAAATCCCCCCAAGCGTTTAACGACTTCTGTGCCAATGTGTCCTGTCCCCACAATACCAACAGTTATCTCCCCGAGCTCGTGTCCCATGTAACGCTTCCATCCCCCGGCCTTTGTAGAGTTGCTTGCCTCACAATACCCCCGCAACAGCGCGAGCATAGCAGAGATCGTGAAGTCAGCAACTGCGGCGGCATTTCTCCCGGGTGCATAGGCTACGACAATCTCCATATCAGTAGCCACATCGAGGTCGATATTATCGACTCCAACTCCGTGTTTCATCACCATGCGCAGCTTCCTGGATGCCCTCAACACCTCTTCGGTAATGGGTTCTGCCCCGCAGATGATCACATCGGGACTCTCTCTTGCAACGATACGGGTCATCTGAGAGGCATCCAGTGGCCGCTCCTCTGCTCTGACACGCCTAACCTCAAAGCCCGCCTTGATAAGGGTCTCCTCCCCCACTGAGACAAATTCACCAAAAGAACGGGAGCCTACCAAGGCCCTGCGCACGAGATCTTCCTCCGTGTCATTAGGAGTTACAGGAGAACCCCCATACCCTTGAAGTCACCAATGGCCTTGTTCAACAGGCCCTCATCTGGCAGGACAAAGGGGAGTCTTGGATATCCGGCATTAACCCCACGCCTGCGGAGAACCGCCTGGATCATGGGCAAGGTCGGGCCATAGTGCATGATATCCCGCATTGCCGACACTTTCATCTGGAGCGGACCGGCCCCCTCCATATCTCCCCTCTTCACCGCGTTGAACAGCTCGACAACTGGCTCGGGGAATGCATTGGCAAGACCGGAGACAGACCCATGGGCCCCCATTGCCACTGCAGGCAGGAGCAGTGCCTCTGTGCCAACGATGGGGATAAACCCCTCCTTCTTCACTATCCTCAGGTAGCTGTAGAAGACCATGATATCAAAGCTTGAGTCCTTGACCCCTGAGAGGCCGATCTGAGCGAGACGGTTGAGGAAGGGGGCGGAGATGGAGACACCAGTTGTCTTGGGGTTGTTGTAGATGAGCACTGGAATGGAGACGGCATCGATCAGTGCCTTGAAGTGCCGCTCAACCTCCGGTTCCTTGAACCCATAGTAGATGGGAGGCACTGCTGCCACCGCGGTGGCACCGGTTGTCTCTGCATGCCGTGCGAGCTCCACCACTGACCGTGTCGATGCCCCACCCACGTGCATGATAACCGGGATGCGCCCTGCCACCTCGTCAATCACAACCTCAGCCACCCTCTTGCGCTCCTCAACGCTCATCAGCACACCTGACCCGTAGGTCCCACAGGGGTAGAGCCCCTGCACCCTGTCCACGAGGAAGGAGACGATCTCCCGTTGTGCCTTCTCATCGAAGTCTCCCTGCTCATCAAAGGCAGTGAGCATGGGTGGGATGATTCCGGCGATTTTCCTCTCTGATACCGCTTGCATAGAAACACCTCCTTTGGATAAATTGTGCTCCTCCCTATGGCCCCACGGTGGGAATTGCTGAGAACTCGGCCTCCAGTTTTTCGTACAACCTGTTGTACCGTGAGAACACTTCCCGATACGCTTCATGGGCCTTTGGATCAGGACGGACAAGTTCTTGGTCTGGCAGCAACCCCTGCACATCCTCCATTCGTCCTGCCAGCCCAAGGGCCAGCATGACCATGAACATCGCGCCCAATGAGGTTGCCTCCCTAACCGCAGGGACTATGAGCTCCCTCCCGTATACATCAGCCGTAATCTGCATCCAGGTTGGTGAGTCCACAAATCCGCCGGATACCCGTACCGATTCAATGCCTCCCGAAACCTCCTCTACCGCCTTGAACATGCTGAAAAAGCTGTATACCACCCCTTCCATGAGCGCACGGACGAGGTGCTTGGTGGTATGGTGGTAGGACAAACCAAATAGCACGCCACGGGCGTTCGGATTCCAAGAGGGGGTTCTCGATCCCACGAGATATGGCAGAAAGACCAGCCCCTCACTGCCAGGGGAGATGGACTGAGCATACTCATCAAGAAGCTGATAAAGGCTCATGCCACGCTCCTGAGCTTTCTGGCGTTCTCCTTTCGCGAATTCCCTGATAAACCATTCGTATATCAAACCCCCGGCGCTGAGGCCTCCCACTGCCCAAAGCTCCGGTGCCACCGGGTAGCACCAGGTTCTCGCGCTGCCGTCGAGCCTCGGCTCCGGCACGAACACCCGCACTGCCCCTCCAGTTCCGACCGTGTTGTTTGCCACATGAGGGCCAACCGCCCCTACGCCAACATTGGCCAAAGTGCCATCAGCGCCTCCAAGGATGATCGGGATTGAGTCGTCCAGACCAAGTATGGAGGCATATTCGGGCCGGATAGGGCCCAGGCATGTGAAGGGAGATGCAACCCGTGAGAGACGGCTTGGTTCAAGACCAGACAATTGGAGGGCTTCCTCGTCCCATTCCAGTGAGTGAATATTGAGCAGTCCTGTGCCGCCGGCTGTGGACCAGTCAACGATATAATCGCCGAACACCTCGTGCACGACGTATTCCTTCATAGAGACAAATTTGTAGGCCTGGCGGAAGGTGGATGGGTGTTGATCCAGCGTCCAGCGGATCTTGCAACGCGGGTACATAGGATGGATCGGGCAGCCCGTACGGAAATAGAGTTCATAGCGATCACTTTTTTGGTCGATAAGCTGCGCTGCCCCCTTGCTCCGGATGTCAGCCCAGATCATGCAGTTTGCCAGGGGCTGGCCGTTTGGATCCAGGGGCATGATACTGTTCAGGTATCCACTTAACCCGATGCCGGCGAGCTTGTCTTGATTCGCCCGCCCGATGATCTCCTGCAGACACTCAAGAAAGGCCTGCAGGACAACCCTTGGGTCTTGCTCCTGCCAACCTGGCTGTGGAGTCAGGATAGGGTAGCTTCGGGTTGAATCTGCTACCACGTGACCCGTTGTCTCGAAGAGCACCGCACGGCATCGGCTCGTCCCGATATCAATGCCTACTATCTGCTCTTTGCCCATACCTCTCTACTGTTGTGTGCAATAGTAAACAGTTGAACGCTCTCGCGATACGTGCGAATCAACTTGATGGCCCGGAAGGAAGGCAATGGCTACTGGATCCTGCGTTTATACTACATAATTTTAAAAGACATCTTCAGTCAAGCATTTTCGTGTAGATTCGTATTATGCCATCCAGTCAGAGATCACCCCCTCGGATGGTCGATGACGAATTGCAGGAGGATCAGGGGAATTTGACCGGGATCTCTTGATCAGCCTGTATGGAGTCAGGGCTGGGAGGCGCTGATTGAGCTTTTGCCCTCTTGCCTTGCGGCAATTTTCAAGAGGGCTTCTTTGGACTCCTTGTGCCAGGATCTATTGGTCTCCTTCTCCATTTTCTGGAGAATGGAGAGGGATTTGTCGGTCCCAATCTCTCCCAAGGTTTCGCAAATAGCCGCTATTGCTCCCTCGCTCAGGGTATCCTTTTTTCGCTTCAGATACTTAAGGGGTCCCAGGGTCAGATGATGGCTGAGTATCTGGAGCAGGAAATCCTCAACCAACCCTATCTCTGGACGCTCCACATTCCCGTAAAAGCCAAGGGCAGCAAAAAGGGAGGCATCTATTTGGGGATTTCTATCTGAGGGCGAATCCTCCGCGTTTTTCAATATCTCGAGGAATTTCTCCAGGGCGATCTCACTCTTCATCCTGGCCAGACACTGAATCGCCCTTTTTTGAACGCCGATATCCCTATCATTGAGCAGTCGGAGGTACACCCTTTCGCCCTTGCTGCCTATGATCTTGTAATATACGCTCAGCGCTTCCTCTCTGAGGTGGGGGTTTTCATGATTGAGATAGGCCTGCACGGTTTTAGCAAGGGGTTGAATCCACTCATCACGGTCTATTTCTCCTAAAACACGGATGATATCGATGGTGGACGTTGTTTCGATTCCCCCTTTGGTAAGCTCATCGAGAATAAGGTTGACGGCTGAGGAATCGATCTGGACCACTATCTCACAGGCATGTCTCCGAACCAAGTGGTCGTTGCTCTCAATCAAGACGGAGAGGAGGTGAGGGAGGGCCCCCGCACGGAATTTGATAAGAATGGGGGCGATGGCCTCGCGTATCTCCTTTTCACCGCTCAGAAACCGCCTCTTCAGCGCCTGTAAGATCTCACCCCTTTCGATCTCCTCGAGGATCTGGCCTGCAGAGGTGGAGAGGTGTTCTTTCTCATGGATGTGGCGATCGATATGGGAGATGATCTGCAGGACCTCTTCAAACCGATCTCGACGAATCAATTCGGGAATAATTTCCGCAAGGGATAGGCCAATTCGAAGATATTGTGTGCTGTCCTGAATCCTGTCGAACTGGTCAAGAAAGGAGCTGCTGTGCCGAATAAATCTGTCTATGAGCTGTTCAGACCTGATCTTGCGCTGCACCTCCTCAGGGAGTTGTTCAAGGGGAATGAGTTTGTGCTTGAAGTACTGTGTGAGGATAGACTCCCTTCCCTTGATGTGCCTCAGGTTGAGAGAGGTTGCGACCTGCCTGGCAAGTCGTAGCGATTTATCACGGGGTTCAGCGTCTCCGTGACGAAGGGCCTTCTGAAGCAGGATCTTGGATATATTGAGGAGAAGTTCATCGGAGAGACAGGCGATTATCTCTTCGGCAATGTCAGATTCTCTTAATTCCTTGGTTTCGGCGAGGTCAGTGTTGATCAGAATAGGGTAGATTATTTCGATGTTTTGGATAGGCCGAACCACGTCGTGAATGACTTCCCTTCTGACTTTTTTGATGTCTTCTGCGTCCAGGTTGAGATACAGGGGGACCATGCTAAAGTCCTTCTTGAGCCGGGTAAGGGCGATCCGAGAGCGCCAGGGAACCTTGCGCTCTATGGAGAGGAATTCCTCATTGAAGATGTATGAAATGTTGAAGATGCCCCTCTCTCTCAGAGTCCTGCTGAACCGTTCCTTATCGCTTTTCTCGCGGGTGTCCACGAAAATCGGTTCGCCCATGAGGTCCACGAAATTGGTGAATTCCGTCCGAGTCATGCTATCTTTAAGGGTTAAGCTAATGAGGTCTTTCCGCTCGAGGAATTTGGCGAATTTGGGGGTATACATCTCTGCCATCCCTCGTAACATCACGGAGTTGAGGTTCTCGATCTCTGGCAGAACCCCTTCGATCAAGATACTCTTCTCTTCACGATCATCGCGAACCAGGAAGGTCAGCTCGCCCTTTTGGGTGAAAAGGCCTTGAAAGTCTTCGTAGAGTCCTAACTTCGCCTTTCGTGCCTCTGGGTGATCCGGAGTGTAGTAACCGGTGCGGAGAAAGGCCTGGATCAGGGAGAGGAGAAACTCAGCAAGCTGGGCCTTAAGCTTGTTGTAGGGATCATCAGATGTTGGCTGCGCGTGCTGGCTTTCTGGTACTGGGGTGTTTTCCATTCACGAATTGTCCATATATATGAATGATCTTCACAATATTTCTACTAGCAAGCGACATGCCAACTTAGGCGGCAGGACAATACAGACTGTGATTAAAGGCACTGAAGGGGCTTAGAGGAGTTTGAGAGAATGTCAGCATTATCGCTGCACTACCCTATGGCCTCTTTTCCTTAAGAGCTCCACTATGCTTTCAGCTCCAACCAGATGGCCGGCGCCAACGACTACGAGCACATTGTCATCTTGCCTCATCAGATCTTCGATTTGAGAGGCCCATTTCACGTTTCTCTGAGCAACAAAACGCCTATACATATCGGGGTGCTCTTTGAAGCTTATCCTTATGATTGAACTCAGCTTATCATCGTCACCGGTTCTCCAGGCGTCCACCATTTCGGACGCCATCGTGTCTATGAGCTCGAGGTCTTTTAGGGTCTGCCTCAAAAAGGACTCTTGCTCCGTTTTGCCCATTTTGGTGAAGAGTCCTAGTTGGTATTCGGCACTTTCCAAGGCGATTATCTCTTTTCCGTCTTTCTTTGCTCTCTGAAAGAAGTGGGCATCTATTCCGTACCCTGAATCGAAACCCAGTCTTTGGAGCTCCATAGCAGTCAGTATTAAGGCACAGACCCATGGCTTGAAATGATCAAACTGGGCAATTGGCAGACCAACTGCATGGACTTTCTTCTCAAGTAATCTATAGGTTTGTTCAGAGACGCTCCCCTTCAGTGTTTGACCCTCCGGATAAATGCCGTGGGCCATCATCTGAGCTTGAAAAGCCGGGTCATTTACCCTATCCGGGTCAGTTTCAAATACTACTTTTGTACAATCGCTGTAGGCCTCTTGAATCTCCTTACTTAAAGGGAAAGAATCATTTGTCAGGACGTGGAGGGACCCCAGCAGATAGACGGTATTTTTCCCCGTCTCGGTAGACCAAAGGAAATTGTTCTTTGCCTTAGCATGCGCATAGGCTAGGTTCAAAAATATCCAGAAGTATACAAATAGGATGAGGACGAATAACCACTGATGTCTATTTCGGTTACCTATGTAGTCCATACCCATGATCGCCCCTTTTTTTGCCTTTTTCCCGCCTTACGCCAATGCTTGGTGAGGGCTTTTTTTCCGGGAGCTCCAGTCCGTTGAAGCGGTGCCTCCAGGCATAGACGAGCAGATAGACTCCACCCAAGAAAAAGGGAATGCTGAGATATTGCCCCATCGTGAGGGGTGAGCCTGCGGGGAGTGCCTGATATTCCTTAACAAATTCCACAAGAAACCGGCAGGAGAAGTATGACACAAGGAAAAAGCCGCTTAGGAGCCCTGGTGGCCGCCTCTTTCCGAGCTTGCGGTCGAGGAGAATCAAACCCAGGAGTATGGCCAGGCCGAAGGCGGCCTCGTAGAGCTGGCTTGGATGCCGGCAATATTTGCCTTCGTCCCGAAAGCGCACGAAGTGTACGCACCAAGGCAGGTCTGTGACGCGACCCACGATCTCACTATTTAGGAAGTTGCCAATGCGCACGAGAGTCGCCATAAGGGCAGCAACAAAGGCATTGCTGTCTAAAACGAAATGCCAGGGGACCTTCTTGATGTGAGAGTAGAGAAAAATCGCCGTGAGGATGCCGATGACAGCCCCGTGGCTCGACAGCCCCCCTCTCCAGATCTTCATGATCGAAACAGGATTGGCAATAAAGTACGCGGGCTCGTAGAAGAAGCAGTGCCCCAGCCTCGCGCCGATTATCCCCAAAACCCCGGCGTAGTAAGGGAAGATAATGATCAGGGCCTCGTCAAACCCGGCCTTACGCATCTGCCACTGCCAGAAGTAATATCCTATCAGCAGCACACACGCGAAAATGAGGCCATAATAGCGTACCTCGAACGGCCCAAAGGCCAATATCGTGGGATCAATGTCCCAAGCGAGTCCTTTCATCTCGTCTTGCTGATTTCTGCGGCCAGGGCCGCCGTCCCCTGGCATGATAATTGCTAAATTTGAGACATAGGGGAATAAGCGGACCCGTGTACGTTCCACTACGGTGCTTAGCCGCATCCACCCCAAACAGAAATTGGAGCGTTAACCTAATACTTACCATTAAATGTGGGCGTTTGCAAAAAAGACAAAAAGTAGAGGAATTAAGCCGGATTGCACACCGACCAGTCTAGCTCCAATGCACATTTTTGCACAAGGACTGTATCTCGTGTGGTTCCTTTCGGTGGGCCTTGTTTTCCTCCCATTGGAGGTGTGCGGGGGAGATATCCGCGGCGATGGGGAATTCTTCCATTTGGTTTCGCCAGGTGAGTCGCTCAACAGGATTGCAAGCCGGTACCTTCCCCGGACAGAGGCCATTACCGTAGGTGAGCTCATTGAGAAGATCAGGACCTTAAACCGCATCCAGGAATCGTTAATCCGCCCAAATCAGCGCCTGCTGATCCCCTTGGCCCGATGTGCTCCTCTACAAGCCAAGACCGTTCCAAAGCAGAGAGACTTTGAGGCCAGGGGTATCTATCTAAACAGGTTTTCCATGGGCTGCAAGAAGATGGGCCGGTTGATCGATAAACTGATCTGCCACGGGGGCAACGCTGTCATCATGGACGTAAAGGACATGAACGGCAGGCTCTGCTATCCATCAAGGGTAAGTCTGGCCAAGGAGATCGGCGCTAGCGCCAGATCCATCATAAGTGATCCATCCAGGCTGTTTCATTACCTTCACAAGAAGGGGCTCCACGCTATTGTGCGACTTGTGCTCTTCTATGATCCCCTCTTGGCAGGGGAGAGACCAGAGTTGGCCCTTCGCTGTATGAGCACTGGAGAGCCGTACCGAGAAAAGGGCACGATAGCATGGGTAGATCCCCGCCAACCGGCTGTTCAGAGGTATAATCTCGATATTGCCAAAGAACTGGCGGAAATGGGGGCAGATGAAATTCAATTTGACTACATCCGGTTTCCCACGATGGGAGATATTGATGAAGACGAGCTCAGCCTTGAAGAGCAGCAGATTCCCAGACATAAAGTCATCGCGGACTTTCTTGCTCAGGCGCACAACGAATTGTTGCCATATAAAGTCCTCGTGTCCATTGATGTCTTTGGGATTGCTGGTTGGGGGCGTGCGGAAGATATCCGGATTACTGGCCAAAAGATAGAGGAGCTGGTAAGGCACTGCGACGTGGTCTCTCCCATGATTTATCCCTCCCATTATTATGGCCGCTTTCAGGGTATCGCTAATCCAGGTGGTCAGCCCTTCCGCTTGGTTTCGGAGACCTGCCGAAGATTCACCACGCTTGTGGAGGGCTTGGAAGTGACTCTACGGCCCTGGATCCAGGCATTCCCATGGGGTGCGGAGAATTTTAGCGATGGGTATATCCTTGAGCAACTGTGCGCTTTAGATCAGTCAAAGTCTCGGGGGTGGCTCCTCTGGAGTGCGGGCAACGCCTATGATGCCGCCTGGAGGGCCTGGGCACTCTGGAACGAGAGGACCTCGAATCAAATAACAGCCAGCGCGCAACCGTTCCGAATTAACTCACGTGATTCTATGCCAGGATACGATAGTAAATTCCTGAGACACCTGCCCATACCAGGATCAGTAAGGTCAAAACCACACACATACCTGCAAGTATCTTATGAATGAGGCCTTCACTCCTCCTTTCCTGATACCCCAGCGAGAACCCAAGGATCATGCCAGCGCAGATTCCCCCTCCATGGGCCCAGTTGTTGACCCCTGGCATCAGGAAACCAAACAGCAGCAGTCCTAGAGCCCAGGCGGCAATCTGCTTATAAATGGCCTGCCCATAGGATCCTCCTCGGCTCTTACCATAGTAGAGGGTGGCACCAATCAGGCCGCATACCGCAGCGGAGGCACCGATGGTGAGGCGCACGCCCGCCAGGTACGATACCAAGAAGCCAATTACGCCACCAAGGGTGTAGAGGATAACCATCCTATTGGGCCCGTATTCGCGAAGTACGAGGGGAGCGATCTGTCTCAAGGCTACCATATTGAACAAGATGTGGAGAATTCCACCATGAAGGTAGTTGGCAGAGATGAGAGTCCACCACCGATGCAAGAAGTCAATGGGAAAGGTTCCCGTTGCTCCCAGAAGGAGAAGGCTCTTATTTGCTGGAGACAGGAAGGAGAATGGGTTCAGTGAAAGACGGGATGCCAAGGGATCAAGCAGTAAGGAGAGCACGTACATACCGACGTTTACGTAGATTATGGTCCTGATGAGCTTCTCAGGATCAAGCGATGCCCGGGTCCATACATTGCTCTTCCACCATGACCCAGGACGAGCGATGCCACAGTGGGGGCAGCGAGACTCGTCAACGCTAATTAGTTTCCTGCAGTTTGGGCAGAGGATTGACCGCCGCTCATGACGTGCCATGACACAACCTGTGTAGTTGGGTTTAGATGGCCTTTCTCAAGATCTCCGTCAGTTCTCTATCCGTTAGTGTAATGGGGTTGCCCTTCATGCTACTTGCCCTTTTTGACATCTCCACTACGGCTGGGAGGTCCGCTTCTTTCAATCCAAACTCACCCAGCGATGCTACTCTCAATGCTCCGCAAAGCTCTTGCACCCACGCAATACCATCAGCAGCTCCCGCCGCGGCCGTTCCCGTCAGGATCTGGGCCACCTCGTCATAGCGAACCAATGCCGGGGAGCCGGGTGCGCGAGAGCGCAGCGCCCGTACATTTGCCTCCATCACATACGGCAATAGCCGAGCGCATATGACTCCATGTGGAGCGGAGAACATACCCCCCAGCGGGCCGGCAAAACCATGGACTGCGCCCAGTTTTGCATTTGCCAGGGCCAATCCACCGAAGAGACTTGCCACCGACATACCCTCACGTGCATCCCTGTTGCTCCCGTCTTCATATGCGCGGTGTAAGGAGCGAGCGGCCTGTCGTAGACCCTCGCGGCATATTCCGTCCGTCAATGGGTTCGATTGGTTGGAAGCGTAGGCCTCCATAAGCTGGGTGATCGCGTCGAGGCCAGTGCTGGCTGTTATCGCTGGCGGCATGGAATGGGTTAATTCGGGATCAACTACAGCGAGGCGAGGGAGCATTGATGCACTGCGTATGCTGACCTTGACATGCTGTTCAGGCGAGCGCAGTACGGCGTTGCGGGTTACCTCTGCACCTGCGCCAGCCGTAGTTGGAATTGCGATGTACGGTACGGGAGTGTTTGTGAGGTGTTGACCTCCACCGATAACCTCCAGATAGTCCATGAGGTGGCCCTTGTTGGTGAGCAATGCTGCGACCACTTTGCCGGTATCGATGACACTTCCGCCGCCAATGCCCACAACCAGATCGCACCCTGCTTGGCGGGCCTGCTGGACCCGTTCAGATGCCATAGTGGTTGTCGGCTCCTCGAAGACGGTAAACGTCGTGCATTTTACGCCCTGTCCCTGCAATTGCTCCACTAACGGGGTGGCCCGTTCACGGCTCCGGCCGGTAACAACAAATGCCCGGCGTCCCATCTCGGCAGCTCGTGGTCCAACGTCCTGTATTGTGCCGGGGCCAAAGACGATGCGTGTAGCAGTGGCAAATTCGAATCGCATGATCCCCCTGTGATCTTCTAATCCCAGCCCTGCTCGTCAGGGAACACATTGGTATATTTGATACTGGTGCGCGGCTCGGCCATCATCTGGGCCACGGTATCCCGCCACTTCTGGTAATGTGACGTTTCCCTGTGTCTGGCAGGGTCATCAGGCGTGCGATAGACCTCGACAAGTACAAAGCGCGTTGGGTCATCCTGTTGTTGGATGACATCAAAGCGGGCAATGCCTGGCTCCTGCTTACTGCTACGAGCATTTTCAACAGTGGCGGCCTTAAATGCCTCGACCTTCTCGGGCTTTACCTGCACGAAGACGTGGACAATGAACATATCATCCTCCCTGAAAGAGACTGGAGTTTCCGGAGTTTTATAAGGTGTATTTCCATAAGCTGTTCATTATATATCAAATTCTATTTTTCATTAGCGAAAACCCTTGTCCTTTCGCTTCCCCTGCTTTCGAGGTGACC
>SMTZ1_10011037_pt1 | contig 12064 bp, 12 predicted proteins | sample DeeMarSWOR136_30_FD_25667 | JGI IMG/M metagenome (IMG submission 25667) | reverse complement strand
TTTTTCCTACATACAAATGTGTTCCTGTAATATACCAACCACCAGATGTTTCATATTCAACATAAATATTTACTGCGTCATTCGATACTCTAACTTCGCCTGCAGTATAATGCTGTCCAGCGATTAAAGGGACTACATCAGGATCTGCAGTAACTAAACTTGGAACTACCGTGAACGCCAGCGTTGCTATTATAGCTATTGCTAATATTTTTTTATAGGATTTCATAACTTTCCCCCAATTAATTTGATATATAGGAGGATATGTCTATATGAATATTTAAACCTTTCCTTAATATTTTGTATAATATATAAAAATAATAAATAGATTAAAACCTTTTAAATTTAAATAATTAAAATTGATACACAATAATAGATATTTCTTAATTTTTAAAATCAAAAATATTTTTAAAAAATTTAGTCATTAAAAAACTAACGTATGAGCAAAATAAGAAGATTTAAACAAAAAGATAAAGATTCTGTAATTGCTCTTTGGAAAGATATTTTTAGCACCCAAAAACCTCATAACGATCCTGAACTTGTAATTAATTTGAAAGTAGTTTTTAATGATGGTCTTTTTTTGTGGCTTGTGAAAATTAAAAAATTAATGGGACAATAATGGCCGGATTTGATGGCCATCGTGGATGGATATATTCACTTGCTGTATCACAAAAATATAGATGTAAAGGAATAGGGACAAGATTGGTTAATAAAGCATTAAATGATCTAAAAAGTCTTGGTTGTGTAAAAGTTAATCTTCAAATAAAAGGAGATAACCGATCTGTTGAAGATTTCTATAAAAAGGTTGGATTTTCAATTGAAGACAGGATCAGCATGGGCATGAAGTTAATAGAATAAATGCTACAAGAGAAATACGCCGAGGAGGAGATTTGAACTCCTGCGGGGACGAGTCCCCACGAGCTCTCCAGGCTCGCGCCGTACCGGGCTGGGCCACCTCGGCATAAAATAAAATCAGGTAAACAAATCATTCTTTTAAGGTTTTTTCCAGATGGAAGGATAGGTACCCTTATTCATAAAAACTCTTGAAAGAGTTGCACATACTCCACTATCTTTTTGAATAATTTCTTCTGTAGACATCAAGGCAGTTACTAAAGCAACTCCCTCACCTTTCAAAGTAAAAACAGCAGCAAAATCACCTTTCTTTATACCAGTATCAACTTCTGAAACACCAGGTATTGCAAGACTAGCTCCATGGCAGAGTGCATCAACTGCGGAGTCACGAATTACAATTTTTGGTAAATGATCAAATAGACCCTCCATTGGTTTTATTATTTTAAGAAGATGTTCTTTTTTATTATCTTCTTTCCAAAAAGTATAAGCATCCTTTAAATCCTGCAAAATAATAGAATCAGACTCATTTAGTAGTCCTACTTTTGTACGTCTCAACTCTGCTAGATGAGCTCCAGATTTTAATTTTTTACCGATATCTGAACAATTGGAAGAGATGAAACCAGTTTCTATCAGAAAGTTATGTGTATATGGAACAGTCATATCATAAACATTACCGTTGTATTTAGTCTGTTCAACTGATTTAACTTTTTCAATATAAAATACATCAAGAGCAGGCAGCTCTGTCATTTTACTTGCTTTTTTATAAAATCCTCTGGTGATGGGTATATTACTTTTACAAACTCTATTTAAATTTCCACCCATTTTATATAATTTAGATCTATTTTCTCTGATATAATTCTTGTAATGTTGGCCAATATAGAAATTATCTTTAATCTCTCTAGAATCCATTTCTTTAATTAGTCGAAGTCTTTCTTTCTTAATAGGATGATTCGATCCAACTTTAAATATAAATCTTTTTTTTGCAGCAAGATCATTTATTGATATAACAAATTTATTTTTATTTTTAAATATCACGCTGCTTATATCAAGTTTGAGTAGCATTTGGTGTATTCTTTTTGCGATAATTTCATTTACTGTAAAAAAATCAATTTTAGAATAAGTACCTCTAATTTTAGATTTCTTTTTATAAAATGCAGTACCATCTCCATCAAAATATCCTCTTAAAAACGATGCAATTAATCCTTTATTAAGATATAATATAGGAAGAAGATCTGAATTTTTTTGGGGACTTTTAACTCCCAAATTAGAACAAATTGTTGCAAGAAAACTGTTTGATGTATCTAATCGTATTATTCCATTATCTTGGATGGATTGAGTTATACTAAAATTAGTAAATATCTTTTTATATGTTTTTTTAAATAAATCAATTAACGCTTTTTCTTTATTATAAAATTTTATTCTGGTATATCTTATTGTTCCTTTTTCTTTAGTATTGTTTCCATCAGATGCAATCAATCCTATTAAGTACATTAAATTACTTTGTAACTTTGAAAGTTCTATCCTTTTTCCTTTTTTAGTCTTAAAAATTTTTATCTTATCTTTAATATCATCATATAATCCTGCTTTTTTAATATGCCCTAAAGGAATTGCTGTGTTTGAACCTTGCAAAAATGATTTCCTATCCAACTTTAACTTGCGATTCATCTCTCTTATGCTTCCATATTTTTTAATGAATTCTTTTTTGATTAATTGTTTAATATTTTCTTGGTCGACTAAGTAATTATCATCAAGAAGATCAGATATAGCCGGATTTTCTTCAGGTATAAGATAATCTAATGATTTAACTATATAGTCAGAATTTCTAATATCAATTGCTTTCTTCATAAAATAACCTTCATCAGATGATACCATCATTCTGTGTTCTGGAGTAACTAAAAAAGAAATACCTGAAGTCATTGTTATTTTTTTTAATTTTCCTTTGAAATTAAATTTCTGGGTTTCTGAAGGAAATTTCTGCTCAATATTTTTATTATTCATGCTAAAAACTGGTTTTGGATTAACAAAAAAATCTTTTGCTAGGGCTAAAGAATTCTCTGTAATTATCTCTGTATCAGGGTGTAAACACAAAGTTCGTACGTAAGTACCTGACTCACAGCCAACACAAAACAAGACCTCTCTATCCTTTATTTCAAGAACGTCAAGATAATAAATTTGTCTTTTCCTTTTTACTCTTTTAACTGCAGATCTTACTGGTGGAAGCTGAGTAATTTGACCAATAAAACTCTGCAGAAAGAAGGACATTTAATGCTCGTGTTGCATCACCAAGTCCTATAGGTAAAACCCCAGTTGCATTAGGATCAAGTGTTCCTCCATGACCAACCTTTTCAATTTTTAAGATTTTTTTTATCCAAGCATCAATTTGATGTGAGGTAGGACCGCTAGGTTTGTCAAGATTAATAATTCCGGAATTAAGAAGTTCATTTATTGTATATTCATCAGGCGATTTGCCATAATTTGGATTTGTCTTTGTTTTTGCTTTTACTAGTCTTTTACGTTCATTATCAATTGGCAGCCTGTTTTTTATATCCTTCATTATAATTCACAAGAATAAAAAGCATATATAAAAAGTGTTTATTTTCTTAATTTATCTATAATAATATTTACAGTTTCCTCAGGATTTTTATCACCTGAATCTATAACAATATCATAAATAGAAGTATCTTTAAGATCAATATTATAATATTTTTTATATCTTATAGATTCACTTTTTTCTCTTTTCAAAATCTCTTTTTTCCTTTTTTCAATATCACCTTTTTCACGCTTGACAATACGACTAGCTCTAATGTGAAGGTCTGCATCAATTGCAACTTTGAATGCAGGAATTTTATTTTTATGTGCAAGCCATCCAGAGAGTCTGCCCTCTAAAATAACATTTCCTTTTTTTAAAATTTTAATTTGTTTTTCATCAAGTTCTTTATCGACTTCACTATTTTCTTCACAATATTTTCCAAATTCTTCAAGAGTCATTTTATATTTCTTTGCAAGTTTTCTAAAAATCTCCCCAGAATAAACTGATTTAATCCCAAGTTTTTTTTCTAAAAGATTGGTAACAGTTGTTTTACCACTGCCGGGTGTTCCACTTATTGTAATTGTAACCATGACTCTAATTATCTAACTCTAGAAGGTAATATTTTTCCCTTTATATTTTTCCACCGGTCAGTCCAGCTTAGATATTTAAGGCCTTGTCTTAATACCTGTCCAATTGCCATTGAAAATAATAAGTAAAGCCAAATCCAAACCTGTCCAAAGTTAAATGGATAACTGAAAAGTGAAACTTGATTTGCCCAGGGAACTGTCATAAAGTAATGATCTAAATTAATGAGAAAACCCCAATCAGCTGGTTGTCTGAGCCAGATAAATATAGGCCAGATAAAAATTATTAAAAAAACCATAGGCTTCATCATACCACCTGATGCTTCTGTTTGTTTTTTCATAATTTCTGGCTGCATTTTCATTAGTTTGTTTACCCTATTTGTATTTCCTTCCCTACGTGCTTTTGTAATTTCTTTTTGGAATGCTCTTGATATTTCTTGTGATTCTCCCATTTTTTTCCAGTCAGTAAAGAAATTTGTAAGCAGCGATGAAAAAAACACAACAATAATTCCTGCAAAAAATATAGTAAGTACGGGATATTGGCCGTTGAATCCTATTAGAGGATAAAAAACTGGATGAATTACATAAGCTGCTAGATATGGTCCAACGGTTGGCATAATAAAAAGCATTAACATTAGAAGAATCATAAGCATTAACAAGTTGCTTCCTTGTGCTTTATTATCTAATTTTTTCATATTACCCTCTTAATTTAATACAGGTGCTGCCTGTTCAACTGCAGCATCTATAGCGTCATCATGGTTAAAAACTATTTTGACTGTCGCACCACTAAGTGCTGCATATGCCATTGCAGCAGCACGATTTATCATTTGGTGCTCATTAATTTGTTCTTTAGTATCAGGATCTCGATTTCTGGTTGGGTCACCTGCTCTCCTGTTATATATTTCCTCAGGGTCTGCTTCAACAACAACTATCGCAGTTGGATTTAATTTTTTTATCACCCATTCTGGAAGACCAGGCATATACCCTTTTGGAGTTTTAACAGTACAGTGAGTATCAAGAATAACATTGCCCATACTAGCAATTTTTTCAGCAGATTTTATTTGCAAGTCTTTTTGCTGTTCAAGAGTTAATTTTCTCATATCGTCTCTATCTTTTACTATTTTTTGCTCTAAAGCAATTTCTGACATTACTGTACCAAAGGTAACAAACTTAATATCCATACCTTCTGCAGCTCTTTTCATTACTGTAGTTTTACCCACACCTGGAATACCAGTTACAACTATTACTGTCATAAACTCCTCACCTAGTCAAATAATATTATTCATTACCAAAGAATCCTCTTAATACAGGATGCATCTCCATTGCTTGTTCTTTAGCAATATCTTCGTACATACGAATTAATATTCCTACGGTTAGAAGTAAACCAGTTCCGCTTGCTTTACCAACAGTTCCTATTAAATCAGCAAAACCAGCAAGCGCTCCAACTGCTGCACCCCCTATGACCGTCACAACTGGAATATAACGTTCTAATACCTTTCTGAGAACTCGTGGATCCCTTCTGAAACCAGGTATTTGCATACCGGAACTTTGTATTTGTCTTGCTACAGCAGAAGGCCCCATATCAGTAGTTTCTATCCAAAACTTTGCAAAAAGAATAGAACCAATTATCATTACTGTAATATAAACTATCACCTTTATTGCGTATTGTAAAGAGCCGTGGAGTTGATCTCCACCTGACATTATTGGAATCAGCCAATGGTTAATCCCTCCGGGGCTTGACAGATACCACGCACCACCCCCGAGAGGTTGAGTGCTAATAGTAGTATCAAAAGTACCCAGCCACCATTGATGACCCAATAGGGGCAAGTTAGATTGATAAAGAAGCATTGCAAACATGTTAATATTTGCAAGAAGTGCAGCCATTAAAATTACAGGAATATTAGATGCATAAATAAGTCTTATAGGATATCTTCCTCGCGCTCCTCTAACTTTTCCATGAGCAAGAGGTAGCTCAATACGAGAAGATTCAGCATAAACAACTATCAAAAATATAATAATAGTTCCAATCAGTGGAACGATAGCATTTTCATACACTCCCGGTGCTCCAATAAACATCCGCTGATAACCACCCCCTACTAAGTCCTCAAGAGTGTATTCTGTAGCCATAAAATAGGTTCCAGGTATAACTCCCCCTGGAGGATTGCTTAAACTGATAGGAGCGCTTGGATCTGCACCGGGCAACCAATTGAAAAGACCTGTAAATAAGGCCTGTGATACACCTGCTGCAATAAATAAGGAAATACCAGAACCTATTCCCCATTTTGAAATAAGTTCATCCATAAAAAAGACAAGTAAAGCACCAATTATAAGCTGAATAACAATTATGAAATTTGCAGCACCTGTTCCACCAACAAGACCAACTAATCCATCACTTGGTCGCAGGTATCCAAATATCTGAGGAACTGCTTCTACAACAATCATTACAATTACAAGTACTTTTTGTGTACCCTGATATATTGCTTTGTCTTCTTTTTTTGTTAAATCAAGTTTTATAATTTTTGCACCAACAAATAACTGTAGAATAATAGATGCAGTAACTATAGGTCCTATTCCAAGGTGCATAATAGAACCTGATGCACCAGCCATAATAAATCGATAATTTTCAAACAGGTCAACTGTTTGTTCACTAAGGCCAAAAATTATTACATTTGTCATTATGAAATAAAGAACCAAACACAGAAGAGTCCACAAAATTTTTGTTCTAAAATGTACATGCCCTTCAGGTTTTGTAACTGCAGGCCATCTTTCGATGAGTGGTTTTAGGGCATATAACCGGCTCTTTTTTTCTTCTGCCATCTTTATAACCTAGTTTTATTTCATTTTTCTTCAGATTTTTCTTCAACAGTATCAATTTTGGGGGACTCTGGAAGTATTACTTCACCACCCTTATCCTTGATTTTCTCTATCGCTTTTTCAGATGCACTATTAACCTTAATTTTTAACTTACTTTTTAAATTTCCACTACCAAGTAACTTATCAAAACCTTCTTTATTTAAATCGATATCTTTTTTTCCTGGAAACTTTTCTTCCAACTCTCCAACGTTTATTGCTTTATCTCTTTTTACTATTCCTTGTGGTCTTTTAAACCCATGTTTTCCGAAGTGATCTGGCATATTTTTTATCATATAGGTATATCTGTGTTTTAACAAACCAGCATTTCCCTTGCCACCTCTCAGACCTGCTCCACGGCCACCCTTTTTACCTTTGCCGTGTGTCATTGATCCTCTGAATTTCTTTGTTTTTTTACGTGCCAAATTAATCACTTTCCAAATTTTTTTTTATTTCTGGGTCGAAAGCAGATAACATAACCTATTATTATACTTTCGGCTGTTCTATGAATATAGTATATAATAATAATTTAATTATTAAATTACGAGCCCCAATTATTTAACAGTTTTTAAAACCAACTGTTTTATCTATATTTTTGTAAGTATCCTTAATAATGTAACTTCACAGTCTAGACTTTTCTTTTTATGGAAAAAATATGTGTGTTTAATTGGAAAAATATATTCTTTTACAAATGTAATCTCGCCGTCTAATGATGCAATCATTTTTTCAATGAATTCAATAGTTTTTGTAAGATGTAGTGAATAAATAACATTGGACAGTTCAAATGCCTTTTCTAAAAATCCTCTATCTGCCCATCTGTTACTTTTTTGTGCACCAAAGGGGGGATTCATCAAAATTGTATCGCATTTATTTTCAATATCTTTCACATTTTTTACTATATATTTTATGTTAAGATTGTTTGATTTTGCAAAGTTTTTTGCAATATCAATTACCTTTTCGTCAATATCTATTCCAATTACCTCTTTTGCATTAGCAATAAAAGCACCATATGAAAAAATCCCTGTCCCACATCCTAAGTCAATTACTTTTTTATCTTCTATATCTCCAAATCCAAATGCTGTTAAAATAATGTCTGCGGCAATATTTGCAGGTGTCATATATTGTTCAATATAAGGATTTGGATAATCATAAATTGGTACTTTTTGAAGTAATATTTCCAGTTCCTTTTTTTTCATATCAAAATAAAAATGACATAACTCGTCTAAAACCTTTTTATGTTTTTTATTAAATTTTTAATTGTCAATTATTTATATATATAATCATATATTTTTTTATAAATTGCCGCTAGAATTGTAAAGAAACAGGGAGAGAATTGTACAGCAACTAGTTTTAAAGATGAGTCACAAAACTGATATTTAACGGTGAGGACAATTCAACAACCGAATTTGAAATAACAATTGAAGAAGACGAAGCTATCCCTGGAGAAAACAACTGTATACTAATCATATTAGCCCTTCTTGCTCTAATGTTTCTTTCACTCTTTATAATATTGGCAAAAGAAGAAAAAGATGATGAGGAATAAGCAGATTTAAATCCCTTTTTTTTATTTTTTATTAAAAATTTAAAAATATTTATATTTTAATGTCATATACATATCCTCACCAGTAGTATTTAGAGGTAGATTGACATTAGAACCAGACTCTTGATAGTTCCGGGATACTTGGTGGGTTTAAGTTGTTTATTTTTGATTTCCTATAGAACAATGATTGCCTTTTTTTCTGAAAGTAAAGCTATTACCATACACATAAACAGTTATAATGAACAGTACTTTGATATTGTCGCCCTTATAATTATTTGGTCTATAATGTTGTTAGGTTTATTTTATATGATTAAATTGATAAGAGAAAAAGCTCCATCTAGAAAAAGTAATTTTGATTTTGAAAGAATACCATTATTTTCCAAAAGCAACATATTATATGGAATTAATTTTAATAAAGACAAACAGGGATTTATAGGATATATTTCAAAACCTTTGAAAAATTTAGAAGAAGATGATAATAATTAAATTTTTTAGTTTTTATTCATTTATTATGCGTAAGTTTTATTTGTAGGGCTTTGTTTAGTGGCGCTTATTATTGGGCTTGTAGATCAGCTCGGAAGATCGCCTCCTTGGCATGGAGGAGGCCTCGGGTTCAAATCCCGACAAGTCCATACTCCTTTACAGGAGGGATTTTGTTCAACAGAACCGTTTTTGGCGTTCTGTTGATTTTAAAGGTTGAAACTATGCTTTCCTCTCCAACTTTTTTAATAGCTGATTTGAGGGCTCGTTTCAACCAACTACCTTGATCCTGTTCATAGTATTCTTGTGCGATATGGACATATTTTCTAGTTGTATTTATATTGCTGTGTCCAAGCCAGTCTGATACTCTGTTTAAATTGTAATTCCATTCTATCATTCTTGCTGTTGCACACCAATGTCTCATTATGTATGGATGAAATTTATTCCATACTTTTTTACCGTGTTCTCTTAGTTTCTTTCCCAGGTATCTAGGTGTAAATGGTTTTCCTTCTGTTGTTAGAAATAATGTTTTTTCGTCCTTATCTGCTACTAGTGGTCTCCAATGTTCTATCCAGTTTTTCAAGCTTTTATGAACCTTTGAACTGAGTATGTATTTTTCAGGGACGAGCACTCTTTTTCTTCCATGTTTCTTTGCTTCTATAACTGTTATCATTCCTTTCCCATTTTTGTTTATTCTTATGTTATCAAGAGTCATATTACATATTTCACTCGGTGGTCTTACACCGAAAAAAAATCCTATGAAAAATATATATTGGTATAATTTGTTTTCATATTTGTCATTTGAATATTTGTAATGGAAAAAGTCGTGTACTGTTTCTGGATATGGTAGTATTATATCTTGATTTGTGGCATAATATGGTGATTTGTACCTGTTCCATTGTTTTTCTATACCCCATGCTTTTAAAAACATTAACATTGCTTTCCATTCATTTTTTAACGCACTAGGTGTAGCATGTTCAATTTCTTCACGATAATCCATGTGTTTTATAAAGTTTTCATAGCTAGGATTCCGAAAATCCACCTGTATAGAATGTCTTTCCATGAATCGTGCATAACGTAGATTTTTTTCAATAGTTGATTCTGCAAGTCTTTGTCTTAATCGTGCATGTAAACTTATATCATCAAATGTGCTATGTTTTGGATCAAGTGTTATTGGGCAATTCAATCTATTTATATTTTTTACATGTTCTAGTTCACCCATTTCCTCCCCATCCAATGGGGATTTTGGTTGTTTGACATAGCTCTGACTTATTTTCTCTAAAACATTTTTCCATTCTTGTTCTTTACCTCCTACTAATTCTTTTGAATTAGTTGAACATGAATCTGATTTGTCCTTAAAAAATTTGATTGTTGACTTTGTTGAAACTATCTCAGAAAAAAGTTTATAACCACTTGCTAATTTATTTTCTATCGGGGCTTTGATATACATACTATCATTGCTCCAGGCTGCTAGGGTGTTACAGCACTCTAGTGGCCAAATTTTAATGATATCTATATTCTATATTTTCTTATTTATACTAACAAAAATATAAAGAATTTAAACCTTATAAAACCTGTTAAGAGGTCATTGAAAGTATTCAAAATCTTTAAAATGATAATAATATTAAAATATTAATGTAGTTTAGTAAATTAAAAGAAAAGTTATTGAAAATCAGGCATAAATTTATGACTGATTCTCAACATTTATTATTTACTTAGGATGCTTCTAACTATCCGATACCGTAAATTCGTAACTATCCGTCATCAAAGTCTCATCATCACATACCAATACGTCCCCATCAGGATCACGGAAACAGGCATAAACACGATAAGTACCATTACCACGCTCAGCCAGCAATACCTGAGTTTCTACACGTCCGTTAAATATCGTATCCAAACCCAGCTCACCGCCGATAGATATAGTCCTTGGAGAAGTCTCATTCACAGGTTCAATCACTAAAAACCAGTCTTCCAAAACTGTGTCATAAAACTGTATCTGCATCAATAAGTAACCGCTGAAATTAGTTGAACCTGTATTTTTTATCTTCGACTCATAACCCGTGTAAAAACTGAATATACTGCTTTCTACACTATCTGTACCATCAGTTACATTAACCTTCCAATACCACCACTGACCATTCACAGAAGCATTTGAAAATGTCTGATGATAAGTACCATTACCCACACTATTATTTGTGCCGAAAGCAACCCAGGATTCACTGCTATTGCTATACCAGGTGATATTCATACTGTCACCATCACCATCAAAAACAGTAATATTAAGCACCGGTGCAATAGTGATACCAGTACTACCATCAGCTGGAACAGGATTACCACTTACAGGATCGTTATTTGGTGTATAAGTAACACGTATCTCCACCTTAGCAGCATACAAAAAAGGAGGAGGAAACATATTGTCTTCCGCTTCCACATCACAATCCAAATCTTTAACCTCATCCCAACTCCACTGCGAAAAATCCCTTCCTGGATCATAAGTTATATCAAACCATCGTGACCAACCAGGCGACGGATCCGTAGGGTGATTATAATCAAGACCATCACTTGTCCCACCGAAAACAGGACGAAGAATAATATCATACTGATTAGTCACATAATAACCATATACCCTGAGCTCCACTTTTGAAATATCACCAAGATTACAACCACTGCAGTTATTACCATCACAAAGCTCCACATCACCACTAATCGTTGTAGAAGCATAATTAGAGGTACTACCATCAACCATATAACTTGGGCTGGTAGCCCAAGCCTCATTATTGTCATAACTATTGAAGTAATATATTATCTCCGAGGCATCATACCAGAACAAACTGGTATATTTCTCCTGACCCACATCAAGCGTACCGATCTTGATACCCAGAGTAACCGGAGCGTTATATTGCTCGTTACGTGACTCTACCTTAACTTTATAATCTAAATCATTGTCCCAGCGTAGATACAAAGATTCAGACCTGTCACCAGCAAAGTCTTCCTTAAGGTAGAAACAAGGATCATCCATGTCTTTATAGGTTTCATCCAGACTCTGATTGAGAAGATAAGTTGTACCATTGATCTCGATATAGTCACCACCAGGTGTCATATCTATCTGAATGTCTTTCATCTCCCATGCGAAACCAAGAACATAAGGAATCTCTTGACCAAGGTTCTTAATATAAGGAATAACAGTTAGTTCGTTGTCATCCGCACCCAGATGATACCTTATTGCAAGGC
>SMTZ1_10011238_pt1 | contig 12066 bp, 11 predicted proteins | sample DeeMarSWOR136_30_FD_25667 | JGI IMG/M metagenome (IMG submission 25667) | reverse complement strand
TCCCCATGATTTATGCCATTGCTATGGGCGTAGATGCCCTGGCAGCTCTTCTCGTAGGTAAAACGTACGATAGAATTGGGCTTATATCGTTATTGGCAGTCCCTTTACTTACGTTGCCTATTCCTTTCCTTGCCTTTTCCTATAGCTATAACTTGGTGATAATGGGCATAATATTATGGGGTGTGGTCATGGGGATTCAGGAAACGATTATGCGTGCCGCCATCGCTGACCTAACACCTATGGAGCGAAGAGGATTTGCTTACGGAATCTTCAATACAGCATATGGGGCGGCCTGGTTTTTAGGGGCTGCCCTGATGGGATTACTCTATGAGAATTCTATCAGCTACCTAATTCTGTTTGCCGTAGTCATGGAGCTAATCTCAATTCCGCTACTCTTCGTTATCAGAAGAGAAGTTTAGCCTTTTGCTAGAGTGTGAACTGGCGGGGAATCCCTGGAATCCGAACAGGCTTTAAGAAACGAGGTTATAAGTAGCTTAGCTTCAGGTAGCTTGAGGATAGGAGCCAAGTATCTTAATAAAGGTAGCTTCTCTCTGTAACTCTCTAATAGCTTCTTTCGGTCTTGACTCCAATTTTGTCAAATTTATATTCCTGGTGGCGAAGATACCCAAAATCCGATATAGGGAGCCAGGCTTATGCTCAGCAGCAAACACGAGAGATGTTTTGTTTTTATGTGCAGGTTTAGCTTTTTGCTTAGAGATAGCCACGAATTTGGTATAGTTATTGACACTCGTCTCAATTTCTGGTGCCAGAATCTCCAGGCCATAAATATCAGCAGCTCTCTTGCTAGCTATGGCAGCACAGTGCCTCAACTTTTTATCTTTTACCATTTTGGCACTGCCCGCAGTATCATAGCTAGGCATAATTTCAACTTTCAATTTATTTAAAAACTCCGCACATTGAGCTAAGGCTTGAGGATGGGAGTAAATCGTTGTTATATCAGCCAATTTTTCTCCCGGCAAAGCCATCAGGCAATGGCTTACTTTGAGAATAACTTCAGCAAATATATTGAGAGGATATGCCAATAACAAATCGTAGGTCTCGTTGATACTGCCGGCTTGAGAGTTCTCCATGGGGACTACCCCAAATTTAGAGTTCTCCATGGGGACTACCCCAAATTTACCCTTGCCCTGCGACACAAGTTCAAAAACTTCTTTCAACCGCATACACGGTAAAAAATCAATGTCCCCGCCAAAAAGCTTCGCCGCAGCATCCTCGCTGAAAGCGCCTCTTTCTCCTTGGAAAGCAACCTTGATCATAAACCTATTGCAGAGTATAGCCTAAATCTGTTTTGAACTTCCACTGTGGGTTGAATTAACCTTTCCAAAAGCGAGGAGAAAATATCATAATAACGGTAAACAATTCTAACCGTCCCAACCACATACACATAATCAAGATGACCTTGGCTGCACCGGGAAGCGAGGCATAGCTCTCAGTAGGACCCACTCCACCTAAACCAGGCCCGACATTGCCCAGAGTAGCAGCTACTCCTGATATTGATGTCTCTAAATCAAGCCCCAGTAAACCAAGTATTACTGAAGCTACAACAGCAACAACAATATAGAGAAAGAGGAAAGAGATTATGTCTCGGATTATTCCCTCCGGGAAGGGTTTTTGGTTAAGTTTCACCGGGATCACAGCTTTCGGTGAAATAGCCTTCCTCATCATTACCCGGGTATGTTTTATAAGGGTTAAAATACGTATAACTTTTATTGCCCCACCAGTTGAGCCACCACAGGCTCCAATGAACATCAAGACCAGAAGAACTATTCTGGCTCCAGAGTGCCAGGAGCCGAAATCAGCAGTGACAAAGCCTGTGGTAGTCATGATTGAGATTGCCTGAAAAATTCCCTCTCTATATGAACTCAAGCCTTGTGAAGCTATTAATAGTGAAATAGCGACTGCCAGAATAATCAGGTAAAGTCTGAACTCTTCACCTTTAATTGATTTCCAGTTCCCGCGTAAAAACTGATAATGAAGTATGAAGCTCATGCCTGCCAGGAACATGAAGGACATAATGATATATTGAGCCAGGGGATAAGCATTAATATAGTGTCCGATGCTTTCTGTAGTGGGGGTAAATCCACCAGTAGGTATAGTTGAGAAGGAGATGCAGATTGAGTCAAAGAGTGGGAGCCTGGCTAGAAAATAAAGTAGTGCTATTTCAGCCACTGTAAACCCTACGTAAATTGTCCAGAGAAGCCTTGCGGTGGTACTGAATCTAGGGCGTAGCCTTTCAGGTAATGGCCCCTAACCATTGAGTGAGACTACGCCATAAAAGAGCGCTCTTGGGTAATTCTTCTACCACATTAAGTATGGTAGCCCCTGTGGTGGTGAAGCCTGACATAGCCTCGAAAAAGGCATCGATAAAACCCAACCCCAGAAACAAATAAGGGAGTGTGCCAAGGAGGGGAATGAGAAGCCAGGTGAAAGCCACTATGCTAAAACCGTCGGCACGCTCTATAACTCTATCGGTTTTGAATATAAATTCAAGAATCAGTCCTATACCGAGAGTGATCAGCAGCGAATATAAGTAAATAAGCCAATTATCTTCGCCACCATTAAAAAGAGCGGTTATCAGAGGAATGATATAGGCTAAGGCGAAGTATTTTAGGAACGAGCCAATGATATGTAGGGTTAATTTTACCCTTTGGCGAACCATCTATTCATGAATTCGGCCCCCTGTTTAGCAGATTCCCGGGTCACGATGAGAGTCAGCCAATCTTTGGGCTTTATCTCAGTATCAACAAGCAAATACCTTCCCTCTCTCTGCACTACGAGGACCCTTACCCCGTTTGGGGTTGCCAGTTTAGAAACCCATTTCCCGACACATTTCATACCTTCCTCAACCTCTATTTCGAATATCTCTGCGCTTTCGAGAGATAAAAAGTCTTTCACATAAGGATGTGAAATCATGCGGTAGATGTGCTTGGCTGCTACTATGTCTGGGTTAACCTGTAAATTAATCCCAGCCTGTTTGAAGGTTTCCGTATGCTCTGCCTCGTCTACAAGAGAAATTACCGTTTTTACCCCAATTTCTTTAGCTACCATGCAAAGCATTAAATTTTCTGAGTCATCGCCAGCTGCAGCCACAAAGGCATGGGCATTTCTAATTCCTGCCTCTTCTAGGGTGGACTTCTGGCTAGCATCTCCTGAACCCTCTGCTAATTCAATGCATTTAGCAGAGTCTCGCTCTATAACCACCACTTGATTCCCTTCTTTAACAAGGAGTTCTGCCAGATTCCTCCCGATATCACTTAAGCCTGCTATTACAATATTCATTACTTCTCTTCAATAGTGATTTAAATTTGATATTACTTCAATGAATCAATGAACTAAAGCTGAAAAAATGAATTGTAGCTTAGGGGGTAAATCAACTGGAAGGTTGATTGAGAATTCCAGACACTCTCCATTCACATTACTTTACTATTCTACCGCTGTTAAGCTTCCAGCGATTTTAAACCCCCTTAACATGCTTGTCAAGTGCCTAGTTTACAGGATGGTAATTTCCTTTTAACTCTTTTAGCCAGATCAGTGATAGAAGCTCTCGCTGCAAAATATAAGTAAGATACTCGTGCAGTACCTGCTCTAACTCCGCCGATAATTCCGGTTTTACTCTTACCCGCCTTGCAGTGGCATAGTCACAGCCTTGCCACAAACGAAGAACCTTTAACGCTCCCACAGAAAGGGGGAGCGATGGTTTTAGTGAAGTTGCTTCGATTTGCTCGTAATGGTGACTTTCTTCAGACTTACAATAAGGACACATTAGCCCCCCCTTGTTGGGGCTGAAAAAATTGACTATTGGCTTGAGGGGCGAATCACAGCTAACACATCGGCGCAACTGAGGGCGGTAGCCAAGATAGTGAAGAAGATGTAGCTCAAAATAACGCAATATAGTCTCGTTGCTGTCCGGCTCGTTCAACTGATTTAAAGTATTAAGCAATAAATTAAACAAAGGGCGATTCTCACCGCCCTCAACGGTAAAGGAATCAACAAGCTCCAAGATGTAAAGGCCACCGGCCATGTGCCATAAATCACTTTTCAAAGCCAGGAAACCATTTATCATTTGACTCTGGGTAATAATATCTAGATTACGCCCTTTAGCTAGCAGCATCAAACTATACGTCAGTGGTTCTACATTCCCACCCAATTTGCTCTTGGGACGACAAGCTCCCTTAGCTACTGCTTTTAACTTGCCAAATTCCGGAGTGTAGATGGTGACAATCTTATCGAATTCACCCAGTTTAGTTTGTTTTAAGATAATGCCTTGTGTTTGATAACTCCGAGGTGTACTCACTTTAAATCTCAAACTCCAAACAGTAAATCCTTACCAAATACAAATATCTAAACTTGAAGTTCAAAGCCTCTATTTCGAAGAGTTTGGATTTTGGCAAGTGTAATAAAGGCCCTCTCTATTACTATTACCTTTGCTTTTATATTATACCCTGTCTAGTCAGCAACCGTAATCAGGAGTAGCTACCGCGTTCTTCACTTAAAACTCCTTTGGACTGCCTCTCGGTGTGGTTCAATACCAAATTAATGGCATTGGCAGCCGCTGCAAATGAATAGTACACAGGTAACCCGGAAGAAATGCAATCACGAATGCCGGCTAAAATAGCCTCAGTCTCTTGGGGCAAAATACTAGGTTCGATTACCATTGCCATTGGCTTGAGAAGATAACCCTGCCTTAGGGTAAACCTTTTTATTAAGAAATTTACTTGGGTTTCTGAAATTTGGGACGCTGGGAATTGACCTGCCCTGACAAATGTGACCAAGAAATCAGACCCTTCCCACCTTGAGACTATATCCAGAGTTCTACCTACGCCATCGAGGTTAATCACGGTCTGTGAATAGTCCACGGGATTTCTTAAGATGTTACCTGCTGCTGGAGTAAACTCCCGTATTTTAGCAATGAGCTCTGGTGGGAGGGGAGGTACTTTTAAACCTCTGCTTTCAAACTCGTCAGCGATCAGAACACTTGCCCCACCTCCAGCACCGAATAATACCGCATTCCTACCCTGGGGAGTTGGCAAGTACAAAAGTGTGACTAAAACATCAATCATTTCTTCGACACTAGCGACGCAAATAATGCCCAGTTGATGGCAAAGGGCATCCCAAGTAGCCCGGCTTCCAGCAAGTGCGGCAGTATGGCTGGCGACTGCTCGGGCGCCTCCCTCAGTAATACCCCCTTTAAGCAGTATTACAGTCTTTTTCTTCGTTGCCTCCTCTAGAGCCCTACGAAATCGTTTCCCATCCTTAATTCCCTCGATGTAAAGGGCTATTATTTTGGTATCTACGTCATGAGCAAGATATTCGAGCAAATCATTCTCATTGATGTCACATGCATTGCCGTAGCTTATGACCTTGCTGAAGCGAACGCCTCTCAACGCTCCCTGCCTAACCAAACAGATGGAATTGCCACCACTTTGACTAATGAATCCCACCGGGCCGCTTTCTTTGGCGAAAGCCGGACTGAAGGATAGGCGTGATTCAGGACAGTAAATACCCATACAGTTAGGACCGATAATTCTCATTCCCTTCCTCCGGGCGACTTCTACCAGTTCAGATTCCAGCTTTATTCTCTCTACTTCGCCGGTCTCACTGAAACCTGCTGTACAGAAGTGGACTGCACGTACTCCTTTTTCGGCACATTCCTCCAAGAGCCTGATCGCAATCTGGGCATTAACCAGGGCGATTACATAGTCGATGCTGCTAGGGGTATCCAGGAGGCTGGTATGAACAGTATGACCTTTAATAACCCCACCCTTGGGGTTGACAAGATAAATAGGGCGGTCGAATTCAAATTCGATAAGGCCTTCAAGGAAGGTACGCGTCCAGTGCCAGGGCTTGGTAGTCGTGATGCCAACCAGGGCGATCGAATTTGGGTGGAAGAGGAACTCCAAGCTATGCTGATGTATATTCTTCATGGTACTCGCTCATTAATACTATGTTTGTGCAGGCGGATGGTGAGACACGTTCACGGCAAAGAAGCTACATGCTATTATAGGCATGTGGCCAGTAACTCTTAATGGCAACTTTATTTAGATTGCCATAACTCTTGATGTTGCATAAGTGAAGATGCAAGGTTGCCTATACCGAAAGTATAGCAAAGAGTTTATGGGCTGTAAATGTCAGGTTATAGCTTGGAGATTTCATCTGTACAAGCTACTCAGCCAGGGGGAAATTAGCTTAATTGGTCCTAATTGCATGTGAATATGTTGTATGAAACTTGGCCTAACTTTCATTTGAAATACCCAAGCTGGAGAAGGCCCGGTTGGAGTGATTTTGCTATGAGTATGCTGTAGAACTTAAAGGGGGAATAAGCTGTATCACTCCACCTTCGTCAAGCACTTTGTGGTTCCGGGCCTGGCGCAATTAGTGTCCCAAACATATTGTAGTAGAGACCTTTTTTAGCCAGGAGTTCACGATGAGAACCCGTCTCGACGATTCTTCCCTGCTCAAGGACTATGATACGGTCAGCCTGAGTCACTGTGGAAGGCCTGTGGGCAATAATGAGGCAGGTGCGTCCCTTCATCAAGCGGCGTAGTGATTTCTGCATAAGACGTTCAGCATTGGTATCGACGCTGGAGGTGGCCTCGTCCAGTACCAGGATGGGTGGATTGGCCAGAATTGCCCGGGCCAAGCAAACAAGCTGGCGTTGTCCGGCGCTCAGATTTTCACCCCTTTCGCCCACTTGCGTCTCGTAGCCATGTTCCAGAGTCGTGATAAATTCGTGAGCCCCCGCCGTTTTAGCTGCATCAACAACCTCATGGCGGCTGGCTTCCGGGCGTCCATACAGGATATTGTCTTCTATACTGCCGGAAAAAAGGAAGGGATCCTGAGTTACAACGCCTATTTGACGCCTCAATGACTGCTGAGTGACCGAATTAACATTGTAGCCATCAACAGTCACTTCACCCTTATCTACCTCATAGAAGCGAGTTATCAGGTTTGCCAGGCTGCTTTTACCTGCACCGGTCCGCCCCACGATAGCCACTGTCTCACCAGAATTAACGGTGAAGTCTATGTTGTGGAGAACCTCGACACCAGGTGTATAGCTGAAGCTAACACCCTTAAACTGAATCTCCTTTACCGGTGGTATATCAATTGCTTGAGGAGTATCAACTATTTCAGGTTCAACATCAAGCAATTCAAAGATACGCGCTCCGGATGCCATAGCCCGTTGAAGTTCAACATACTGCCTAGCCAACTCGAGTATCGGGTCAAAGAAGCGCTGGATATAGAGTACAAAAGCTATAAGAACACCAGCACCAATCTCTCCCGCCAGTATCTGAGATCCCCCATAAACAATGACCAAGCCCATAGCAATGGCAGTCAATATTTGAACCACAGGTTGCATGACCGCTTGTAGTCTGGCTGCGTCAACATTAGCACTAAGATGTTCCCTGTTTACACTATCAAATTGTTCAGCGTTGATCTCCTCTCTGGTCAGGCTTTGGATTACTCGCACTCCGGATATACCTTCCTGAAGCTGAGCGTTGACAGTAGCAATGGCACGCCGAACCCTGATGAAGGCACGGCGAGCATATCTCTGCCATATAAACGCAACTACTGCTAGTGCGGGTACCACGGTAAGAGTGAGCAAGGCTAGTTGTGTGTTCATAATAATCATGGCACAAGCTATTGCTACTAGGGTCAGGACACTGGCCGCTATGTAAAGCATACCACCAGCTAGAAGTTCTTGTATTTGTTGCACATCATTTTGCACACGAGACATGATTCTACCTACTTTGTTGTGGTCAAAGAAGTTCAGCGAGAGCCGTTGCAAGTGTTTAAACATCTCAGTGCGCAACCTAAAAAGTATCTTCTGCCCAGCATAGCCCAAATATAGTTGTTCCAGATAGCGACCACCCCAGCCCAATAATGCCACACCGACAAAGATGATGACAATGGTGTTCAACCCACTGAGGTCGCCTGTTTGTATGAAGCGATCAGTGGCTATAGCTACCAAATAGGGCACAACTATGGTAGACAGAGAGCGCATTATAATTCCACTAGCTCCCAGAGCTAGCTGTGACTTGACTGGCGCTAGGTATTTGAGTAACCGGCGTACAACCCTGGCATCATATACCTTGCCCAGCATTGTATCTGCGTCGAAAGTACTTGGGAGTTGACCTGCCTTTCGAGGATCACCACTGTGCTGCGTGCTCATTTCTTCTTAAACTTTCCTCACAAATCTGACTTATCTTGAGTTATAAAAACCTTCACCAGTACCTTTGCTAGTAGAGAGTTGCAACTCATATATTTGTTGATAAAGACCGTTTGCAACTACTAGCTCTCTGTGTTTCCCTCGCTCCACTACCTGCCCATCCTTAAGTACTAGGATAAGGTCGGCATTTTCAATGATGGACAGCCGATGGGTGATAATGAAGGTAGTACGTCCTTTAATAAGATTATCTATTGCCTGGCGCATGAGATGTTCAGTTTCGACATCCACACTGGAGGTGGAGTCATCCATGATAAGGATACCAGGGTTTATAAGCAGGGTACGGGCTATGACCAACCGTTGTTTCTGACCGCCGGAAAGGGTGACACCTCGCTCCCCTACCCAGGTTTCGTAGCTGTCAGGAAGGCTCTCGATAAAATCATGAAGCTGAACTGCTTTGGCCACAGTAACTATATGCTCCATGTCAGCATTCACTGTGCCATAGGCGATGTTATCCCGTATCGTAGCTGAAAAAAGGAAGGGGTTCTGCTGTACTGTCCCTATGTTCCTGCGTAGTGAGTCTAGGGTTACATCACGGACATCAATACCATCAATGGTGATACTTCCGTTGGTCACATCGTAGAATCTGGGTATAAGGTGAGCAATAGTACTTTTTCCACTACCCAGGCCGCCCACCAGCGCCACCAATTCGCCTGGTTGTACGCTAAAGCTAACGTTCTTAAGTATAGGAGCTACCGAGTCGTAGCTAAAGCTGACCTTTTCAAAATGGACCTCTCCTGTAACACCGTCGAGTTCGATAGCACCAGGTTTCTCCTGAATCACTGATTCGGTATCCAGTATCTCTAGAATTCGTTGCCCGCCTGATACCGCACGGGAAAAGATATTCGTAAGGAATCCCAGGTTGCGCACCGGCATTGTCATCATGCCCAGATACAAGATGAACTGAGTCACCCCACCGATGGTCAGATTACCAGCTATCACCTGACGTCCACCATACCACAAGACGACGGCTATAGGTATCGTTACCGCAAACATCATGATCGGAATGTTAAAAGCTCTTTGACGCGTAGCGCTAATGTGTTCATCGTAAAGCAACGTTGCCTGTGAAGAGAATTTGTTGCTCTCTTCTTGTTCGTGTGCGAAAGCTTTCACTGTCCTTGTCCCGGTGAGATTTTCTTCCAGAATAGTGCCCAGGCGTGCCACTAACTGTTGAATTTTAAGCCAGATAGGACGGAGATGCCTGCTGATGATGACTACACGCCAGCCAACGATGACTAGGAAAGGTATACTCAACAAGGCCAGCCTCCAGTTCAACGAGACCAAGAGATAAGAGATGCCGATGGACAGGATGGATATCTGGAATACACCCAGCAATCCCATCCCCAAGAACATGCGTATTGCTTCGACATCGGCCGTGGCTCGTGACATGAGCTCTCCTGTCTGTGCCTGGTCGTGAAAGGCAAAACTCAGTCGCTGTAGTTTTCCGTAGAGAGCATTCCTGATATCATAGGATGTTCTCTGAGATACTAGTTCGGCAAGGTAGCTATACCCAAAGGCAGCGAAACCCCTCAGGCCACTGGCAACAAGTAAAGCCACAGCTAGCCATATGAGGCTACTACGCGCACCGTAACCCAGTGCAGTATCGACCCCTTCACCAAGTAATCTGGGTATAGCCAGGCTAAAGGCTATACTTGCCAGTGCGCAGATAAATGCCAGGAGCATCCGTTGCCGGTATTTCTTAACGAAACCCAATAACCTTAGGATAATTCTCATTACAACGCTGATAATTATAACGTTGTGAGTGAGTTTGTTCAATGTAATATGCTTGAGAAGGGGTACTGGAAGCAAGGATCGGGGCTGATTAGAAAATTTTGTGTCGTCTATAAGGAGACACCAGAATGATGTGGCAGCCCCATCTCATTGTGAAAACAAAGGGCGCGTGTTGTGTTTGGCTGTCCGCGAGATTATACAGTCTTTGCTTTAACCGGGTAATAACCAGAGGCGACACTCGGAGCAGTGATCCTCTGGACAGAACTATAAGCGTGCAGGCGAGGCAGAAGACTGTGGTATATACATAGGACAGCATGTGAGCCAGCCACAATGAATAGGTATAGGAGTGGTAGCTAGCCTATTGAGGTCTGGCTGTGGAGATGTAGGCAGCTAGGGAGACATTGTGTCTTAGGTACAAAAAGGGTGACAAGGCTGGAAAAGAAGGACAATCGGAGGCGAGCGGTTATGATTGAATATGACTAGGCGTTTGAAGGTGATATGAGTATGGAGATTGTAGTCACTGAGATGTCCTGTCTACCTCCAGGTTGTTGAGAGACGGAGAAGTTGTACGGTGATAAGAATGACTGAGATATGTTTCAGTCAAGACAGTAAATGGATGGGACGAGCTTCCCCCAGACTAGTTGACACAACCTCTGTTTAATGAAGACAGAAATCTTTCTTAGGAACCAGAATCCCTTTCGCAAGGATTACTAGCCTGATAGAAAAATAGGACCAAGACTATGTGTATAATTTAGAATTGACAAACCCTTGGAATTGGTTGTTATCAATCCTAATTACACTATTTCTAGTCTGACTCTGGTATCTTCTTTAGCTGCTTTTACACGAAGTAGCGTCCGTAGTGCTTGAGCTACACGACCTTGCCTGCCGATAACTCTTCCCTTATCATCGGGAGCGACCTCTAATTTAATCAGCAAGCCTTCATCACTATTTTCCTCGGTGATCGTCACCGCATCAGGTTCTGCCACAATGGATTTAATAATGTATTCCAGCAGGTCTTTCATTTCGCCTCCTTAATAGTTAATTTTGGCCTGAGGCCGGTTTAAATCTATCCATAATACCCAATTTATCGAGTAAGCTGCGAACTGTATCTGTAGGCTGAGCTCCACATCCAAGCCACTTTAAAGCCTTTTCTTCATTAATGTTGATAGTTGCGGGATCAGTCAAAGGATTGTAATGTCCGATAATATCAATGAATTTACCATCACGGGGAGAGCGACTATCGGTTACTACCACTCTGTAGAATGGTTTGTTTCTCCTCCCCATACGGCGTAGTCTGATTTTAACCATTTAGTAAGGTGATTATCTCTAAAACATCAATGTTTGTCAATGGTTTCTAGCTTAGAGGGCATACTTTAAATAATATAGTGGTAAAGAAATAAGAAAATTATATAGTAGTAGTGTAGTTTAAGCAACGATTTTAGGAGAGAATATATATACGGTCGTTGTTTTGAATTTCCTCCTTAGCAATGCTAGTTGTGGTTTATATATCCTAATCCTTCTTTCCTCGCATGTGATCGGCATATTAAGCGCTTTTGATATGACTTTTTCCTCTATTTTCCCTTCACATATTATGGCTGCCTCAGCTTGATTTGCTCCTAGTTCTATCAGCATAGGCAATGGCAAAGATTTTTGCTCATCGGTATCTATCATGCTGGCTAGATACTCGAGTTCACTCTTTTTAAAGAAATGAGTGCTGCTATCGTTACATACCACATGAGGATATTTCTCGATTAATAAATTTGATAGCAGTTTTTGACTCTGTGGCAACCCGATATTAACTACCCTGAGTTCACCTCTTAAGCAATCTTGGAGCACCTTTTCATACGTAGATTGTCCTGATTGGATCGGGACTTTATCTGGTAATGTTTCAGGCATGTATCTATCCTCGACCAACCAGGACTTTCACGCGTTTCAGCCGTGCTTTCTCTTCTCTGTCTCTTTCCTCAAACTTCATATTCAAGTAATTTATCGTCATCTGTAGTCCTGGGATTATTATATATTCCAGAGCATTGGTTATTCTTTTTGTCCTATTTATTTCCATTGCCAGTAATTCGAAATTCCTCTGAAGC
>SMTZ1_10009002_pt1 | contig 12066 bp, 11 predicted proteins | sample DeeMarSWOR136_30_FD_25667 | JGI IMG/M metagenome (IMG submission 25667) | reverse complement strand
ATCTTTATGCTTACCGGCTCAAAATTCTTTAAAAAGGTAGCACAACACAAGCCTCTTCCGCAGGGACCAATTCCTCCAAAAAGTCTGGTCTCGTCTCTTACGCCAATTTGCCTCATCTCTATTCTTATTTTAAAAACCTTAGCTAAATCTTTAACTAGTTCCCTGAAATCTACTCTCTCCTCAGAGGTAAAATAAAAAACAATCTTTTTCTTGTCAAAAGAATATTCCGCCTCCACCAACTTCATGGAAAGTTTATGCTCTTTTATCTTTCGAGAACAAGTCTTCATTGCTTCATATGAGGCATGCTTATTTTCTTCTATCTGTTTTAAATCTTCAGAAGCAACTTTTCTTACTATACTTCGCAGGGAATTATCACCAACACTCTCACTCATCTCTAATACTTCTCCATAGTCTAAACCCCTATCAGCCTCAACAATAACGTAGTCACCAACGTGAATATCTTCAGAAGCAAGATAAGTAGTAATGTTGCCTGCTTCTCTTATTCTTACCACAGCAACTATCACAGATTACCTCCTTTAATTAATTCCTTATGAAGTTAAAATTATAATTACACTGATTAAATATTGATTACAATGATTATAATTACTAAGTAGTTTTTTAGAAATCTGTGTAATCTTTTTAAAATCTGTGCAATCAGGTTAAAAAACAATTAACTAAATTTTAATCTCAATAGATTTAAGGCTAAGTTTAAGTTTACATTTTCAACAGCAGTATAAATCTTCAAAATACCTTCTAACTTATCTTTTGCATCTTGGAATGTATAATTTAGTTTCGAAATTATCTCATAATTATCTTTATTAATCAATTTATTTGTACTCTTATAAATATTAAATGCTAAATAATCTCTGATGATCGATATAAGTCCTAACAAAAATAAAGATAAGTGATGCCTGTCGCTAATATAGACATCTTTTCCACCAAGAAAGTCTAAAAGTTCTTCGCAAGAAACAAATGATTCTTGTTTTTTAAGAGGAATATAAATTTTTCTACACCTCGAAGCTACTGTAGGCAGAATTAAGTCGTTTCTTTGAGAAATTAATGCAATAAAGCTACTTGCCGGTGGCTCCTCTAGGGTCTTGAGAAAGGCGTTAGCAGCTTCTGGTGTGAGCTGATGAGCATAGTTAATAATAATTGCCTTCTTCTGAGCCTGAAAACTCTTAAAGGAAAGAAACTTTTGGGCTTTCCTTATCTCATCAATCCTTATTGTATTATTTTGAGGATTAATAAAAAAAATATCAGGATGTTTTCGCATGTTTATCTTTAAGCAATCAATACAAGTCTCACATGGATAATCACTTCTGTTACAATTTATAACCTTGATAATCTCAAAAACTACTGCTGGATCCTCACCAATAAATAGATACGAGCAAGCAACACGGTTATACTTCTTTAATAAAGAAAAATAATCTATAATCTTTTTCTCTTGTCCTTGCATAAAAAATTATCAATAATCTTTTTTACATCTTTAAAAACATCTCTTAAGTCGTTCTCACTAGACACTAAGTGTATCCTTTTAGGATACTTTCTCCAAAGCCTTCTATATCCTATCTTAAGAAGGTAATGAAACTTCAAAGGCCTAGCCTCTATGCGATCTTTACTCTTCAGTCTCTTTAAAGATCTTTTAACATCGACATCAAGAATAATCGTTAAATCCGGCACAATACCCAGAGAAAAAATCTTTACAGCCTCTTCGGCTGTTCTCTTTAAGCCTAAAGCATAACCCTGATAAACCAAGGTCGAGTCAAAAAATCTATCGCATATAACAAAATCATAATCTTTAAATGCTCTAATTAACTTCTCTTCAATGAGTTGTGTTCTTGCTGCCAAATAAAGTAGCAACTCCGTGTAAGGAGCCAATCGTTTGTTCTTTTTATCCAAAAGAATCTTTCTTATTTTTTCGCCAATTTTTGTCGAGCCAGGCTCTCTAAACATAGCAACCTTAAAACCTTTTTCTTCTAGATACCTTTTTAAAAACGAAATGACACTACTCTTACCACTTCCCTCTAAACCCTCTAAGGTTATAAAGCGTGCACGCATTTTCTATATCCTCTAATTCTCTTTTTTCTCCTCTTCAGGTAGTTGTTACTTTCAATCTGGCTTCTTATCTCATCCGCTTTTTTAAAATCTTTTTTTTCTCTAGCCTGGTCTCTTTTTTTAGCCATCTCCTTAAATTCTTTGGGTATTTCTTCCTTTGGTTTTATCTTAAGCCCAAATATAGCGAAAAAAATTTCTAATCGGGATTTAGCATAGTTGAATGCCTCTTCTTTATCAGAAGATGCAAAACCAGACCCTGTATCAATTAATTCAAATAGACAAGCTAAGGCCTGAGGAGTGTTGAAATCATCATCCATCGCTTCTTGGAATTTAACACAAATGCTCTCTATTTTAGCCTTATCTTTTTTAGAAGTGGGTAAATTAGATCTACCCTTTCTTAATAACCTAAGATTAACTCTATCGAAAAAATCATATAAACTTTTTTTCTGTTTTCTCGCTTCTTTTATTTTCTCTTCATTATAATCTATGGGATGCGAATAATGTGTAGACAAATAGAATAATTTTAATAAATCCTCATCCTTATATTTATCTACAAAGTCCTTTATCGTAACAAAATTTCCCAAAGATTTTGCCATTTTTTGTCCATTGATAGTTAAAAGGCCGTGGTGTATCCAATAATGAACAAATTTCTTACCTGTGAGGGATTCAGACTGAGCAATCTCATTTTCATGGTGAGGAAAAACTAAATCCTTTCCTCCGCCGTGGATATCAAGTGTATCTGTTTTTAAATGTTTCTGGCTCATTACTGAACATTCAATATGCCATCCCGGCCGACCTTCGCCAAAGGGAGATGACCAGAAAGGTTCGTCTTCTTTTTTCTCCTTCCAGAGAGCAAAATCTAAGGGATCCTCTTTCAACGAGTCTGGCTCAATCCTGACTCCGTAAAACAAATCGTTTATTTTTTTACCTGATAATTTACCGTAATCACTAAATTTCCTTATTCGAAAATAAACATTGCCTTTCTTTTGATACGCGAAGCCCTTATCTATAAGTCCTTCGATGAATTTTATCATATCAGGAATATTTTCTGTGGCTAAAGGCTCATTATCTGCTTTTGGCAAATCTAAAGCTTTTAAATCTTGGTAGTATCTTTTTATATAATGGTCTCTTACTTTGTCAAATGCCGTCTTTAAAGAAATATTATCCCTTTTAGACCATTCTCTTGCTCTATTTATTATCTTATCGTCAACATCGGTGATATTACGGATGAATCTCACCCTCAAACTCTTATAGACCAGATACCTTCTTATAAGTTCAAAAATATAAAGAGAGCGGGCATGCCCAATATGACAATCATCATAAACAGTAACCCCACAGGTATACATTTTTACCTCTGGGGGATTTTGAGGTTTAAACTCTTCCTTTGTTCTTGTTAAGGTATTATAAATTTTTAACATTTTTCCAATAAAACTATACAGAAACAAGCAAGGGCATTCTTACCACCCAAAATACCCAATCCCTCTTTGGACTTAATCTTTATATTTATATTGCTGGCACCAAATATATCCCTCAAAGAATCTAAAATTTTTTTCTTATACTTAGCAAGGGGTGGCTTCTGGGAAACTATGGTAGTATCTATATTGACAATCTTATATGCCTTATTAATTTCCTTTAATACATACCGAACAATCTTAGTACTCTTTATGCCTTTCAGCCCCTTATTGTGGGGAGGGAAATAATCGCCGATATCTCCTAAACAAGCTGCCCCCAAAATTCCATCACAGATAGCGTGTAAAACCACATCCCCATCGGATACAGCCTCTAAACCAAAACCTTCAGCTACTTTTATACCAGCCAGTATTAAACTCTTTCTTCTCTTGCTAAAACGATGAACATCAAAACCTAAACCTACCCTAATACTTTTCATCTCGAGTATCAGAAGACAGAAAGATATTTCTCACGTTCTGTCATCTGTTTTCTGTTACTTATGCTTTTTAATATTGCTTTTGCTAAAAGTAAATCTTCAGGATACGTAATCTTTATATTAAAGATAGAACCATCAATTACCTTAACAGGCTTACCCATAAATTCTATCAATTGAGCATCATCCCAGACAAATAACTCCTCAAATCTATGGTAAGCTTTTAGAAGTAGATTTCTTTCAAAAGCTTGAGGGGTCTGAATAATGTATAAGTTCTCTCTATTAATAGTTCTTTCTACAAAGCCACCTCTAACAATTTTGAGGGCGTCTTTAGCTCTTAAACCAAAAATTACTGCTTTAAACCTTACTACTAACTTCATAAGCCTGTTGACCATTCTAGCATCAACGAAAGGTCTGGCCCCATCATGGATAATAACATAATCTATATCTTTATCTAAGGAAACTAATCCATTGTAGACAGAAACTTTCCTCTGGCTACCTCCCTCCTTAATAATAACACGTTCATCTTTTATGTATCGCTTAACTAAAGAAAAGTATTTTTTCCGGGCAACAATTATAATCTTAGAAATATTTCTTTGGCCTTCAAAAACTCTATAACTATAATAAAATAAGGGTAACTGAGCAACCTTTACAAAAGCCTTATCCACGTCCTCTTTCAATCTTTTACCCTTTCCCCCACAGGCGAGAATCAAACCAAATTTCATCCTGCTAATTTTGTAAAAATTATCCTTCCGCTAGGAGACTGTAAAACAGAAGTAACCTCAACATCCACGTTTTTACCAATAAGCCATTTGGCATTTTCCACAACTACCATTGTGCCATCATCTAAATATCCTACAGCTTGATTGTGCTCTTTGCCCTCTTTTATTAATTTGAGGGGGAGCCTCTCTCCGGGAAGAAGAATAGGTTTTAAAGCGTTAGCGAGGTCATTTATATTCAATACATTTACCCCCTGAAGCTGAGCAATGCGATTGAGATTGTAATCAGTAGTTAAAATTTTGCTATCTAAAATCTTAGCCAACTTAACCAGCCTCTCGTCCACCTCAAGACCAGATCCACTCTCTTCTTCATGGATAACTACCTCTACACTGGGCTCCTTCTTTAAAGAGTGAAGAATCTCAATCCCTCTTTTCCCTTTTTGGCGCTTAAGATAGTCAGTGGAGTCCGCCAAAGCTTGAAGCTCATTCAGAACCGAGCTAGGTACAATTAGCTTAGCCTCTAAGAATTTTGTCTTTACGATATCAAGAACTCGTCCATCAATTATACTGCTGGTATCAATGATAATATTTTCTTCCTTAAACTCTTGCCTTCTAAACTTCACATATGGAATAATAAGATTAAACTCTTCTTTACCCTTTAGCCCCAAGGTTAGACCCAAATAGATACAAATAATGTATATAAAAGCCTTAAATGCAAAGTCTATATCTTCGGGTAACTTAAAGAGTATCAAAAGATATGTAAACAACCTTGCTAAGATAAGACCAAGTAATATTCCAAATACCCCACTCGATAATCCTTTTAACGACACCCTCCTTGCCATAAGCTCAAACAGAACTATAATTGCTCCTAAAAGAATACCGGCCAGACCAAAAATGACTGGATTTTCTACACCCAGAGTATAAGCAATAGCTCCACAAATCACTACAAAAAAAACTCTTATCAAAGAAAGACTAACCATATTCACCCCCTCATTGTCTCTAAAACCTCCTTTACTGAATCTAAACCTATCACTTTTAAAGAAGTAAACCTATTATCTACTTCTTTAAAATTACCTTTGGGAATAAAGCATTTTTTAAATCCTCCCTTCGCTACCTCCTTCAACCTTAAATTGATATTACTTACTGGCCTTAACTCTCCTCCCAGTCCTACTTCACCAATAAAAACATTCTTTGCTTCTAAATCTTTTTCTCTAAAACCTGAAATTATTGCTAACACCGCTGCTAAGTCTGCAGCAGGATCAGTTATTCTTATTCCTCCTGCAACATTTAAAAAAACATCCTGACTTGCTAAAGAAACCCTTAACCTTTTTTCTATTGTAGCAACAAGTAGAGAAAAACGATTAAAATCAAACCCTAGTGATCTTCTTCTTACTACTCCAAAACTAGCTTTACTTACTAAAGCCTGCAACTCAATAAGAAGAGGTTTTAGGCCTTCTACTATACAGCTTATACAGCTACCTGCCAGGGGCCTATCCTTATGGGGCAAGAAAATATCTGATAAAGACTTAACCTCTCTTAGACCCGAAGAGGTCATTTCAAAAATTGCTATCTCACCTGTAGAGCCGAATCTATTTTTAGTAGCCCGCAAAATTCGATAATTAGAGACAACTTCAGATTCAAAGTAAAGTACACAATCGACGATGTGCTCCAAAAGTTTCGGCCCAGCAATTAAACCCTCCTTAGTTACGTGACCAATAATAAGAAATGCTATATCCTTGGACTTGGCCAGACGAGTTAAAAATTCTGCACAACCTCTTATTTGGTTAGGGCTACCTCGGGGAACATCTATTTTAGGGTGATAAACAACCTGAATAGAATCAATAACGATAATACTAAATTTATATTCTTTTATATAGTCATAAACTTCCAAAAGATTATCTTCATTAAAAATGAAGAGGTTATCAAAACTTAAGTTTAGGCGCTTAGCTCTTAAGTTTAGTTGTTGAGAAGATTCCTCGGCGCTCAAATAGAGGACTTTATTTTTTTTTGAAAGGATGCCCGCTACCTGAAGGAGTAATGTAGACTTTCCTATTCCCGGCTGCCCCCCTACAAGAACAACCTCTCCTTTGACTAATCCGCCACCTAAAATTCTATCAAATTCTTCTATCCCCGTAGGAACTCTTATGTGAGGTTCTTCCTTTATATCGCTAAGCAGGTAGGGAGGTTTTTTCTCCGATAATTCTAAAGAACTTTCTTCATCCTTGGAATCTCTTACCTCTACGAAAGACTCCCAGCTTTGGCATAAAGGGCATTTCCCTAACCATTTGATAGATTTATAACCACAATGAGAACAACTAAACATACATAAAATTCCTCATTGCTCTAATTCCTAATGACCAATTTATCTTCTTGATTATTTCGTAATCAAAAATATTTGTACATTTAGAAATTAGAGGTTAATAATTTATTAATGAAAGCGCCATAGATTATCTTCTTCTCTTTGTTTCCCTAGGTTTATAAAGAAGCTTCCAAGGATGTCTTTTTAAATCATCTAGAAATTCCTCACTCAATCTATAGAGAGAATCGTCATAAAGGAGTCTACCCACTGTGCCTTCTTTATTTTTTATATCTATAATCAAACCCTTAATTTCTTTGCTCGTCTCGTTAATATTAACGATTGTCTCCTCTAAGGAAGCCTTAATTTTTCCTTCTTTTATAAACTCATCTAATCTCAACATTGTCCTGTGTATAGAACTCATTATATTAAAGAGAGGAGGCGAATTAATACCCTCAATTATTTCATCTCCTCTTACATAGGTACCAGAAGCAGAGGGGGGTGGAATTATCTCTAAGTATTTTTCACCAAAAAGAGTTAGACTATTTATAAAAAATTTTGAATCTCGGGGGATGACGATACCTTTTTCTATCTTGGCATGAACATAAACTATAGGAAGGTCTTCTTCTTTTTTAATCTCTAATCTTTTTACCTCTCCCACATCTACCCCGCAGAACCTTACCGGAGACGCGGGCTTCAATCCCTCTGCGAATTTAAATTTAACCCTCACTAGATACGTACCTTTAAAAAAAGACACTTCTCTAATCGAAAGAATAGCAATAAAAAATAAAATAAGAGCAACTAAGCAAAACACACCTAATTTTATTTCTACTAAATACCTCCTTATGCTTAAGATTCTCTTCTTCATTACTAGACCTCCGTCTCTTTTATAGGACCTTCAGCGCTGCCCCTCATAAACTGCATTATTCTTTCATCCTTTAATTCACTAAGTTCCCTTTTAGAACCTTCAAATATAATTTTCCCTCCTAAAAGAAAAGCCAACCTATCAGCTAATTTTAATCCCACATGTAAATCGTGGGTAACAATTATAGAGGTGATAGAAAATCTATTATGCAAATCTTCTATTAAAGATACTATCTTATCTACAGCGATAGGATCAACTCCCGTAGTAGGTTCATCATAGATAATTATCTGAGGCTTATATATTATAGCTCGGGCAACAGCCACTCTTTTCTTCATCCCCCCACTAAGCTCGTAAGGATAGAGCTCTTCTGTACCCTCCAAACCTACAAGAGTAAGTGTCTGGTTTACTTTTTCTTTTATCGTAAGGTGGGGTAATTTTGAATTCTGATAAAGAAAAAAACCTACATTTTCTCCTACAGTAAGAAAATCAAAAAGAGCATTTCCCTGAAAAACGATTCCAATATTCTCCCTTATCGTATTTAACTGGTTCTTTTTGAAAGTAGTTAAGTCCTTGCCATTAATAAATATTCCCCCTGAATCTGGTCTAACCAGACCTACAATACTTTTAAGAAGCACTGTTTTACCCGCACCACTCCTCCCAATAATTAAAAAAGTCTCTCCTCGGTTTATGTTTAGATTAACATTATCTAAAACTTTTTTATCTCCAAAAGATTTAGAAAGATTATCCACTCTTATCATAATATCCTGGCTACGCTCGGAATTTATAATCCTAAACAAAAATAAAATAAAAAAATGCAGTTAAGACACAGTCAAAAACAATAATCAATATAAAAGATCTTACTACGGAATTAGTAACCACCCTTGCTACATCTGAAGAGGAATATGGTCTAAAACCTTCAAAACAGGAAATAAAAGCAATTATGGCTCCAAAACATAAACTTTTTATAAGCCCACTCACTATATCCTTGTAAGCTAGGGCATCAAAGGTCATTTTAAAATAAAAACCAAAAGGAATAGAGAATTTTAAAGCCCCCACTAAATATCCTCCTAGAATGCCCAAGAAATCAGCATATATTACCAAAATCGGCATAGAAACTACCAGGCTTATAAACTTTGGTACCACAAGGTAGTTTATGGGTTCAACCCCCATAACATCTAAAGCATCTATCTGCTCACTAATCTTCATTGCTCCTAATTGTGCAGTAATGGAAGCACCACTTCTAGCAGCAACGATTAGAGAACCCAATACGGGCCCTAGCTCTCGGGTCAAAGACAAAGCCACTAAAGAAGCAATATAAATTTCTGAAGAAAATATCTTAAGTTGATAAGCTGTCTGAAAAGCAATAATTATTCCCACAAAAAAGGAAATTAAAGATACCAAAGGTAAACTATCTATCCCGATAAAGACTATTTCCTTGATTAAACTTCGTAGATTGCGCTTTCTTGAGAATAACCAGAAAAAGATATCCCTAACGAAGATACTTAAATCTCCTATATATTTAAAAAGACTCTCAACTTTCTCTACTCCAAGCATCTCAAATAAAAAATTATAATAGACTTTTTACGAACTTTATGGCTTCTTGTCATCTAATAAGTTATAATTTTTATTGATACCAATTTTGTACCCAACGCAAATCCTTAAAGAGCTTACCGATCATGAGGCGCATTGAGTTCAACGCAAATTAATCTCTATTGATACGTTTGTCGTGTTGTAATTACTCAAAAAATAACTCATCTTTTTTTCTTTTAACTTTTATCTTTAAAGGCCGCTCTGCTTTAAGGCGCTCATTAAATGAACCCTTAATTACTTCCTCTGATAGAGGATCTTCTAAGAACCTTTGAATTACTCGCTTGAGAGGTCTTGCCCCAAAAACAGGATCAAATCCTCTCTGAATAAAAAAATCCTTTATTTCGGGAGTTAATTCTATCTCAAACCCCTGATCTTTTAATCGCTTGTTGATATAAGAAATTTCTATATCTACAATCTTTTCTAAATCTTCTTTACCTAAGGGTCTGAAAACAATCGTTTCATCTAAACGATTTAAAAATTCAGGTTTGAAGGTCTTTTTTACTTCATCCATGAGAAGGGCCTTCATCTCTTCATAACTTATCTCTTCTGTAACTGTCTTGAAACCCAAGGATCCACGCTTACGTATTATCTCAGCCCCTACATTAGAAGTCATAACTAAAATTGTATTGCGAAAATCTACTTTCCTTCCAAAACTATCAGTGAGACGACCCTCTTCTAAAATCTGTAAGAGAAGGTTAAAAACATCGGGATGAGCCTTTTCTATCTCATCAAGGAGGATAACTGAATAGGGTCGGCGTCTAACCTTCTCCGTAAGTTGACCACCTTCCTCATAACCGACGTATCCTGGGGGGGCACCAATGAGACGGGAGACATTAAACTTCTCCATATACTCACTCATATCAAGCTGTAGAAGTGCTTCTTCATCACCAAACATAAACTCTGCCAAGGCTCTCGCTAAAAGAGTCTTCCCTACACCAGTTGGACCTAGAAAAACAAATGATCCAATTGGCCGACGCGGCTCTTTTATTCCTGCCCTTGCACGTCTAACTGCCCGGGCAATTGCCTCAATTGCTTCTATTTGTCCAACGACTCTCTTAGAAATTTTCTCTTCCAGACGCAAGAGCTTCTCTGACTCTTTCTCCTCTAAACGGTAAATAGGAATACCTGTAATCTGGGAAACAAGTTTAGCAATATCTTCCGTAGTTACTGTGGGAATAATTTGATCTCTCTTTTTACCCCACTCCCTCCTTGAACCTTCTAATTTTAACCTTAATTTCTTTTCCTCATCTCTTAACTTTGCTGCCGATTCAAAATCTTGCTGTTTGATAAAGGCTTCTTTCTCTTTTACTATCTCATCCAACTTTTCTTCCAACTCCTTTATCTCTTTAGGAATAGTTAAAATAGCCAGTCTTGCCCTTGCTCCAGCTTCATCAATCAAATCTATGGCTTTATCTGGCAAGAATCTACCTGAAATATACCTATCTGACAATTTTGCAGCACCCTCCAGAGCCTCATCAGTAAACTGTACCCGGTGATGAGCCTCATATTTATCTCTTAAACCTTTCAAAATATCTATAGTCTCCTTAGCAGTATTAGGCTCTACAACTATAGGTTGGAATCTCCGTTCTAAAGCAGCGTCCTTTTCTATGTATTTTCTATATTCATTTAATGTTGTTGCACCAATGCATTGAATTTCACCTCTGGAAAGGGAAGGCTTTAAAATATTGGAAGCATCTATAGCACCTTCGGCTGCTCCCGCTCCTACAAGAGTATGAAATTCATCAATGAAGATAATAACATCCTTAGAACGTTTAATCTCCTCCATTACTGCTTTAATTCTTTCTTCAAACTGTCCGCGATATTTAGTTCCCGCGATCATTAAAGCCAAATCTAAAACTACAATCCTTTTATCTCTTAAAACCTCAGGAACATTACCCTTAGTTATACTCTGAGCTAATCCTTCAACGATTGCAGTTTTACCTACTCCTGCTTCCCCTAAAAGTACAGGATTATTCTTTGTTCTTCGGGATAAAACTTGAATTACCCTCTCTATCTCAACTTTTCTACCAATAACAGGGTCTAGGTTACCCTCCTTACCTAACTTTGTAAGATCTCTACCAAAGGAATCCAAAGCGGGTGTCTTAGAATGAACGGGGGTTGAACCTCCCACAGGGTGTATGCCACCTAACAGAGTAGAAATTTCTTCTTTAACTTTTTCTAAATCAATACCCATACAAAAAAGAACTTGTGAGGCAAGCCCCTCCCCTTCTCTTATTAATCCCAGAAGAATATGTTCTGTGCCAATGTAGTTATGACCCAAGATGCGTGCCTCTTCAGCAGCTAGCTCTAAAGACTTTTTTGCTCGGGGGGTAAAGGGTATATCGCCTAAGGATGAAGCTGCACTTCCAGGAGCAACCAATTTCTCTACCTCTCTTCTTAAGGTATCAAGGTTAATCCCTAAATTCTGCAATACTGCGCAGGCTACACCCTCCCCTTCTCTTATTAATCCCAGAAGAATATGTTCTGTGCCAATGTAATCGTGGTTAAATCGTCTAGCTTCTTCTTTTGCTAGAACCAGCACCTTTCTTGCTCTCTCGGTAAATCGGTTAAACATTGTTACCTCCTAATGTTATTAGCTATTTTTGCCTTTAATTGTATATCCAAGGCATTACAAGGAACTTCGTTTAGAGATCTGGCT
>SMTZ1_10023844_pt1 | contig 12069 bp, 12 predicted proteins | sample DeeMarSWOR136_30_FD_25667 | JGI IMG/M metagenome (IMG submission 25667) | reverse complement strand
TCCCACGTGCTGTTCCATGGTGCAGGGGGCCACCACCAATCATCGAAAAATCCGTCATCGTATTCGAGTATAACTGTGATTCCGATCTTAGCTAGCTCCGTCTTAATTGATTGAGCAATCGCATGATATTCATCGTAATCAACCCAGTCAAGTACGAGATACATTGTAAGAGATCCCTGGTTCGGGTTGCTTGCCTCCACCGTTATCAACCCGCTCATCATAAATGCGCTGACCATCATGAAACATGACAATATTGCTAAAACTGGTTTCAAACCTTTCCAACGTCTTGTAGAGAGCATCACATTCCCCACTTAAATCTACTCCTCCTCGCCTTCTCCCATTACTAATAGAGCGGTTAGACCATTTATAAACTTCTTGGATGCAACTTTCTGTAGAAAAGCAAGGGTTGCGCGCGCTTAAGCCCCATGTTCACATTCTCTTCTTTCTGCCTTGTTTAGTCCTAGTATTTCACACTAAAAATCATCTGACGCAGTAAACCACTAGAAAGAATAGATGATAGGGAAGGAATATCTACTTCTTCTCTAGCTTCTCTTTCTCTTTCCTAAGCTTCTCTATTTCATCACGGAATGCTTCAACCTGCTTGTGTTGTAGCCGTATCAAGTCGCTCCAGCTTTTCCTTTCCTTTTTAAGTTTGTCGTCCCAGGTGTTGTAATCCGCCATTAGAGTGTAGAAGTCTTTTTCCATGTCCTCATACTTCTTAATTCTTTTGTCTAACTCGGATACTTTGGTTACCAAGTTCTCCACGTCTTTTTTCAGCTCTCTCTTGTCAGTGTTCAAGTCTGTGATTGTATCTACCAGCTTACCGTGGCTCTCTTCCATTTCTTTCTTTAGCTTAGTTATGTCTCCTGTCTCAGCGAAGATTAGAACAGTGTGTTCCGCTCTAAGATAGAACTCCTCTAACTGCTCTTGGGAATGCTTGCGATATACTGTAGTTAAGTAGCCTTCGTGACCCATGAGAGCTTCAACAACATCTACTGGTATAACCGTAGCCATTTGGCTTCTGAAGAACTTCCTCAGCACATGAGGATGCATCTTGCGCCTACTAGTAGTCTTATCCACTCCGTTAAGCTTAGCCTTGTCTAAAGCTCCGTTCCACACAGCGTACATGTTGCCAATCTCAAAGGGAAAGATGCGATTGTCTTCTTTACTCTTGCGTCCTCGGCTTCTAGCGATAGCTGTTTTAAGGCTGGCTTCTCTAATGCCCAACCATCCCTCCATTGCTTTTGTGGCTTCTCTAGACATGAAGGCTATTCTTTTGCTTCCCGACTTGGTGTATTCTCCTCGAATGTGAATAGTGGTGGGCTTCTTGTCCAGGTCTTTGGCTTCAGTTAGTTCTATGTTGTCTAATTGAAGCTGTAGAGCTTCCCCTATTCGCATGCCACTAGACGCTAGCATCTGGAAGAAGGCTGTACCCTTAGCTCCCATATTAAGGAACAGTCGTCTAAGCTCCTCTTTAGTTGGAACCTTGTCCACGGTGACAGCTCTTTTTCCTTTGGTTCTTCTTCTCAAACCTCTCCAGAATCTAAGTTCTGTGTCTATGCTGTTCTCTATGAGAAGAGTTCTCACAGCTGATAGCCAAGTCCACACTGACTTAGGGGGACGTTCTTTTATTGATACGAAGAAGCTTCTTACATCTTCTTGGTAGTCTCTGTCTTCTGAGAAGTATCTCTCTACTGCGTCCTCTACCTTAGTGAAAGAATCGCCGTATATGTGTCGAAGGAACCTCTTTATTGAAGACTTGTACGTTGCAATGGTGGATTTAGATGAGAAAGTAGATATGAATCGTTGCCATCTATTCTGCTCGACTGTTGGTGCTTCCATCTTTATCTTCCTCTTATCTTAGCTTTTATCTTATGCAGTAACTAGTATGCTAACTTGTTATATAAAACTTATCTTGTCATTATCATAAGTTAAAATTTCAAGCTTCCCTCAAGAGTTTTGCAATAAAGAACCCGTTGCATCCATGAATGTGGGAGTATAGTCTTTGACATTTAATTTGTCCTCGCAACCCAGACACACCTATTCTCGGCAAAGTCTTCGTTAACGTAAATTCTGGGTGCCACTTCAGGAATCTTTCAACTAGCATTTCGTTTTCCTCCAAAGTAATGCTGCATGTGGAGTAGACTAGGAAGCCTCCGTCTTTCACGTGTTCTGCACATTGATTCAACATTTCCCATTGAATTTTTGCCATGCCCAAAATAGACCGTTTCAAGAGTCTCCATTTTGCAGAGGGCACCTTATTGAAGACGCCGGTGCTGGTGCAAGGTGGGTCTAAAATCACTAGGTCAGCGGAAATTTTTGTTGGCAAAGACCTACATACGTCTGCGAGAATTGGAAAGGCTATTTTGGCTCCCATGCGTTTTGTTTCTCGTTTCCAAACTTTCATCCTTCGCTTCGAATAGTCAATGGAGTATATGTTTCCCTTGTTCTCCATTAGTTGAGCCAGATGGGTTGTTTTGGCTCCTGGTGCAGCGCAGACATCGAGCACTGTCATGCCAGCTTTGGGGTCTGCAACTTCCACGGCAAGGCAACTAGCTTTGTCTTGAACAAAAAAGAAACCGTCATAAAAACTTCGTGTTCTCATGAGAGGCTTTTGGGTTTTAACCACTTGGTAAGTGTATTTGAGTTGTTGCGTCTTTTCAATGACGACTCCCTCCTTCTCTATACTTTCCAGAACAGTTTCTTCAGAGGCTTTCAACGTGTTTACTCGTATGTAGGCGGGTGAAGTTTCTACGGCGTTCTCTAAGAATCTTAGTGCCTCTTTTCTTCCGAACAGTCGAAAACAATACTTGACAAACCAGGTTGGATGATAAGTTGAAAGCGCCACTCGCTCTTCATCACTTAACCCCTTCAAAACCTCAGAGGGTTCCAAGCTTAATATTTCGCCAAGCGTTTCTTCCGCTTCCCGCAGTTCACGCCAGCCCAAAATTGAGCGTCCCATTCGAGCTATGTTAACTGCCTTCTCAAAGTTGTCGTTAACCATTTTAGTTTCATACGTGTATAGACGAAGGAAAGCCCGAGATTTAGGCTTGAAACCCGTGAGAGAGCGAGGCGCTAATGTTAAATTTAGAAGAAAATCGATGAAGTTTCGTCTTCGAACTGTTTCAAACACCAGTCTATGAGCTAGCCCAACGACTCTTGCGTCTCTTATTTTCAGTTGCTTTGCTGTTTTAGTTAACGCTAAACGTTCACCTAATCCTCGCTGTTCCATCTGACTCAGTGTTTCAATAGCAAGTTCCCAAGCAGCTCGTAACAATTTACCCTCGGTTGTAAGTGAACTGGATATGGATAAAAGGCTTAAGTTGCTTAGTTCACACCACAGCTTTTTAGGGCTTAAAACATTATATCTAGATGGGACACGAATAAATGACAGAAAGACTGCTAGACGATTACTTTGCAACACCCAAACCCGTGAAAACGAAGCAAACAAAATCTTCTTCACCCCCCAAAAAAAAGAAACCTACAGAAAACAGACGTGTCGCTTTCCATTCTGTGGCATCCAAAGAGTTGCCGCCCTCATACTTCGTATCCGCTATCTATAACGGAAGGAAAGCTTCTGCGTGCATCAAACTGTACGAGCCAGAGTCACAAAAGAATTATTTCTGGTGCGACACAACTGGACACAAGCCCTATTGCCTCACCAATCTTCCACAAAGTGAACTCAAAAAAATCAGCCGTTTAACTTCTCATCCTGGCTTTGACCACTTTGAACCCGTGGAAAAATATCATCCTCTTCTAGACAAGCAAGTAACCATAACAAAAGTTGTGGCTAAAGACCCCTCATCCATTGGAGGACCATATGGAGGCCACATACGAGACATCATACCTGAAAATTACCCACAAATAGCTGGTTTGGAAAAAGAAGTAAAGGTTTGGGAAGCCGCCATCAAATACTATCAAAGCTACATTTACGACAGAGACTTAGCGCCAGGCATGATATACAAAATTGAAAACAACAAACTCGTTCGTGTTAGACACGAACCCTCTGAGGAAACGATTAAACAAATCCACAAAGTATTCCAAGACGAACCTAAAGAGTTCCAACAGTACATAGAAAGATGGGCAAGACTCTTAGAGTATCCAGCTCCAAAATTCCGGAGGCTTGCTTTGGACATCGAAGTTTTCTCGCCAGTATCAACCCGTGTTCCCGACCCCACTGAAGCAGCTTATCAAGTAATTTGCGTATCTCTCCTAGGATCCGATGGAAAAAAGAGGGTTCTACTTTTGAAACGTGACGGAGTCGAAAAAGGTGATGAAAAACTGCCTTCTGACGTAAGTGTTGAGTATTTTGATTCTGAGGAAAAGTTGCTTCTCACCATTTTTGAGGCGCTTTCAGAATATCCTTTCGTATTAACTTTCAACGGAGACGATTTTGACTTTCGATATCTATCGAAAAGAGCCGAGAACCTTGGGTTAAGTAGAGACACAAATCCAATCGAAGTTGGAAGGAGAGCGTGCTTACTCAAAGATGGAGTTCACATTGACCTTTACAAGTTCTTCTTCAACCGTTCCATCCAAATTTACGCGTTCGGTCGAAGATACACAGACATGACTCTAGGAGATATTGGCAAAGCGCTGTTAGGGATAACCAAAATTGAGTTAGCTAAGCCTTTTCCCGAGTTAACTTACACTGAGTTAGCCCGATACTGCTGGAGAGACGCTGAAATAACTTTTAAGCTCACCACTTTTGACGATGACCTCGTCATGAAACTCATCTTGGCACTCACCAGGATCAGCAGCATGCCCATGGAAGACGTGAGCAGACAGGGAGTTTCACGGTGGATCAGAAACTTCCTCCACCATGAACATAGACGCCAAAACACGTTAATCCCCAATGCCGAAGATATACTTGCGATTAAAGGAGCAACTGTCACAAAGGCGGTCATAAAGGGAAAGAAGTACAAAGGAGCCATCGTTGTTGAGCCCGTGCCCGGTGTGCACTTTAACGTGAAAGTCATGGACTTCGCCAGTCTGTACCCATCCATCATCAAGGTTCACAACTTGGGCTACCAGTCAATTCGTTGTTCCCACAAAGAATGTATGGACAACAAGGTTCCGGAAACACCTCACTGGATCTGCACGAAACGGAAAGCCCTTGAAAGCTTGCTGATAGGTGCACTTAGAGATCTTAGAGTTAAATGGTATAAACCGAGATCTAAGGACAAATCATTGCCCAGAGAACTGCGGAGTTGGTACAATGTTATACAGAGTGCGCTTAAAGTTATATTAAACGCAAGTTACGGCGTGTTCGGAGCGGGAACTTTTGACTTGTACTGTCCGCCAGTGGCTGAAGCTACAGCGGCTATTGGCAGGCATGCTATAACTGAAACCATAAAAAAGTCTCAGGGATTAGGAATTGAGATTATTTACGGAGACACTGACAGTATCTTCTTGAAAGGTGTATCTCAAGATCAGATTGATGCTTTAGTGAAGTGGTCGGAAAAGGAGTTGGGAATGAGGTTAGAAGTGGACAAAATTTATCGTTACGCAGTTTTCAGTTCCCGAAAAAAGAATTATCTAGGAGTTTTTCTTGACGGAAACGTTGAGGTCAAGGGGCTCACAGGGAAGAAGAGACACATTCCTCTGTTCATCAAAAAGGCTTTTGATCAGATGCAGCAACGGCTTGGTCAAGTGAAGTCTCCAGTGGAATTTGAGGAGACTAAAAGAGAGATTAAGAAAATAGTTCGAGACCGACATTCAAGGTTGAAGAGACGGGAGTGGGGAGACCGTCCAGACGAGCTGGCATTTCACGTTGTTTTAGGAAAACCCACTAGCCACTACACAAAGACCACTCCACAACACGTGAAGGCTGCGATGCAACTTGAAAATAAGGAACATAAGTTGAAGGCTGGTGACCTGATAAGTTTTGTGAAAGTTATGCAGGAGCCTCATGTAAAGCCTCTTCAGTTGGCTTCCAACAGCGAGATAGACGTAGAAAAATACGTGAGTTATTTACAGTCAACTTTTGATCAGGTTCTAGACGCGTTAGGATTAGACTTCAACGAAATTATTGGGTTAACAAAACTTGAACGCTTCATGTGAATTGAATTGCCTTAGGTGTACTCTCGAAACGTAAAGCTACATTTGTGTGTCGAAGACTCATCGCTACCTCTAGTTTGCACCTGCCACACATAAGCAAGACGGTTTCCACACTTAGGACATTCCATCCTAACTGTAGGCAAAGTTCGCAACTTCTGCTCTTGCTTCCCAATCACTGCTATAAGCTCTTGAGGAGAATGCTCTATGGTTTTAGCAACAGCTACTACTGGGTCAGCCGGCTACATTTTGGACAAGACAGCACAATGGCGTTTTTTTTACCCTTTTTCTTTCGGGTTGGAGTTAACTTCATTCCACATTTGGGACAAAACTCCATTTTGCACCACCATGTTTCTATTACTTTCGCACTTCTCTTCATTTCGAGTCTTTTAAATCTTTCTTCTAAAGGTTGAATGACAAGGTCTTACGCCGTCTTTAACCTCAATCATAAAACGAGTTGAGGAAAAACTTGTTCGCAACTATCCAGCGTTTTGCTTTACTCGAGCAAGTCCAGACGCTATAATGTGCGCCACTCTCAACGCCTCTGGAACGTTGCTTCGCGTGGAGGTGTTTTTCAAAATCTTTTCAGCATCCTTTTCCGAGACTCCTGCAACTTGCATGTAAACTGGTTCTTCACCATCTCGAGTGTATACTTCAACTATTTTCCCAGCGTTTTCCATCGCTTTCCACCGTTTTTCATGTTCAGGCAAATTTTCAAGAGCTTTCTTTATCTCTTCAAAATCAGGTTTCTCTCGAGTAACCGTTATGACAGGCAATCCCACCTTTCTAAATAACTCTTTAATATCCACCACGTTGAAGCCTGCAAAAGTGACACCGTTTAACACAACCACTCGAAGCTGGTCATAATGAGGTGAACCTTTTATCATAGCTGCTATTTTTTCCGTTGCATCAGTTCCATCAACCTCAACTTCTGTCCGCATAACTCCGTCAAGCCAGTATCCTCCTCGATAAACAACTCCAATAACATCAACCATACCCTTAGTGCGGGGAACAAAGACTCCGTCATCAACCCCTAACACTCTTATCTCCGGTTTCACGGAGCGAAACTTCACAACCTTCTCGCTATTCATAGGTTGCACCGAGTCTTTTCCCTATCTCCTGCAACAATTGAGTTAACGCTTCAGTGGGATCTTCGCTTTTGCTCAAGATTTTTAAGCAGTCTTCCAAACCCACGACGTCTTGTAACCAAGCGTATACTATTAGTGCTTCAGCAGCGTCTCCTTGAGCGTGGCGGTCGATTCTCTTGGGCAACATTTTTCTCAAACCAGACTTCTTTACAGCCTCAGCTAAGATTCTGTTGTTCACTTTAGTGCCCGCTGGTTTTCGAAGTTTCTGCGATAACGCTAAGGAGTGGACAAAATTTACGTATATGTCGCCGAGTCCAGCTAAATCCTTATCAAGTAACACTTCTTGAAGATTTTTGTATTTTTTTAGAATTTGACCTGCCCTTATTTTTGCTTCCATTCCTTTAACGCTCTTTCAAAGGATTTATGGAGTTCCTTGTTTTGCTTCTGTATTTTTTTCGCCGCCTCTATCAATACAGCCTTTGGCTTTTGCGTTCCTTTGGTACGAACATAAACCGTTGGGTTGGAGGTTAAAGGATGTTCTATGTTGTAACCAGCCATTTCTATGGTGTCGTCCTCCAAGAGAACTTGCTGTAACACGTTGCAAAAAGTGTGTCCTTCACCCTCAATTTCTATTTTTAACTCATTAGAAGTTTTCTTCAAAACTTTGATTTCCACTCATTTCCCTCCATCTAAATCTCCATTTTACCGTAATCGGACGCAACTTTTCGTTTTTCAATTTTACCACAGCTAGAGCATCGCGTTTTTTGTCCCTCTAAAGGCAAAAGATGCCCACACCGAGAGCAGAAGGCATGAACAACACCGAGGTTTTTATCCGCAGTCGACAGATGAAATACTCTGTTTTTATCACTGATCACCTTAGCCCGCATTAGATCACCTCTTTTGCACACCTCAAACATGTTCTCAACGAAACCTGGACTTACATCTGAGATGTGAAGGACACCGCTGAAAAAGCCAGCGACCGCATTTTCCTCAACTTTTAATATACGAAGTGTAGCAGTTCTGCTCTGTACGTCCAACACTTGACCGAAAACTGTACTACCTACCTCTGATACTTTTTTGTTTAACATATCTACCAGTGTGCGCCCAGTAATTTCAGAGTACACAGTGCCTTGTTCGGCATATGTTCCAGGGCCGGGTGTGAATTCTTCAATCACTCCAAGTCGGTCTCCTGGCGTAACGAATTGCCCGCTTTTTGTTCTTGATTCAGGCATGTTTTATTTCCTCTGTTTGATATAAGTTAATTTTTCAACATTCACTTTCTTTTCGTTGGAATTTCTATATCCACTGGAAAGTCGCTTGTAACCTTTGCTCTAAGCTTCTCAATAAACCTTTTGATTCAGTTGCCTCAAAGAACAACTCATTTTGTGTTTCTAAACCATTCAATTGTTGATCTAAACAACTTTGATGGGTTTGGGTTCTGAAGACCAAACGCCGTGTAAATTACATCTCTCCACAGCAATCAAAGGATGGCCATGTTTTAACATCACTACCATCTTTATTTTCGGGTCACTGAATTCAGGAGTGAATTCCGTTCTTCCTAAGAATGTGTTGCCAGAGTAGAGTTCAATCCACTGGATGAAGTGGCCTAATGTGTTAGGATGCTTCATGTATTTTCCAACCTCAACTGTAACTTCGAACGGTTCTCCTTTGTTTACCTTTTCCGGCGCGTCGATAACTGGAGTGTGTTTCTTCTCAAGATCTGTCATGTTTTCTTTATCTTTCACCGTGTTCACTCCACAGAAAATATCGCCTTCACATGAATACTTGTTCATTAAATTCACCTCTCCTTTTAATTATAATAACATCTTAATGATTAGTTCAACTTAAATTTTGTAGCTCGTTCAATGTGTATAAAATGCAAAAGTTCCGTCATCATTCAGCTACTCTTTCAATTATGTACAAATCAACTGTAAACTCATGCTTTCGCTTCCAATGGAACTCAAACATGTGTGGTACGGTCATTAACATAGCATAAACTGCATTGATTCTTCCACCATGCTTCTCAATGAATCTTTTCAAAAAAGGGGAAGGCGGAACAGGTATAAATCGGGTTCCACGTCTTCTTAGCTTTTTGATAAAATCTTGATTGGTCTTTCCACTCTTATGAAGAGAGTAAATTCTGTGACCCAGCGCTAAAGACTTCTCTAAAAACCTTCGGTCTGCTCCTCTTCTCTGCACGCCAAAAGGAGGATTCTGTAAAACCGTGTCGAAAGAGCCTTGAATAGCATCAACATCCGCTAAGACCCAGTGTGTCTTTTCTTTCACATTCATTTTTTCCTAAGGGCTGAGCCAATTGCGAGTCTTCCTGTGCCGCATCCTAGGTCCGCTATTGTCTTATCAATAATGTCGTTGTAGGTGTATGCTGCTATGTACAGGATTTCGGCTGCAGTTTCTGAGGGGAGTGTGTACTGTTCTAGATAAGCTTTAGGTGTTGGGTGAGGCTTGATCTTTGAGATTGCTTTTTCTAGGTCTAGCTTTCGAACCAGTCCATAGTCTTTGTAATTTGTCATTTTTGTTATTTTTTTCCTGTGTTTGTTGTTTCTTGTGTTTATTGTTAGAAGTAGGTGGTGTCATTTTTGTTTTTCTCCTATATTTACTATGGGTGTTCTAGGAATATGAACATTATGTCTATGTGTGTAACATGCATGCGATAGGTCGGGTCTTGAAAATACTTCACAGGTTAAGGGATTCTATTGAACTTGCAATTATACTCAAGGCGTTGCATCACTTGAAACTATTTTGTAGAAGATTCTTTGACAACAAATATAAGATGTAGCAACTCGGTTTTTTTTGGGCTTGGAGAAGCTGAAAAGGGAAGGACTCTCTCCTTTTCCTATATAATTTCTGGCTTCTTCAAGCCCTTCCTAACTTAGCGCATGCATGTAGTTAGTTTATTACAAGTGTTTTTCTACTGTTGTGGTGCTAACGAGTGCTTGGAGTCCTCTAATTTTTTGTTTTTTAGCGTTCTTTGTTTTAAGCGTTGTTGTCATTTATTCTTAAGAGGTGTCGCTCATTTCGGTGTTTTGGATTGCTTGTTCTAGTTTAACTAACACACAACCCCATGTCATCTAACAGCGAAGGTATGGGTTTAGCGTAGAAAAGGTGACCTTTATGTCGCTCTTTTCGTTTCGTTGAGCGGTTGTTTTTGGTGGGTTGTTTTGTTTCGGTTGTTTACAGCGAGCGGAGCGAGCGGTCAGTGTTTTTGTGTTGTTCGTCTTTTCAAGAGGACAGGTATTGTGTTGCGTTTATTGAAGGAACGGCATTTTAGCATGCACTCACCCATTGCTCCGCTTATTCTTCCTTAAATGATTGCTATGTGTTGTATGCGCGCGCATATATTTTGTTTATTTAAAATCTTTTACAAACTTCTTTGCGTGATATTCGAATTCTTTGCTCTCCACATCCACTTCAAACTTTTTACCCTTTTGGGAAAGTGTCACCCAGACGTAGCCAAGTTGATTTTCGTCTACAAAACGTGCACAGCAATCGTTTCGGCTGGTTATTTTCAAACCTACATTGTCAACAAAGTATTTTACCGCTTTATCCAATATCTCTTTTTGATCTTTTTCGGTCTCAAAGGAGACAACTATCATAATTACACCCCATATCAAACCTTCAAGTTTCCAAACTTTTATATTTTTTCTTGGGCTCGACGCGCGCGCATTGTGTTGCGTTTTTTGAAGGAACGGCATTTTAGTATGCATGCATACGCGCATCGCAACCATTTGTTAATTGGCTAGAATAGAATGTGGCTCTCTTTGTATAACCGATAGGTTTAATGTTTGGAACAACTAGGGTATATTAGAAAGGGGTATTCGTGGCTGCCTCAAAATACCATGTTCTTGCAGGTTTCGTGACCTTCGCAATATTTGCAGTTGCATATTTTGTTCATTTCACTTTTTTCAGAGTGGAGCCCGACTTGCTGGCTCTTCTTTCAGACTACAAGTGGATCACATTAGGCTTATTCTTATCCTTATTTGGTTCCACCGTATCTGATTATGATCTGCTCTACAAGTATCTGAGCCCTTGGCATCATCGAAGTGTAATTACACATTCCGCTTTGATTCCAACAATTGCTTTGTTGGCATACTTGTATCCTACACCACTCCGTAGCTATGCAATACTAGTAGTCTGCTTTATGCTTGGTTTTGCATCACATCTCTTTCTCGACTATTTTCCAAGTGTGGACATAGAGAAGCTGATTAAAGAAATGAAATATGAAGAAGCAGGCAAGACAATCACTTCTTCACTTATCATCGGTCTAACACCTGTCGAATACCTCAGCAAGGAAGATTTCAAAAAATTGAGTGGCACATTCAACATACATTTTCCCCAAAAAATCCTGATTGGGAAGAAGATGAGAAAAACGCTTACCCCAAAACTAACACGAATCTGGTTAATCTCCAATAGCATTATTATTTTGGCATATGGCATGCTTTTGTTTGCACTTTTCGTCCCCATACTTTAGAAAAATCTCTAGTTACCTTTTCCTTCCGAAATTCTTCCTTGTGCCTAATGCTGTGCGCACGCAACAGGTTTATTCTGAGCAACATTGCACGCATATTGCTGTCTGCGTTATGGAGACTCCATCTACCCTATGTATGCCTTTCACAACTGCCTCGCCAACATCTTCAATTTCTTTCACCTCAAAGGTGGCTATCACATCAAAAGTGCCAGTCACCGTACAAGCCGTTTTAACGCCCTTAATCTTCACTATTTCCGAAGCAACTTCCAATGCTCTGCCCTTCTCCACATCCATGAAAATATATCCCGTAACCAATCCTATAATCTCCACGCTCCATTTTGTTACTTAGTAAATATAACCTATTTGATTATGCACGCATTGTTTGTTTTGCTTGCGAGTGGAGCGGAGCGAACATGAGCAACGGTTTGAATGACTTGA
>SMTZ1_10035631_pt1 | contig 12071 bp, 12 predicted proteins | sample DeeMarSWOR136_30_FD_25667 | JGI IMG/M metagenome (IMG submission 25667) | reverse complement strand
TCGCGGAGGAAGCATCACGGTCACCACCAGTGGCAATGCTACCTACGACACAGATACAGGCGAGTGGACAACAGGCACCACTGATGACAGTATTGTAGTTACTGCCACCAGTGCTGGCACGATAGGTAGCTGGACGTCCGAAACCCAGGCTGCCGCTGCTGCCATTGTAGATAGCGGTGAACAACCTGCTACTCTCAGTACCGGTAGGGTTCTTATTTTTACGGTAACTGCCAGGGTGGGCACCGGTCGGCAGGAAGCGACCGAATCCAGAGTATATGAAGTTTTGTCCAAACCGGCTTCCTAGTGGACGGACATTCTCTTAGAAAAATGCGGGAAAATGAAAAGAATAAGACTGCACTTCCAGGTAAGGAAAGCTTTTCAAGGCAGCTCCAGGGGCTTCACTCTGATCGAGGTGGTGGTAGCTATAGCTCTCCTGGGGGGAATTGCCCTCACCCTTGTGAGCGCCCTATCTACCGTTTCCCTGGCTCTCATTACTACTGATAAGCTAACCACTGCCGAAAGCCTGATCCGAAGCCAGCTGGAATTTGTTAAGAACCAGTCCTATGATGACATTAATAACCCCCCACAATATACAACGCTCCCAGAGATTCCCAACGGCTATGCTATTGTTATTACTGCTGAGCGTCTGGACCCCAATGACGATGGCACTGGCAACGACGATGGCATTCAGAAGATAACAATTACCGTCAAGTATAACAATGAAGAAGTAATTACCGTGGAGGACTATAAGAGACAGCCAGTGACGTAGAGGTTATAGAGAGTTCGGAAATCACAAATTACAAATGAAGATGGAAAAGCTAAAGAAAGACCAGAGGGGCGTTACCATGATTGAGCTGATGATGGTTATCGCTGCCACCGCTCTCATCGCCGGGGGCCTTACCATGACCATTATGAATATGTTTAATACGAATCTCCGCGCCTCTAACCACATGGCCGCTGTGAGCCAGGTGGAGCACGCCGGCTTCTGGGTCAGCCCCGATGTCCAGATGGCTCTAAGCGTGAACGCCAGTGGAGGTTTGGGGTTTCCTCTCACCTTAACCTGGGTTGAAGGGGGGACTACTAATGTGCATGAGGTTATTTACACTTTGGAAGATATGCCCGGTGAGCTTAAGAGGCTCCAGCGAGAGCATTATATTGAGTCAGAGCTTGATTCCACTATTGTGGTGGCTGAATATATTGACCCTTTCCAGACTAGCTGTGTTTGGGATAGCGGTCAGCTTACTTTCACGGTGACCGCCACCGTGGGCGCACAAAGTGAGACCAGGGAATATGAAATTAAACCCAGACCTGGCTCATATTAACCGTGTGCTGTATAGTAACCCTCCCCCACTCTTCTAGCAGTCTAAGAGCGACACTTCCGCAGAACATTTACGCGTGACAAAATCACAGGACTTTGTAGCCATTACTGACGGCCTATTGACGCCAAAGCTAGATTAATAAGAGATGAGAGGGGTCAGGCGATGATCCTGGCTCTCCTTATGCTCCTTGTCAGCTTGCTTATCGTCACTCCCTTGCTGGCTCATATGGGCACCGGGCTTATGGCCGCCCAGGTCTATGAGAGGAGGGTGGTTGAGCTTTATGCCGCCGATGCCGGGGTGGAGGACGCTATGTGGAACATACAGCATGAAGTAGCTGAAGTGATGAACTTGAATGCGTGTTACCCGGACTGGTCTTACAATATGTCCGATGTGAACGGCAAAAGTATGGAGATTACCATAACATGGGTGAATAATATGACTTATCGCGTCCTATCGACAGCTACTGGCGATGATAGCGGGACCGAAATAGAGGCTTATGTTGTCGCTGAAAGCAAGTACGGCGATTATACCGGCATACTGAATAACGTTCTTACCAGCCAGGGCGAAATTGAAATCGGCCCGGGGTCTAATATCACCCCTTCAGAGGGAGAACATTCCCCGGTAGAGTATTATCCTGGTGGCTGGCCTCCAGAGGAGGAACTCGTGGAGTTCTACCTGGAGCAGGTCGAAGGCGTGGAGCCATACGGTTCAGACACCCTAGACATTAACGGCGTTGACCAGGAGATAGGGCCGTTCTATAGAGACGGCGAACTGGATATCAAGAACTCGGATAATACTCCCGCCACTTTAACCCTTACCGGGACTGTTTACATTACCGGCGACACAGAAATCGGCGTGACTGGCAAAGACTTTACCCTTGACCTAAATAACCAGACCATCTTTGTTGCCAGTGATACCAGCGACCCCCATAAGGCACTTGAAATAGGGGGGAAGTGTAGCATAGAGGGTTTCGGCATCATTATAGCTATAGGTGACATCTATTTTGCACCAAACATAGAGGCAGGTCAGGCCGACCCCATATTTATTATGTCGGTCGAGGGCACAACCAATGTACAGCCCGGAGGTGATTTCTACGGTTCTATAGCCGGCAGTGTCGAGGTGGATTTACAACCCGGCACAAGCCTGAATTATCCAGAAGGAGATGAGTGGTTCGGAGACCTTAACTTCCTTATTGGTGTTCAACAGCTAATTTACAGCCTTTCTTCGTGGGAGGTTAACCCGCTATAAGAGACATTCACCAATTTGAGATAAAAAATGGGCGGCATATAAATGCCGCCCTACTAGTTTCATCGAGCGAATACGCTATCCAATTAATAATTATTAATAATGTAGGCGCCCAATTTATTTTATCCAACCAAATCGAATATTTGGTTGGGGGATAATCCATCGGGCGACCTCCTTTTTCATTGCAATGAGCACAGCAACGAAGCAATCCCGGGGATACCAATGGGCAATGACAAAAGGGAAGGAGCTGGCAATGATAGTACCGATGGGTGATTGACGCTAAAGAGGATTACATTATATTAATAATATAATAGTAAACCTATATACGTCTAATGAGAGATAGAGTGATGAGAATTACTGTCAAAAGATCGCTAAGAGATGAAAGGGGGCAGGCGATGCTACTTGTTCTAGTCTTGCTCCTTATAGGCCTGATTATCATCACTCCCGTCCTGAAATTTATGGGCACCGCCATTACAAGTGGTCGAGTCTATGAGCAAAAGATTGACGAGATCTATGCCGCCGACGCCGGGGTGGAGGATGCCCTGTGGCACATAAGGTGCGATTTCGTCGAAGACTTGCTCGGTGAAGATTATGATGAGTATGACTATTATACCGACTATCCCTATCCTTATGACCTAAATATAAACGGCAAGGATGTAGAAGTTACTATCCCTCAAGCGAGGCAAGACAGATTATCGAGGATGAGAAGCTGATGATAATCGGCTATCCCAGTAGCGAAGAATCAACATACACAATCAAGATAGTCTATTACTGGGAGAGCGGTGAAGATGATGATTTGAGGGTAGAAACGATAGGGGTATGGCTGTCTCCCGGCTTCGAGTATGACGGCGATTGTAGCCTCGCGGGCTACTACTCTGATGAGGATATTTCCCTCTATAAAGGCGGTTACGCTGTAGTCTGGGACTTTGACTCCGTTCCTCTTAAAAACTTTCCCGTAGTTGACAATGGCCCCCCGATGGTAGCAACATTCAACTTCAAGTACACGGGACCGGAGGGGGAGCTTCCCGAGCTTGTATCTTCCTGGATTGATACCACAGGGGTTGATGGCATTTCTTATTCGTGGGATGACAGCATCCGACTTTATAAGATTGTGTCGGAAGCAGGCGGAATCCAGGTTGAAGCCTACGGCGCCAAAACCCAGCGACAAGTGGCAATGACAGATACTATAGAGATAGGCTTTACGAGGAGAGCGACAGTACTGTCCTGAGAGAGGCTCTGGAAGAAGTTATCGGGAAGGGTAGTGCCGACCCCGGGAAGATTCCGGAAGAGGCTACCATAGAAGACGTCTACCTCTACTGGTCGGGGTGGATGGACCCCTGGTACTACTACTGGAGATCCAGGCAGCCGTCCAGTTGGCGGTGGCAACGGATTCAAGCCCTCCAGTATAACGCGAACACACATGCGCAACTGATGGCCAATTCCATGGTCGACCGGGTCAAGTTCGATATTGATGGTAGCCCGCAAACAGTAACCGCTGATAGGTACCAGATAATAAATACCTCGGACTGCCACGGATCGTCAGACGCCTGGGTTTACTCGTGCTTTACAGATGTCACCGACCTCGAGCTACCCGGGAGAATGACTGTCCGGGAATATATCGAGGAGGCGATGAAGTCCGATGGTAGCGGCGATGTTACTTTTACCGTGGGGCATGCCGATGAAGTGAGGGGTTTACTAAGAACGTCACCCTATGAATATTATAATTTTGACCTTTATAATATCGGCCTGAAAACAGGCTATCCCCTGGCCACTCCGGCTTATAAAAAACCTGATGAGGGTTATCAAATCAGATACCAGTGGAGCTATGCCGGCTGGTCGATGATTATCTTCTATCGCAGCCCGGGACTCACGCCGCGCCAGCTTTACCTATTTGACGACCTTCGTTATCGTAGTTATCTTGGCGGAGGTGATGATCCTGAATTCTCAATCGGCGGCTTCCTGGCTCCCCCCATTATCACTGAGCAGGACACGAGCCACCTGACCTATTTTGTCGGCGAAGGTGATGGCCATTATAATCAGGATTCTATATTAGTCAATGACATGTACCTGAGTGACGCCAACAACCCTGAAGATAATGCTTTCAATTCCTATTCTAATGCCTTATCTAACCCGAACACCGATGGGGAAGATGTTGACACCTTTGAATTGCCCGAGGGCTGTATACTGCCCTACGATACGTCAGCCGAAGTAACACTCCTCACTGCGGAAGAAATCTACACTCTAGTCTATCTTGTCCTTTCCTTCCGCAGCGACCTAACGACGGGCGGCATTATAACAAATTACTCGGTAAGGGTCTCCTGACAAAGGATAAGCAACGTTCTTACCAGCAAGGGTGAAATTGAGCCTCCCCAGGGTCGAATGTCACCCCTTCAGAGGGAAAGGGCCGGCAATACATAGTACTGATGGCCTATTACTAAAGCACAGTACGCAGTACTGATGGGTGATTGACGCTAAATATGATTACGTTATACTTTTATCTGACAGTGATGTTTTCAGAAATGTAGATCGTGGTGACGAACAAAGCAGCTACAAAAATCCAGGGGGCGAAGGGATGAAAATTACCGCCAAAAGACCGCTAAGAGATGAAAAGGGGCAGACGATGATCCTTGTGCTGGCCTTGCTCCTTATAGGCATGATTATCATCACTCCCGTCCTTAACTTTATGGGCACCGGCATGACCAGCGGTCGAGTCTATGAGCAAAAGATTGATGAGATCTATGCCGCCGATGCTGGGGTGGAGGATGCCCTGTGGCACATAAGGTACGATTTCGTCGAAGACTTACTCGGTGAAGATTATGATGAATACGACTATTCTACCACCTATCCCTATCTTTACGACTTAAATGTAAACGACAAGGATGTAGAAGTTACCGTGCAGAACATCTGGATTCCCAAGGATATAGCCGTCCCGAGCCCAAGCGAGGCAAGACAGATTATCGAGGATGAGAAGCTGCTGATAATCGGCTATCCCGGCCAAGAAGAATCAACATATATAATCAAGATAGTCTTTTTCTGGGATACCACGACACAGAGAGATAACTTGAAGGTAGAAACGATAGGGCTATGGCTGTCTCCCGGCTTCGAGTATGAGGGCAATTGTAGCCTTGATGGCTATTACTCTGATGAGGATATTTCCCTCTATAAAGGCGGTTCTGCCGTGGTCTGGGACTTTGACTCCTTTACTCTTAAAAACTTTCCCGGTGGTGAACTCGGCCCCCCGCTGGTAGAAACATTCAGCTTCGAGTACACGGGACCGGAAGGGGAACTTCCCGAGCTTGTATCCTCCTGGATTGTTACCTCAGGGGTTGCCGGCGCTACTTACACCTGGGACGACAGTATCAGACTTTATAAGATTGTGTCGGAAGCAGGCGGAATCCAGGTTGAAGCCTATGGCGCCAAAACCAAGTTCCGCAGGCTCAAGTCCACCATATCATCGGACTATGCTGTGGCAGGTAATACATTTATGGAATCTACCGGACCAAGCTATGGATGTTGGCCTTTTCCAGATAGTTATTATCGAGATAGGCTTTACAAGGAGAGCGACAGCACCATCCTGAGAGCTGGAATCGAAGAAATTCCAGATTCGGGTGTTGTCCCCCCGGGGAAGATTCCGGAAGAGGCTATCATAGAAGACGTCTACCTCTACTGGACGGGGTGGATAGACTACCACTACTACGACGAGTCTTGCCAGTGGGTGTGGACTGGGTGGAGTTGGCAGTGGGTGTGTGATTGGGAGTGGGATACGATTCCGGATCTGAGGTATCCCAACAGTCCCACTCAGGAGAACCTGACGACTCTGGTCGAGGAATCGGCTAAGGTCAACCAAGTCGAGTTAGATGTTGACGGTGACACACACACAATAACCGCTGATAACTGGCAAGTAGTGGAAACCACAGACTGCTTCGACGCGCCAGACTCCTGGGCGTACTCGTGCTTTACAGACGTCACCGACCTCGAGCTATCCGGGGGAATGACTGTCCGGGAATATATCGAGGAGGCGATGACCTCTAATAGTACCAGCGGCGAGGTTGAATTTACCTTAGGGCATGCCGTTGTTGAGCCGAGACCGGGCTACAGTACATATTATTTTTACCTTTACGATAGTGGCGAGTATACAGGCTATCCCCTGGCCACTCCAGCTCATCAACACCCCGATGAAAGTTGTTATACAGGGAGATACAATTATACTTATTCCGGCTGGTCAATGATTATTTTCTACCGCACCCCGGCGCTCAAACAACGCCAGCTTTACCTCTTTGACGACTTTATTATGGTAACCACCGAGTCTCCGCCTTACCACGATGAGGAATTCACCATCAGCGGCTTCCTGGCTCCCCCCGAGCTCTCCGAGGATGACACGAGCCACCTGACCTATTTTGTCGGCGAAGGCGACGCCCATTTCGTGGATAGCCAGATAGGAATAAATATAGGAACGGCAAAGGGAGAGTGGCTGGAAGATGACCCTCCTAACCCTATGAGCAATGTCTTTAATTCCAAATCTAGTGCCATACCTATCACGGATAGCGATGGGATAGATTTTGACGTCTTTGAACTGCCCCAGGACTGTATACTGCCCTATGATGCTTCAGCCCTCGTAACACTCCGCACCACCAGCGTTCTTCCTATGACCATTTTCTAATCAAATTGATACTTTTGGGTGATTGTGCTGTTAGCTGAAGTGAGTTATCCTGAAGATATGTTAATTAAAGAAAAGATGGGAAAAGATATGGCAAATACAGCAAAATCGTTAAGCCGAGGACTATGGAGTAATTTATGAAAAACATGAAAATAAGCAAGAAAGCTTTGTTGATTATAGGAATCTTCGTTTTCGCTATTGTCCTGGGCTTTCTGATTAGCACATACGTCCAGCAGGCTGAAGATAGGGCGAAGGTGGAGGCTGAGCTGGCAGCGCAGCAAGCTATCGCGACTAATCTCGCTGCCGATAGGGAAGACTGGGAAGACAAACTGGCTCAAGCCCAATCATTGCTTGCCACGAGTAAGGCAAAATTCCCCAATTCAGTGGATAGCATTGAATACGATGACGACTTATTTGAGATTGCTGACGATTGCAATCTGGACTTAACCAGTCTCAGCATGTCAAAGCCGACTAGCAAAAACATAGGGGCTGTTACCTATTCGGTTGCCCCATGTCTAGTACAGGTCAAGGGTAACGTGGATGACATACTTGACTTTCTCTACGCTATAAGAACCGGTGATGATTTTAATCTACCGTGGAGCGCTTATGTGAAGGAGGTAAAGATAAGTTTCGGCGTCCAGGCACTAGCTACAATCTCGCTGGATATTTATGCTTACTAAAGGTGAATAAACATGGCTAAAAAAGTTACAACCCTATTTATTAGAGATACCCACATTGACCTGCTGGTAATGACAAGTGCACGGATAGAAAAGTGGGCTAGCTTACCACTGGAGCCAGGCCTTGTTAGCCAGGGGCTCATTGTTGATGAAGCCCAGGTAGCCGGCAAAATTAAACAGATATTTAAAGAGACAGGAGCACAGACAAGCAAGGTCATCACCGCTATAAGCGGGCACGATTCTATACATCGTGTCATAACCCTGCCCGAGTTGCCTGAAGCTATACTTCCAGAGGCGGTAAAGCGTGAGGCAAAAAGAACGATACCAACACCTTTGGAAGACGTCTATTTTTCATACCAGCGACTTCCTGCCCCGAGGGGAGAAGGTCGTGTTTTCCTGACAGCCTTCCCCCGTAATCTGGTTGATGCCCTGGTCAAAACGCTGCGTCAGGCCGGTGTTAATACATATGTTATGGACTTAGCTCCTTTAGCCCTGTGCCGAATCCCGAATGAGCCCCGAGCAATCATTGTCAATGCCAGGTTAGACCACCTGGATGTTATGGTTATAGTAGAGAGGCTCCCTCAGGTCATCCGCAGGTTATCCCTGCCCACCGAGACTGAATCTTTAGAGGCAAATGTGCCGCTTATCGCTGAAGAGTTCAACAGAACTCTTGCCTTCTATAATTCCAGCCATGTGGAAAAACCTTTGGATACGACTGTGCCCGTGTTTTTCTGCGGCGACCTGGCAGAAATGCCGGATACCTGGCAATCGGTTGTTGGCAGCAAGTCAAGCTATTCGATGGCAACGTTGCCCTCGCCTGTGGAACTACCCGAGGGCTTCAACCCCAATGAATTCATGGTCAATATAGGGCTAGCTCTCAAGGAACTACTGCCAGAAGATGAGGAAGCCAACTTCTCAATAGTGAATTTTAATGCCCTGCCCGAGGCCTATTTGCCCGAGCATGTCTCTATAGTACGAATCCTTGTACCCGTTGGTGCTGTCGTCTGTATTGGGCTGATTATCTTCGGCGTAATTTTTACCCAGAATAATAGCGCTTACATTGAGGAATTGAATCAAGAACTGACAGTTGCTAAGAACAATGCTTACCAACAGCAGGGGGCGATATCGGCATTGAAAGCGAAGGTTGGGCCGCTAGAAGCTACCGCCAGTGAGCTTAATATTAGAAGTTCCGTTCTGCAACGGGGGCGTGCAGCGGTTCACGAAGACGTGACCGAGATTATAAAACTGGCGCCAGAGAAGATAACCTTGGGCAGTGTTAATTATGGAGCTGCCTCAACAAGTGTGAACGGGGCGGCTTCGGATGAGGATGCCATTTTTAGTTATGCCCGAAATTTAGAGGACAGCGGCAGATTCTCGAGTGTTTGGATTGCAACCATCACCCAGAGTGGCACCGCGTTTGGCTTTACGCTCTCCTTAACGAAATAAGGTTATTGGCGGAAGGAGTGTAGCGTGGGTATTTATTCCCCGCCAGAGAGAGGCGGCATTCAGGATTTGAACCGAAGCGTCTTCCCCGGGGACACGAGCCCCAGCCCCATAAGTCTGGACAGGACTTTATCACTATTACTAATGGGCGATTGACAGTAACGAAGCTTATACTATACGATAAATTCAGTAAAGAGAGATTTTTAGCCTTCGGCTCAGAATGACAAAGAGGTGAAGGCTCGCAATGACCGGTAAAATGGTGTGAGGATTTATGTGGTTGCTATAGAAGGGAAAAAATATGGATATTTTCTCATTGATTCGGTCAGGTAAATCCAGGCAGGCTACAGATTTGCATATGGTTGTCGGCACCCCGGCAACGTTCCGCATTAACGGCGCCCTGGAACCAGCAAAGAGGAGAGAGAACACTTCCACCGCAATCTGGAGCTTGACTTTGGTTATACATTACCTGATGTCGGTCGTCTGCGATGCAATGCCGCTCAACAGCGCGGGTCTATCAGCCTTGCCGTGCGCCTGCTGCCACCAAATGTCCCCACCCTGGATGAACTGGAACTGCCCGTGGTATGTAAAAATCTTGCCATGAAACCAAGAGGACTGGTAGTGGTTACCGGACCCACCGGCAGCGGTAAAAGTACCACCCTGGCAGCTATGATTCAGCACTTGAATTGTAATGAGCATCGCCATGTGGTTACCATTGAAGACCCCATAGAATATATTTACACCAGCATTAAATGTGCTGTGAGCCAGCGTCAGCTGGGCACTGATACCCTATCATTTGATAATGCTCTAAGGCATATCTTAAGGCAAGACCCTGATGTGATTCTGGTCGGGGAGATGAGAGATACGGAAACTGCCGACGCTGTCCTTACTATAGCTGAGACCGGGCACTTTATATTAACTACCGGCCATGCCCCCAGCAGCACTCAGGCCATAGAGAGGATAATAGACCTGTTCCCACCCCATCAGCGCCACCTGGCTCAGTCACGGCTGGCTTCTCTGCTTGTTGGTGTGCTGTGTCAGGTGCTCGTGCCCAGGTCTGATGGCTCAGGAAGGATAGCCGCCGTAGAAGTCATGCTCGGCAATCCGGCAGTGAAGAGCCTGATTCGGGAAGGCAAAATATACCAGCTACCCAATGTAATCCGTACCCACCGGGAAATAGGCATGATTTCGCTGGACGAAGCCCTGGTCAGCCTCTATCTCAGGGGAGTCATCAGCGGCGAAATCTTGCTTAGTGTCTGCAACGACCGCGGGGAAGTGGAAAAGCTCATCGGCAAGGTAAAAATATAGTCAAGCGCGTAACGCAGCAATCTCGCCTTGCCAGCCCCAGCCCAAAAGCAATCAGCAGCCGACTTTCAGCCCGGAATACCGACCGGGAATTTTACTGCCCCACGGGATAAGGTGCGTGGCAATCTCATAGTTCATCATACAGGTCATGCCATTCTCTGTTTATACTATTAATTAACTGGACCTTCTTTTGCCTGGAGCCAGCCTTCATCTGCTTTTCCCTTAAAATGGCATTTCCTATATCCTCAAAAACCTCGTAATATACGAGTTTAGCGATGTTGTATTTTCTGGTGAATCCGTCAGCCAGCTTTTCCTTGTGCTCGTAGACTCTTCTTATTAAATCATTGGTGACGCCTACGTAAAGCACGGTGTTCCTGCTGTTGGTCATTACGTAAACATAGTATTGCTTACTCACCACACCACCCCTATTGTACCAGAGATTGCTTCGGCACTGTCGTGCCTCGCAATGACAAAAAGGGTGTGTCATTGCGAGCGAAGCGTGGCAATCTCCAGTTTTGAGCATTCGTGCTTTGGGCTTTGCCATTGTGCGGGATTCAGAAATCAGTATTCGGGGTTTCCCCTTTAAAGCTGCTAGCTTTCAGCGGTCAGCTTCTAGATTGTCCTGCACTGAAGGCTGAATACTGGCTACCTGAATATAAAAAGCCTACCGGCGGAGATGGTTAGTACCAGCTCCGCCGGTAGGTTATTTCCAAATCAACTAACTAAGTCTGTTCGTTATTATGCCCTCGTCCATGTCCCGTGTCTTCCAGCTTCGCCACTTACGCCTCCGGTCAGTCAGGCGTCAGGTTGCCTGAATCAGTGGGCCACGCACCATATTCAGCATAGAATGCCAGCGACCCTGTTTTCACATTTTCCGCTTCGGTGTTAGCCGCGGCGATGTTTCCCGACGTCATAAAGCCGGCGATGTTAGGGATAACCACGGCGGCGATAATGCCCAGAATGGCAATCACGATTAGCAGTTCGATCAGGGTGAAGCCCTTCTCTCCACGGTGCATGCACTTGAATACTGGATATTTTACTCTTGGCATTTTTCCTCCTTTCTTTGGTTTTTTTAAGATTTAGCTCTGGTAATCTGTTTTTTTCAGGTATATTCAGTAGAAATCTCTAGAACTCTCTCACCTCCTTTCGTTGCTTCAGTTTTTCAATAATCCTGCCTCTCATTATGAAAGAGTCCACAGACCCTTCCCAATTGATTTATATTTATATTTATTATGAGCAGGATTCCCCTAGCCGTCAATCACCCATCCGTAATAGGAAAATAGTTTAAGCCCCGCCACCCGCCTCCCCCCACATACTGAGGCCGCCTCGATACAAACCCCAAATCCCAGGCATTAACTACTAAACAAATCCTAATTTCCAAATCCAAAACCGCGTGGGACGTTTGGATTTTGGCTATTTGGTATTGTT
>SMTZ1_10006169_pt1 | contig 12074 bp, 28 predicted proteins | sample DeeMarSWOR136_30_FD_25667 | JGI IMG/M metagenome (IMG submission 25667) | reverse complement strand
GTGCGGACATTTATCATTTTCTGAAATTGCTAAATCACTTTCCCAACATTTGTCGCTCATCTTTTTGCCGCCTTCCAATGGTTGTCTATGATTGAATCTATGTGCCCTGTAATAGGGTGGCATGCACCACTCGAAGGTGCCCTATGACATAGAATATGCGTTAAGTAACATGCTGCTATTTGTGCGGGCACAGCCCACGATGGAATAATTGTGTAGCCAGCTCGCCTTGTGCCGTCATCCCAAACTTTATCAATTTTTGGGGCGTCACTTGATTGACCATCGATAACGGTTATATGATGTCCATCATATCCTACGCGATAGTATAGTAGTTTCCGCCGCTTGCATTCCTCATAAATTAAGGTTTGTGCTTCTAAAGAATCGGTGCAATCAACTATTGCACCACTTAATAAATTCTTTGTGATTCCAGAAGCTCTGCCGTACATTACAACTATTGCGTCAGGGCGTATGTTACTAATAAAGCATTTTACCACTTCTGTTTTAGGTTTACCTATATCATCTGCTGAAAAAGGCAGACGATTTAAGTTATGCACCTCGAGGTCGTCATCATCAAACAAATTTAATTTGTTCACACCTGCTAATGCTAAATCTATGGCAACCCATGCTCCCACACCTCCGCAGCCGATAATACTTACTTCGTCTGGCGGATAGATGTGTAAGGTTTGTTGACGGTTATACATCATGTCGACCATATTGTACCTCCTTGTTTGTTTGTTTTTAGTGAAGCTACGTGAGTGAGGTCCCTATCCTCAATGCGCCCTTTGTCCGGCATTTCGAATTTTTTTCTTGGTGCGTGCCTTATAGTGTAGTCTAATTCCGACATGGCGTCAGTGTGTATATTTACGACACTCATTGAGTTAGTGTTAATTATTTCGTACACTTTTGCGACATCCTTCGCCACTTTCAATATATCATCAATACATGTTATACTGACTTTATATGAACCTAAGCAAAGTGTGTCGCCCATTGCGTGAAATAACTCGACGTTGTCTTGAAACTTGCTATCGTATATCCACGACCATCGATAGTTCCACTTACCATCTACTGCAATTGCAAGATATCCATCTTGCTCGCGGCAGTATTTTTGTTTCAACTCCCATAGCAAGTACGGCGTTGCTACATACTTATAATGCAAGTGTAGCGGTGCGTACAATTGATACTCATTGCCTGGTGATGAAACAATAACCCCTTCGCGAAGCAGCTCATACGATATAGGTAATGCCGGCAGTTGTGTCTTTAATTTTTCGTTTAATGCCTTCAACTTTGCGTCATATTGTTTTGTTATCATCGTGAGATTTGCGGAAAATTCCTCTTCAAATCCAGAAACTGTTGTGTTCGCCTTCGTTACTATATCGTCAACTGTGCTTTTGATAAGTGTATTCGCCTTTGCGTCCACCTTTACTTCAGTGGCAACATATATCTTATCTCCAACACGTAGTTCGAGTTTTTTGCCAGCCAAATCTGTGAGCTGTATGTTTTTTGCAAACACTAACGGCTTTTTAATATCCGCTGTTATTGTGGCCTTCGGCACGTTATTAGTTAACAAACTAAGTTTGTTAGCTATAATTTCGCCAACGCGCCTTAGGATATCTTCACGGTCTTCGCTTACTACCAAACGATTCATGAACTTGTTCCAGCCGTTTGAGCTTGAAGCTCTAAAATAAGACCAGTCGGGCTGAAATGTTCTATAGTTTGATACTCCAACTTCCCTGAAGAAGTCACCATGTGTACTAAAACAGACTTTTAGCAAGTTTGTTGTGGTTTGACCGTTCTCAAGCGGTATTGGCACATTCCAATCTTTAAACAGTTTGCGTTCAGCTGTTGTTGGTTCTAGCTTCACATCTAAATCTGTGTATGGTGTTCCATACGATGTTGATGTTACAATTCCTACGGTTATTTTCATCTATCACCTCCATGCCATTAATTTATAATGACTGTAATCGGAAAGAAAAAAGAGATGAAAGAGTTTACGCTCCTTCATCGTATTTTATGATTTCGACTTCGTCTACCCCAGAAAAGTCAGTCGGAGCATCGGATGCTTCAATCTCCTCTCCATCAACTTTTACGTTGAATTTGGAGATACCTGCATCACGCGCTATTTTCCTCACCGTTTCGGAAAAAGAGTCGTTGTCGTTGACTCTGACTTCCTTTCCGCTCGGAAGGTAAACAACTGCCTTCTCTGAAGACGTGTCATCTGTTCTCCATGCAGACATATTCTACTACCTCCATTTTTTTTTTAGCCAAATTCAGGATGCTCTCGCATCTTTTCTGTGGCTTTTTCAAGCGATGCCAAATGTTCATTGAAGAACGGCGCTGCACCTTCAAGTGCTGTCTCGTTTATTTGTACTATTCTGCCAAGCAAGAAGCCTGTAAGAAAGTATTCACTTTCACTTTTGCATAGTCCTGTGACATGCTCAATTACGCCATCTACTTGTTGGCTTACATCTTCTTGTTGTAGCCGAGCTATTTGTTTGTAACATTCATCCGCTAAACGTTTGGCTCGCTTTTTACTTACGTTCATTACTTCGGCTACATCATACATAATCTTACTTAATAATTTCCCACATCGCGTCACTGCATTGGAATCCTTGCCAATGTATATTTAACCTCGCAGCCTTTCCGCATTTTGGGCATTTGATTTCTTTGATTACTTGTCTTCCCGCTAACGCGAATTTTAAACCAATACTATGTCCACTCCCGGTGTCCAATATAGTTGTCTTATAACGCTTGTCAGATTTGAGGTTCATAGCGTCAGTCACGATAACTTCTGTCTCCTCACCGTAGTACCATGGGAATTGTTCTAAATACTTTTTTCTACCTCGCACCTGTTTATTTAATCGTCTCAGTTGCCTATACGTATCTAAAAATTTCCCCAATTATACACCTCCTATCTAAACCATTTTGGTAATTTTTAGAATTTTTTGTCAAAATTAAAAATAAGTTACCATAATATAAATGTTTTGAGCCTTAAACACTACCGTGAATCGCCAATACCAACTTACTGCCAAGCGCTTTTTTAGTCCATTCCTCACCGTCTTCCTCAACCATTAAACTATATATTTCTTTTGCTAATGGAGTGCCATGATGCTTTAATAAGTTCCACATCACAAACCTAAGCTCAGAATGTTCATAATAAAGGGCTGTGCGGCATTTAGAACATATTTTTCCCTCACGTTTTAGTTCATCTCCACATTCTTTACATTTCGCCATATATACGCACCTTTGGTTTAACAATCATATATTCTATATCGGCAAGATTAATTATTGGGAAATTGCGGGTGAACACCCAGTGATTGGAACCTTTTTTACGATATTTCCACAGAGTCATAATATAAAATATAGTTTACCAAAATATAAATGTTTTGAACACCGCAAACCAGTTGAAAAAAAAAATGGAAGCCAGCGCTTAGACTTCCTCTTTACAAGTTGCCTAAATCGCTTATTCCTCATTAAGCAACCAACCGAAAATGACACCAGCAGCGCCTCCAAGGGCAGTTAAAATTGCCTGCCAGGGTATAGTTTCCGTGTAAATACCAATAGCAGTAAATATGCCACCGGCTACATAACCGAAAACTACACCGCCGAGACCGAGCAATGTTGCTCCAGTTCCTTTTATTGCGGCGTCACTTATAGATTTTGGTTTAAACATTTTTTGCCTCCGAAACATTTAATTTAAGGGTTCCTTTATAATATTTCTGGTAGTAACCTGCTTCATTTATAAAGTAGAGCGTTTAAAACAAGTATACCGCAAGAAAATTTTTTGTAAATACCTTATTATGAAAATTGAAAGAAAATGTATTTTAAGAGCGGTTTTGTAAAGATACGCGAGAATTTTTGCCTACCGATAGGCTGCAGTACAGAGGTGTCTATGAATTTCAGGCTTTTTATGGGTGTGTGTAAAATTGTTCTTTGGCGGTTTGCTATACAGCGTTACCCCACTCTCTCTTTTTTCAACAAATTTATCCCTTCTTTTCCAAACGAATATGGGGAATAAATTTTGACCTAATAATTGTTCAGCTATTTTATTTCCTATTATGTTAAAAAAATTATAATTCATCCATACCATTCCTTTAGTAATTGGTCCCTTCGTTTTTTTCTTAGCCAATTTTCACTATTTGGATTTTTTAAAACCCTCCCCTTTTCATCAATTGGTCTGCCATACTTGTCGTGCAACGGCTTCAAATTGAGTTTCGTCTTATTTATTTTTCCTTTACCTCCACAATATTCACAATGGGTGGGTGTTTCAATAATCTGTGCGCCTATTCTCTCTTGTTTCGGATACCACCCTTTCCCGCCACAAACTTTACATATTATGTATGGGTCAAACAATACATCACCTTACATATTTATAAAAAGTGGCCGGAAACATAAACTTTTTGGCGTTTCTTTATAAAGTTATTCTGAAATACCATCTCTTTTTCCTTTCACTTTTACCTTAGTAGTCTAATAAACAAGTTCTTAATTCAAAACTATCTTCTACAAATATTATTTTTATTGACATTTCTTTTTTCATTGAAAATCTACCTTAATTCTTTTTTCTCTCATTCAATATTCTACAAGAAATAACCCAATGAAAAAGAGAACACATCCTAATATGATAAATAAAAAAATAGTAAATTCATCCTGAATAACAATACAAGAAAAGACTAATACCACTCCTAATGTGAATGAGATTATTCCTAAAACCTTCTCTACAACATCATACATTTTGCTACACCTTTTACCTTATCTTTTAAAGGTTTTTTTCAATAGGCATTGCTTTAATGTATCACTCCACCACCTGCAACCCTCTGAAGATTCCATACATGGCATGCCACTTCGCGATACAAACGATATACCACACGGCTTATATAACTTATACATCGTCTGCCCCACAACACCCACAACAGCCATGCCTAGTAAATGCCTTTGGGTGTTTTTTCTTCCACAATTCATTCGGGTGGCCCACACCATGTTTACAGATATCTTCGACCATCATGCCCCGGTCAAATCTTATGACCTGGTCGACGGCCCAATCAGCCGGCGGGTAGTCCGCTAAGTATTTCTTTCTGTTAAACAGCTTATTCTGTCTTTTGGCCGTAGCCACCTTTGTCATCAAATATATACTCCCCTAGAAATTCTGTAAAATCATCATTGACACTACGGACAACAATACGTAAACTCCAATAGGCTGGGTCAAGGTTGTGTTCCTCGTAAAGGTAATCTTCAAATGCCTTTTTTGCTCTGTGAACGGCTTCCGCTATAATTGCCTCCTCACTTAATTCTTCTTCATCATCATCCATTTTTTGGTTTCACCATTCCTGCTCTTCTAAGAGCATTAACATAATTAGTAACTTGAATTCGTGCATTCTCGGAGTAATTTTCTTTCTCCAAGTGTTCAACAAGCATATTATATTTATCTTGTAGCGGCTTGCCCTTCATATTCATACGTAGAAGTTGCCACGCCGCATCGCGAACAGCACTCTGTATCCTAAGGATTTTATATTTCCCAAATGTTAATTTTTTCCAATCCATTGTGCAACCTTACTGTAATGGTATTTCAACATGGGTGTTAGCGACATAAAGTGCGCCGTTTCTTTTTGTGAAATGTTCCGCACCACTAATTGAAACATCTAATCCATAAACACTAACTGATGGATAACCTACACGAGCTGCTGCCTCCATATAGTTACTACTACATGTCGCGACAAACTTTCCCTCTATAAGGAATATTTCATATTTCCACATCGCCATTATTAAACCTCCAGTTTCTTTAAAATAAAGATAATTTACCATAATATAAAGTTTTTGAACCTAATCAACCGGAATATAATATTACAATCTTAACAGTTGCCGCGCTTGTGGCCAGCCTTTGAACCTCTTCGGCCTTGATTCCACATTGCAGAACCTCGGCGAGGGCCTGTGCCATCACGCTTGCCTCTTCGATTTCTTCCCATATTTATATCTCCACTTTTCTTTTTGCAAGCTCGTATTCAAGTTCATCTAACTTAGCTAGTTCTCGCTTAGTTAATTTTCCACCAAATGTGCGAATGAAATCAATGCAGTTATAAATATGTTCCGGTGACATTTTACTAAGCTCTAATAATTTACCTTCTGCTGTAATCCAGCAGCCTGCTTTTGCGTCACAACCAGCTCCACTCCATTTTATAGCCATAATTTCACTTAATATAAATATAGTTTACCATTATATAAAGGTTTTGAACAATAAAAAATAACGTGGCAGAACAGCAAACGGAGGATAAATCTGTCCCACCACAAGAAGTCCGCAGGGACAAACTTACTATATTAATACATAAATATATATCTAATGGTTCACACAATGTCTTCGAGTCGGACTCTTTTATAGATTTCTAATTTACCGCCAATTGTTGCATTTAAAATTTCGCGTCCGTCCTCTTCATAAATTTGCTTTGCCAGTCGGTGGGCTTTTAACACTTTTGTCCAATTACCGGCTGCGCCACCTGATAAATTTTCAACAGGACTCTCATCAAAGTGGTGCCAACCGCTATAATCTGCATCAACACCCACTAAATATACTTTACTAAATCCCATGTAGTATGCAACTTGCAGACATACATCATAAATTATTGTTTGGCCGTTGTATGTTCCATCTTTAATATCTTTTGCGAAAAGTACTTTCCCGAATTCATAAGTCGGCAGTTCAGGCAAAACATACGGCTTTCTATGGAAGGTGTAATTTAGGTCAGGATTTGCTGCATAATACATTGCGGCGTATCCTGATAGAAAAAGGAATGAGCTTAACCTTGTGATGGCATCACCGTGCACCTTCCACACACGGCCGTCGGATACACCATAATATTTGCATGGAATGCCTGTTTTATAAAATATGTTGACGCCGAAAAGGATTTCATCACATATTAAATTTAGATTAGTAATATTAAGTGATGGTCCTGTACCCATGATAAAGCACCTATCGCCTTTATGAATGTTCTTAAATTTCTCTATTCTTGCCATAGCCAGCTCCTTCTTGCAAACGCATTATGTGTATGTATGCTTTCATTATTTTCAACTTCTACAATATAACCTTCAATGTCATTTCGATTTTCAAGTTGCACGGATGCGTCGCGGCACACATCTTCGACAAATTTGGCGTTTTTAAATCCTTCCTGCACAACAAATTTTTCGTCCGGTCTTTTAAGTCTATCAAATACTGGAAAACTACCAGATGATAATGCAATTTCAATTAATTCTTCAAGCCATATCCATGAGCCGTTTTTTGGCAACACCTTAATTTTTACCTTGCCCCTTTGCACATGTGAACTCCCGTCACCACATTCTTCTAAGGCACACGGACAAACGGTCATTACATCAACATCAACACCAAGCCGGAAAGTGTATATTGGAGGGTAATCACCGTATGTACCTTTAAATTTTGCATAATATGTCATAAGATTTTCAGATTTGGAAACCGGTGAAACTGTTGACACAAAATATGGGAACTCAACTTCCACAGTTGCATTGTTTGCATTTAATTTTTCTGTCAACTCCTTACACATTTTCTTAAGACCATCATGATTTATATTTTTTCTAAAATTATATACCATTTCAACAAGGCGGCTCATATGAGTTCCTTTCACATCAACCGGCAAATCAACAAACACATTAAAATTTCCGGTTGTATGTTGCCACTTTCTGGTTCGGTCTTTTACTTTGATTGGCATTGTTAGGTTTGTTATGCCCACATCATTTAAATATATGCCTCTCTTATCCGTTTGTGACGCAATGTCTACCATAATTAAAGGAAACGTAAAAGCGTATATAAAAGTTTTTGTGGTTACACCGTATGAGAGGTTTGCACATCGGGTCTAAACATTTAAATACTGGAACGTTATTATTAGATTGGAGGTAAATTATGCCAACGAATGTAGAAAATTTGGAACGCAAGCCACATATAATCACAGCCAAAAACCAAGACAAACTAATGGACCTTTTTGACAAATTCCCAACCGAGGAATTTACCCAACACGAACTTCATGAACAAACTCAAATAACTTACCCGGCAAGCGTTCATTCGGCGCTGATGGCTCTAGTTAAAAAAGGAAAAATAGAGCGCACTGAAACGCCCAGTGAAAACGGAAACCGCGTGCAAATAACTTATAAGAAGAGTGCAATGAATGCGTGAATATCTCAGCAAGAAACTTATTGTTGAGACATTGTTTGCACATAAAGGGCAGGCCTTTACTGCCCGTGAAATAGCAGCTATAACTGAAATACCAATAAAAACATTGCGTAGTCAGTTAAGGGATTTGGTGCAAGAAGGGAGGGTTGCAAGAAGACCTATAATGGTGCAATGTTTTAACAAGAAAAGGACAAAAAAAATAGAACAACCACAAGTATGGTATTATATTGACAATACATGATATGTAAGAGATGTGGCCAAAAACATACGGACAATAGCGTCGTTGAAGAGTATTGTGTAGATTGTGTTGAAGATTTTGATAATCTAAGCATTTTGTGGTTGGATGTGCAGAGATGCCAAGCATGCCCCTTACACAGAACCGTAACCAATAAAGTTGTTGGAAAAGGCTTTTGGGGTGCTAAAATATTGTTTGTTGGGGAGGCACCTGGTAGACATGAAGATGAAGAGGGCATTCCCTTTGTCGGGGCTGCTGGAAAGCTTCTTGATGTTTTAATAATATATGCTGGCCTCCCTGATAATTCTTTCTTTGTAACAAACGTTGTGCGATGTAGACCGCCAAACAATAGAGTGCCATCCGACCTTGAAGTTGAAGCATGCTCGCCATTCCTAAAGCGAACCATCGAGTATGTTAAACCACGCGTCATAGTTACCTTAGGTTATACAGCAACAAAGCGCGTTTTGGCGCTTTACAAACGAGAAATTACAGAGAAAATGATGGGTAAAATTCGCGGCACTATATATGAATTACCTCAATATGTCACTTTAATTCCGACTTACCATCCAGCAGCAATTATTTATAATGGAAGGCTGATGGATATTGTAAAGGAGGATTTCAAATTAATTGGGAAATTATATGAGGAGATTAAAAGATATGGATAGAATTTCAGATGCAGAATATTGTAACTTAGTTTGTGCCGGGTTAATAATTTTAGCTGTCATGGTGGTAATAATAGTAAAGGTAAAGGGATAAAATGATAAATGAAGAGGTAATTGATAAAAAATGTATTGAAGTTTGGGGTGAATCCGAACAAATAAGGCAAACAATAGAAGAATGCGCCGAACTAATCGTTAAACTTGCAAAATGGAAACGAGAAGTCAATGGCTCCACGCCTATTGAAATTTGTAATGAAATCGCTGATGTTGAAATTATGTGCAAACAAATGCGACTTATATTTGATTTTGATGATAAGGTTGATAAATTTAAAGAAATAAAATTGTTAGGATTAGAAGCAAGATTAAAGGAGGCGCAAAATGGATAAAAATGAAATGCTAAATGTAGTAACTGTAGTAGTATGGGCAGTAATATTTACGGGGTCAGCCATTTATCTTGGACTGGTTTTAATGGAACATAGCCTAGGTGATTGCGTGCTGTACTGTTTTGTTATTGCCACATTACTACTTATACATGTAGCAAGAGATAAAATGAGGCTGTAGAATGAAAATTACAAAAATATTTCAATGGGATTGCTCACATCAGTTGTGTTTACCATATGAATCTAAATGCAACAACATGCACGGGCATACCTACAAAATTGAAGTAGAAATTGAAGGCAACTTAGACAACAATGGAATGGTTATGGACTTTGCAAAATTAAAGGAACTAGTAAATTCAATATCACTAGACCACTCAACAATAAACGAAAATGAATTTTTCAAAACAATAAAATGGCAACCAACTGCTGAAAATATAGTGCGTTACATTAAAGTGCAACTTGATGCAAAATGGCAACCACAATGGCCGCGCATTTGTAGAATTCGGGTTTGGGAAACACCAAACTCATATGCTGAAGAAACCTGGAGTGCAGAATTAAATGACGTTATTCTTAAAATGAAAATTGAACAAGAAAAAACAGCTACAATGAAGAAGTCTCTTGAAGAGTCCGCTTTAAAGTTAGCGGAAATAGTGAAAAGAATTAAACCGAAATAAGAGCGCAAAAACTGCCGTTCTAAACGCAGAATTAGAGAGAAATCAGAGGGTGTGAAATGCCAATTGTAAATTGGGACGAGACGTGTAGTAAGTGTGTATTCGGCTCAACAGAAACTCGTGTTAAAAACTCCAAAGGAAGGTGCACAAACAAATGCCCGATAATTCATTTTGACCCAAATCAACATGCATGGATTTGTGGGTCATTTAAACGCAGATGGGATACACCCGAAGATTTAGAGTTAAGCAAAAATGAGGATGATACACACCACACTGGTTAAATAGCATGCTTTGCATCCAGGTATTATGACAAGGTATTTGGTTGAATTTGGCACCTATGAAAAGCATATTGTCGAAGAAATTGACCTTTTTGCCTGTATTAAATATTTGTTAAATAAATGGAAAAGAGACGCCCCACATGAGTTGGTCCACACAAAACCGGCCCCGGAAAGGGAAAAAATTACTTGGCCGCCTACAAAAGTCGAAAGTTAAATATAGCACACGCCGCGAAATTATTGCCATGTGTGACAGAATAGAGGAACTAGCTGCGACTGTTGATGCTTCTGAAAGTCTTGTAATTCTTGAGGCGGCAATCATGCATCTTATTAAGGGGGTTGACAAACAGTCGCGTGATATTTTATTTAAATCTGTAAATATAGTTCTTGGGGCGAAGGAATATGCCAACCAACGAAACATAGTTACACCCCATATGCTTTCTCTTATAGAAAAAGAGGAAGGTGCCCTGCAAACGGGCATAGTTGCCCAACGCACTGTTGAAACTTTATTGGAAATAGCAAACAATTATAAATTAGATAAAGTAATTCTTGATAATATAATAAAAAGTATAATTGTTAGATTTGCATTAGAACTAAATCACAACGGACTTAAAGAAGTGTCCGCTGTTTTAATGCCAAATATTATTGACAAAAAACAAACTGAAGACACAGGTCATATGTATGGATAGTATATCTTTAATAATAATGTATGCTGCTATTGTAATAATTCCGGTTGTTTTTGTATATTTTTGCGTTCGGAATTTACTGTATAATAACTAAAAACTTAATGGAATGGCCAAATATATCTGTTCCTAAACTTTTTATCTTTTCTATCCGTTATAATACCTATTCTCTTTTGCCTGAAAAGACTTTCAATGGCCAATTGAGTTTCCGCAAACGACATCCCAAAATCTAACATTATTTCCTTTAACTCTTTATCCGAGATACCGGGTTTTGCATGTATAAATTGCATCACTTGAGAATCTTGCGCACCTGATTTTATTTTAAATCGCCAATCTTTTGCCATCCCCCATAAATGTTCAATTTGCGGGGAACATTTAACGACAAAATCCTTTGCTATAGATTGTGTTGCCATAGAATACCCAAGTGCCACTTTTTCAAACAAAGGCTCTTCATAATGTGGTACATCGAGCTTGTCAAGTGCGTTGTAAACGGAATCATCGTAAGACAGTGACTGTATTATTTGTGCGTCATGTATTAATTTATCAGTTAAATAATAAACCGCATCATCTAATTTTTTGGTGCCTTGCATTCCTTTTCCTAACCTTCTAAATATTCGCATTTCCTTTTGTTGTTCTAATGAAGGAACAAAATATATAAATAAAAATCTTCTTCCTAAACCAGAGGTCAAGCTAAAACGAGCGGGCTGACTCCCAGCAAATAATGTTAAATGTGTCTCATATCTCAACTCGCCTGGGCCAAGCCTTTTAACCAGATAGCCTGAATCAAGTGATGTTAGAAGAGCATTATCTAAATTTTTTGAGTGTTCCATTTCCATCATATTTGATAGGGCACTAAATTCATCTATGCCCAGCACGTGGTCCATGAAATCATAGGCGGCACCTGGTATTTGAACGGGGTCACCATCAACCATCTGAATTGTGCCGACATAGCCTGCCTCAGTCATGGAACCAACAAATGCTGTTTTTACGGCAGAACCGCCGAAAAGAGAATT
>SMTZ1_10006168_pt1 | contig 12076 bp, 12 predicted proteins | sample DeeMarSWOR136_30_FD_25667 | JGI IMG/M metagenome (IMG submission 25667) | reverse complement strand
GTATTGTTTTGGTAGTTTCAGGCGCGATAATCAATATCATTTGGCCAGGTGACCGTCCTGGATCTATTTTTTCGAAAAGTGCAGAAAAAGTTGATTATGGATTAGAAACAAAAATGGAACAAGTTAAAGATATTGAAACAATAGATGAAGTAAGACGCTGTAAAGATTGTGGAAATCCAATTGGGGAACAAGATATTTGTCCGCTGTGTGGAGCGCGAAATTGAAATTTAAATAATTTATTTTATTATTTACTAATTTTTTGTGTTAATTCAGCAACTCTATTTCCTAAATCTTTTGCTATTAATCCTGCTAATTCATCTATTTCCCCTTTTCCTATAAATTCTTTTAATTTATACTTTTGTAAACTTGTTATTGGTATGTTCCCTTCCATAATTGGACTTCCTAAAGCGTTTCCAACAATGATCATACCCTGAATCAAAGCAAAATTAATTAAATCTGAAATTACACCTTCTCCTCCATTTCTCAGACCTGTTGAAGCCATAGGAGCAAAAATTACATCCTTTAGTAAATAATTTTTCATTTTCCATGGTCTTGAACGATCGATAAAAATCTTGATATGAGAACTTACTGAACCGAAGTAATTAGGAGCCGCAATAATTATGGCTGCAGATCCTAAAACAATTTTTTCTAATTTAGATGTATCATCATTTTCAGCTAGAGGACAATCATGAGGAGGTCTTAAACATTGGTCACAACCATTACAGGGGATTATATTATAATCTGATATTTGGATTTTATTTATTTCAAATTCATCAGAAATAGATTTTATTCCTTCAATAGCTTGTTCAACTAAAAAATTACAACTCCTATTTTTTCTAGGAGATCCTACAATCAAAGTTATTTTCTTCATTTTTCTGAATTCACTGATAATTTTTAAAGTATAATATTAAATGAATAATATTAAATTTAAATTTTGTAATTAATTTAGTGATTAAATTAAGAGCAATAAGATTATATCGAAATTTGCCCTTTAAGGAGAAATAATGAACTTCAATAATAATCTCGAAAGTTTTAAAAATAAAAAGGAACTTATTGAAGACTATATTACAGAAACAAATGAATTATATTTTAGGAATCCTGCTTTTTAAATTCCCTTTTAGCTTAGTTATCTTAAAAATGTTATAAAGCTCTATAAAAATCTGGTCTTAAAATATTAGTATGAGAAATTCCATAATTTATTACCCCTAATATTTTATCTTTATCTCTTTCCAAAACTCCTTTAATAGGTAAATAATTAGAGGCATGATTACTTCTGAAAATACAATTAGCACTCTCATTTTGGAATTTAATGTGCTGAATAAATATCTTTAATTCATTTAATATTTCTAATGAATCCATCTCTTGAAAATCTCCTTTAATTTTTCTTCTAAACACTTCGGTTCCTGGTGGGATCATTAATGTTAAAAAAGCAATATACCAATCTCTATCATCAACCGGACAAATTCTATTGACCAAGTCAGCTGATTCAATAGCATGTTTTTCAGATATTTCTGGATTGTTTGCTCCTCCTAATCCATTTATAAAAGTAGCTGAAAGTACGATATTTGCTTTCATCAATTTTTCTGATGCTTTGATATACTCTGCTTTTGTTGCATGCTTATGAATAATTTGAAGTAGTTTATCATAGCCAGACTCAAATCCAACATAAGCCATTGTTAATCCCGCTTCTGATAAATTCTTTAATTGGTCATCAGATTTCTTTATGATATCTTTTGCATGAGCATATACGCTACATCTTTCTAAACTTGGAAAAATCTTATTCGCATATGTTATTATTTCTAAAAGCTTTTCCGTTGGAGTAACCATTGCATTTCCGTCTAAGAAAAATATTCTTCTTATATTTGAACTATATATACGTTTAGCTGTGTTTAAATCTTGTACAATCTCATTTATTTCTCTTATTTTAAAATTCTTTCCCAAATTTGACATACAAAAGTCGCACTTGAAACTACAACCTTCTGTTACTTGAATTAAGAGAGAATAGGCTTCACTTGGCGGCCGAAACACTGGCTTACAATAATAAATCTCTTCTCTTTTAACCATCTTTTATTGAAATAATATTACTAGGCAAATATTTTTAATTAAGAGTTAAAATTATTCTTCCTCTTTATCAGCATCAGCTGGCTTTTTTGAACAAGAGGATAAATGGCGGCCAAGTCGTATAAATTCTTTACCACAATATGGACACTTTTGTTTATCTCCCGTCTTTCGTTGACTTGTTGATTCTTTTGTTTCTAGTTTTTTTCGTTTCTTTTTCTTTCTATCTGGCATAATATCATCAATGCTTGCATCATCTGGAGCCAATTCACAAGTTTGAATGTGTGATGCCAAATCTTCAAAAAAATCTCCACAAAAAGGGCATTCTGTTATATCTGCAAATTCAGTATCTTCTAAATCTGCCTTTCCTACCTTTCTCTTTTCAAATTTTAGAGGTGTTTCTTCATCTTCTTCCTCAAATTCATCAATCGATAAATCAATTTCTTCATCTGATTTAATTTCAGCAATCTCAAATTCCTCTAATTTTATTTGCTTTTCTTTAATTTTCTTTTCTGCGATACGCTTACTTTGCTCATAAATATCTGAAAATCTATTATTATTCTTAACAGGTTCATATAATGTACAAACTTGACAAACATAAGCTCGAGTTCCTAAAACCAAATCTCTTGTTGGGCAATAACATAATGATTGAAGACTATTGCTAATATCTCCTTTAGGTTCCAAATGTTTACAAACGATTTTTCTTGAATATTTGATTTTTTGTTTTCTACGGGGCATTTTATCACCAAAAGAAGTATGTATAATAGTTTATCCTAAAATTTAATTTTTTTGGAATTTTGTATAGGAAATCAGAGAAAAATAAAATTTTGAATTAGAATTAAAAATTATATTTTATTTTTTTGAGATCATCTTTAATCTTTTTCTTTAATTCATTATTGACAAGCTTAGGTATTAAATCTTCGACAAGATCTCGTAATTCTATAATTTTCTGCATAAGAAGTTCTGGTTTATTCCAAAATGAAGTCCTTAGAGGATGGCTTTTTACAATTGCTTTATTAAAATTTTCAATTGCAGCTCTATAAAAAAGAGATGCATTATCTATTTTATTCAGTCGTGATTGATAAATTGTACCAATTTTATTAAAACACATTCCTGCTCCCGCATAATCCTCTTCTTTTTCGAAATCAACTGCTGCATCTTGAATTTTATGCAAAGCATCTTCTAAGTTCTCGCTTTCCCCCTTCTTTAAAAGCAAATAACCCTTTGTATAATTTGAAATCCCAAGATAAAAAAGATTTTTTTGTTTTTTAGCAAATTTGTATAAATCTTCTGAAAATTCATCCGCAAGTATAAAATGTTTATTAGTTATACATTTTTGGGATATTACCCTCAATAAATCCATAACTTTATCGTAATCCTTAAACTTTTTATATTTTTCAATTCCTTGTCTATACTTTTCAATACCAATGAATGAATCTTGATTTTCGAAAGCTTGATTTCCTTCATAGATCAACTGTTCAGCTTCCTCTTTTAATCTCAATTCTGATTTTTTTTTTCCTACATCAACTTCCCCATAAAAAAAATCATCTACATTAAATGTTATATCTTTTTCCATTGGAATTTCAGATAAGAAGTCTTTCTTATTAACTATAACGTTATTTATTTGAGATTTTACCTCTATTGATCCAAAATCGCTAGTTTTTGGTAAGGATTCTTCTCTATAAGCGGACTGCAGAGGTTTTCCTTCAGAAACCAAAGCAGATAGCTCAGATAATACATTTGCGAAGAAATATTTGTTTAATCCATCAATTATATAATCTACTTTATGATAATTATTATCATATTCAGGATCATTAATATCCATATTAACATCAGTTATTCGGTAGATCTCAAACCCTGTATCATACTTAGTTATTGAATGTTCAGTTCCTTCAACCTTTTCTTTTTTCTTTTTTCCTAAAAGCGTATGATCAAAAACTAAGCCGCAAAAATCATCATTTTTAGCCTGAAAACCTAATTGATTTATGAGATCTATATAGGAAAAGAAGAGTCCTAAACCTGGGTGTGAATGAAACCATCCAATCATATAATTCCCTTTTTTTTCCTTATCCAATTTTTCTTGAATCTCTTCTATAAATCCATAATGTCTTTCGTCTAATTGAACATCTGTAGCATGTCCAAATGTAAGAGCTTCAGCTTCTTCTATATATACGAATTCGTCATCAGAATACCCGATTAAAATCCCATAAATTTCTTTCCATTCTTCAGGTGGCAGTGATCTATTGGCATATCTACTTGCATATAATATAATTGTTTTATAAGCTTCTGCTCTTATTATCACAGGTTTACCTATTTTTCCTATTTCAATAGAAGGTTCCTTTTTTTCAGCTCTTAACTGTAGATCTTCATCTTTTAATTCTGAATCATTATTTCTATTATTAGATTTTTCTGACATTTTAACTATTATCTAGTTTACTTCAGATATTTATAATTTAATTTTAACAAAATAATAAGTCTATTCTTAATTAAAATTATGTAATTATTTTGATTTGTTCTATATTTCTTTTGAAATTACTTTAATAAATCTATTTTTTATTTTTTCTGGATGCAAAGTTATATTCTTTACCACTGCATTTCCTGGATTTGTCTTAATAAGCACAAAATGGCACCCTAACCCTAGGTGTTCTAAAATTGGTATAATCTGCTCTTCTTCGTCTATTACTTTTATTGATTCAAAACCAGCTCCTTTAGCAATTAATTCCAATTTAGTTTTATTACTTGTGTAAGTTTTTTGATCTCCAGTAGATCCATAAGAGGAATTGTCAATTATAATTAAAGTTAGATTATTTGGGCTATTATTTGCTATAGTGCACAAACTACCTAAATTCATTAAAATGGAACCATCTCCATCAATACAGATTACTTTTCTATTAGGTTGAGCAATTGCAATTCCAAATGCTATTGAAGATACCAACCCCATTGAACCCAACATATAAAAGTTTTCATCTCTATCTTTGATACAAAATAATTCTCTTGAAGGAGTACCGAGATTACAAACAACAATTTCATCTCTTAAAGTTTGGGCAATCTTTTTTATGGCATCGAATCTTTTCATGTTAAACTTCCCCACAATTTTTTTTTTAAAAGAATACACACAGATTTATTTGATTTTTTGCTAAAATTCACAGCATTTTTTATTTCATTAATTTTTTTTGTTGAATCTATTACAAAAATTTTGATCTTTAATAAATCTAATAGATTGGGTGTAAGCTGACCCATTGGAATTTGTGCTATTATTTTCTCATCTTCAGCTCCTCTATGACTCATTAAAAATACAGTAGGAATCTTATATAATTGTAAAAGTGATTTTATTGCATTAATCGAATTGCCTAAACCAGAGTTTTGCATCAAAATAGCTGGGCTTCTTCCACCCAAGTATGTCCCAGCAGCAATTCCTACCCCTTCCTCTTCTCGAGTAATAGGTATATGATGTATTTCTTTTCTTTCTTCTATTATTTGTAATAATCCCTTTAACATTATACAGGGTAAGGATAATATTATATCTATCCCAGAATCTTTTATAGTTTCATATAAACTTAAGTCTACACTCATTTTTATTATCAAGAAATAGAAAACTTATTTATTAATAATTATTAGTAATTGTGATTTTTTCATCATTTTTATCAATATCTATAAAACTTAAGATAACAATTGGTACTATAGAGACAATAAAATAAATATTCAATTATAATGAAGGCATTATTATATGAATTTAGTCTTCCAAGGTTAGCGTTTGCTCGTATCGCTGGCTTGTTTAGTTTAAGAGGTTTTCTAACAAAATTAGGACCAATAAGATTGAAGGAATTCCCTAAACCCAAAATTAAAGCTGATGATTGGATTGTTGTTAAGACTAAATATTGTGGAATATGTGGAAGCGACCATAAACAAATATTTCTTGACGGTAATCGTGATAATCCAATGACTGCGTTGATTTCTTGGCCACAAATCTTAGGACATGAAGCTGTAGGAATTGTAGAAAAAGTAGGAAGTAAAACAAAACTAAAAGTTGGAGATCGAATAGCCCTTAATCCTTGGATTAGTTGTTTGCCAAGAGGTATAGAAACCGTTTGTAAAGCTTGTCGAATAGGAAAAAATACGCTGTGTCGGAATTTTACAAAGGGTATTCTTTCTCCGGGAGTTCATGCAGGGAATAGTTCTGATGCTACGGGAGGATTTGCTGAATTTTTTCCGGCTCATGAGTCAATGGCAATTCCGATTCCCGAAGATATCACCTGGGACCAAGCATTGCTTTCAGATCCATTTTCTGTAGCATTTCACTCAATTCTAAAGGTGAATATAAAACCTAAGGCTATTTGTGCCGTGTATGGTTGTGGAAATCTAGGGCTTTTAACAATTCTAATTTTAAAGAAAATATTTGAAGATGTTCAAGTTATAGCTATATCTCGTTTTCCTCATCAAACAGCTATGGCAAGAGTTTTTGGAGCTGATTTAGTTATTGATTCCTCTCCTCCAAATAGAGTTATAGAGAAAATAGCAGACTATGTGGATTGTGATCTATACTATTTTAAACAGAAAAAACCATGGTTAATTGAAGGAGTTGATTTTTTATTTGATACTGTCGCTTCACCAGAGACGTTTGAAACTGGAATACGTGTTGTAAAAGCTCGCAATAAAAATTCAGAATCATATATACCAGATTCAGGAACAATAGTTGTGACAGGAGTCTCTTCACCGAAAAGATTTGAATGGACACCTTGGTATTTTAAAGAAATTAATATTATTGGTAGTAATGCTTTTTCAATTGAGGAATTTGAAGGAATTCGGGAACATTCCTATTATCACTATTTTCGATTTCTTCAAGAGGGACGTCTTGATCCAACACCTATGATAACTCATAAATTTGCATTAAAAGAATATAAAAAAGCATTTTTAACAACACGAGCTCAGAAGAAATATAAGTCGATTAAAGTTGCTTTTTCATATACAAATGATGAGGAGTTGAATACAAGATGAGTGAAATGGAAAAAAAAGATAAAATGCCAGCTCTTTTTTTTGAAAAAAAGCTAGGAAAGTTAATAAAAGCATATTTTAGAGGTAAAAAAAGTCCATCTGGTTATTGGAGATCTGGTGGACCTGTTGGTATTAAATATATTCCAATACCTAATCTTGTTGATGAGAATTGGGTAAGAATTAAAACCACTTTTTGTGGAATATGTGGAAGTGATATGAAAGAAATAACCTTGAATGGTGCTCTTGATAATCCCCTTCAATCTCTAATCAGTTTTCCTCATATTATGGGCCATGAACCTGTGGGTGTTATTAACAAAATTGGTTCAAATGTATCAAAATTTAAGGTTGGTGATAGAGTCGTAATAAGTCCATGGTTCCCTTGTAAACCACGAGGATTAAAGCCTGAATGTTCACGCTGTCAACAAGGAGATTTTACACATTGTAAAAATTTTCAGAAAGGAAATATTCCTACTGGTATGCATTTAGGGGTTATAAAAGGTTATGGAGGTTTTGCTCCATATATTGCAGTTCATAAGTCCCAATGTTTTATGATTCCTGAAGAAGTAACGTTTGAACAAGCAGTTTTAGCTGATCCATTTTCAGTTGCTTTTCATTCAATTTTAACATTAAATCCAAACCCTAATTCTGTAATTTTAGTATTTGGTTTAGGAGTGATTGGTATATTGACAATAATGTGTTTAAAAAATATTTTTAATGTAGAGAATATCGTCGCTATAGGCAGATACACTTTCCAAAAGAATTTAGCTTTAGAGATGGGAGCAAAACATGTGTTTTTGAATAGTGGAAATGCATTAATTGAGGAAATTTCAAATTTTTTTGATATAACTTTATATACTCCTGATAGGGGTATGAAGTGGTCGATTGATGGAGTTGATGGAATAATTGATACTATAGCTTCAGCGGAAACTCTAGAAATTGGATTAAGAATTCTTACGGCTCAAGGACGATTGGTATTTCTTGGAATTTCTACTCCAAGGAGATGTGAAAATACCCCACACTACTTTAAAGAGCTTCAAGTAATAGGTTCAAATGCTTTTTCTATTGAAACTTTCAATGGAACAAAAGTACATGCCTTTGAACATTATTTAAAATTTTTGGAGAATAAAATTATAGATCCCTCATTGCTCATAACTCATAAATTTCCATTAGGTAAATATAAGGAAGCATTTAATACTCTTGTTTATAAGAGACGGTCTCAAGCCGTCAAAGTAGTTTTTGATTTTACTTCCTTAAATTTTACAGAATTTGAAAAAAGTAATTAGATAATGCCATTTTTCTTAAAAAAACTTATTTCTTCATTGGAGTAATTAAGCTTCTTTAATATATCCTTAGTATGCTGCCCTACTTTAGGAGCAAATTCTCTTATTGTTAAAGGAGTGCGTGAATATTTAATTGGAGAAGCTATATTTTGAACTTTCCCAAATTTATGATGATTCAATTCAACAACCATATTACGAGCTTTTATCTGAGGATCTAAACAAGCCTCTGCAAAACTTTTTATAGGCATTACACAAGCATCTACACTTTTAAATATTTCAAACCATTCCTTCTGAGTTTTCTTTAAGAACTCTTTTTGCAACTCTTTAAATACCCATTCTTTCTCTTCTTCTTGCGCAAATTGTTTCAATTTTAAATCGTCCCGACCTAAACCCTTACATAATTCACGCCAAAATTTTACTTCTACAACCCCCACGGATAAAAATTTATTATCCTTAGTTTTATAAACAGAATAGAAAGGAAATTCTCCGTGAAGGAAATTCTCTAAAGGATTTTCAGTTGTAACATTTTTATTAACAATTTTAGAAAAATGGTATGCTGCGACCATTGGAATGAAGGAAAATACAGAATCTGTCATTGAAATATCTATATATTGACCTTTCTTTTCAGGATTCTTCTCTCTTTCAATAATTGCTCCTAAAATGCCAATAGCAGAAACTAAACCTCCTCCAATATCAGCCACTTGAAGTCCAGGCACAAATGGAACTCGTTCTTGATCGTTTTTCCCATAGATCGTTCTCTCTCTATTTAAGTTTAAAATTCCACATATTCCAATATAATTAAGATCATGACCAGCAATTTGTTCGTATGGACCATATTGACCATAACCCGTTAATGAACAACAGATTATAGAAGGGTTAATAGTAACTAAAGTCTTATAGTCGATTTTTAATTTTGTAGTGACCTTAGGCCTAAAGCTATCAAGAACTACATCAGCTTCTTCTACTAATTTATAAAAAATTTCTCTTCCATTTTGCTTTTTAAGATTAAGAGTAATGGATTTTTTATTTCTCATAATAATTGAATTAAAAGCACTTTCTCGATATGTTCCTCTTTGAAAAAAGGGAGGAGGATTAGAATAAGCATAATTGGGATCTTCAACTCGAATAACTTCTGCTCCAAGATCAGCAAGTATCATGGAACAATAAGGACCAGGTAGCAACCTGGAAAGGTCAAGGACAACTTTTCCTTCTAAAGGTAATGCCATGATAATAAATAATATGATTTTCTTCAAAAAAAATTTTTGAATATTAGGTACATCTATGTTTTAAATCTTATTATCTCTCTACTTTACGTTGTTTATTAGTGTGAATCCAAGATATTCTACCTGCTTTGTTTAGACTAAAAATTTCATATTCATTATTTGTCCATGTAATCATCCATAAAGTATTTGTAAAATGCTTCAACGGATCATTATATAATAAAGCTTGAGATTGAAAAGAATAGGGTATATATTTAACATCTCTTATTGTAACTATTTTAATTGTTGGACTTTTTACAGATAATTGAATGCTTTTATAATCATTCATTAATGAATTTATTGTGTTATGTCCTTTAACATTCTTTATATCAAGTACTTTTATGTTATTAGATAATTTTACAAATTCAGACTTTTTTAGTTTATTAAATCCAAGATATAGATGCTGTAATTTTTTAAGATTGGCTATACCATTTACCTCTTCTATTCTATTATTTCTTAAATCTAGAAACTTTAAGTTCTTAAGACATTCTAATCCTTTTATTTCAGTAATTTTATTATTGCTTAGATCTAAGAATTCTAATCTTGAAAGATTCTCTAGTCCTTTAATTTCATTAATTTTATTATTACTAAGATCAAGCCTTTTTAAGTGGGAAAAATTCTCTAAATTTGTGATTTCACGTATGCTATTATTCCGAAGATTTAATATTTCTAAGTTTAATAAATTTTCTAAACCTTCGATTTCAGAAATTTGGTTATCATAAATTGATAATAATTTTAATTTGTTTAAATTACTTAAACCTTCAATTTTAGAGATCTTATTATTATTTAGGTATAAAAATTTTAATTTAATTAAAGAATTCAAACCTTCAATTTCCCTAATCTTATTACTTTGAAGATGCAGGGATTTTAAATTTTTTAAATAATGGAGGTTATTTAGTTCAGCAATATAGTTGAAGTTCAAGTATAATTTTTCTAATCCAGATAAATTTTCGAGTCCTTTTATTTCGCTAATTTTTTCAATACTTTTACTATTCAAGTTGAGGATACGAGAATTTTCTTTAGGAAAACTTATATCTCCCTTCAAATTTATATATGGTTTAATTTTTAGTAGACGTTTTAATTCTGTATATTGAACTTTCTCTAAAGCTTTTATAATAAGAATTACACAAGCTTCTGATGTCTCATTTCTTAAAGTCCAAGTAATTGGGTCAATCGCGTCATTTGGAAAATTATTTATTAGTATCCTTGCTGCATTTCCTCTTATTAAATCATTTGAATCTGATATTAATAAATTTTCTAGAAACGAGAATATTGAATAGTCTTTTGGGTTTAACAATCCTAGTAGTTTTATGCTTAAAATCTGAGTTCTATAATTTTTTTCATTGGAATTCTCAATCACTGAAATTAATAATTCTGAAGCTTTACTCTTGCTCAGCTTATTGTTCTTAAAGTCTTCATAAATTTTAATTGGAATTAATTTTGCCATTGATTTCTTTTAATATTTTACTAAATATAATTAAAGAAAGAATAAATAAAAATTATAAATCTATTATCTCAACTTCCATTTTATCAGTATCTATTATAATAAAAGTTGACTTATCTGTTAAATATCCACATACTTCTCCAGGATTTAAAACTAAAACACCATTGTATAATTTTTCATTAACTAAACTATGAGTATGACCAGATAGAATTATATCAAAATTTCCTGAATTCGCTAGAGCATTAATAGTTTTTTGATTTGGCATGTGAGATACAAATACTTTTTTCCCTCCTAAATCTAAAATCCACTCGTTACTATTTTCAGGAAACTGACATATTTGACCCAGATTTTTCTTTAAAAATAAGCGTTCGCCATCATTATTCCCAAAAACTCCATAAAAATTCTTTTTTATTGAATCATTTAAATTATTAAACCATCTCTTGACAAATGGAGCCACATAGTCTCCACAGTGTATAAGCGCTTCTACATTTCTTTCATTTATTATAGATACTGATTGTAAAATATTCTTCTTATGATCATGAGTATCGCTTACAGCAGCAATTTTCATTATAAGAAGTTCTCCTATTTTTAGAATTTATAAATATAATAAAGTTAAATTATTATATTTTTTATATTAATACTAATGTAAATTTTGTGATCCACAATGATTGAAGAATTCTTTAGAACAGGAAAATCTATTATTGATAAGGAATTGGAGAACTACTTTTCTAATCTATATAAAAATGAAAAAGATATCTTGTTAAAAGATTTTATAAATCAACTTGAAGAGTTTATTTTAAATGATAAAGCCAAACGGATTCATCCAATTTTATTAAACGCAGCTTTTTCAGGAATTGTAAATCCATTGTACTTAGAGGATCAAATAGAATTAATTCATGAAGTCTCAATTGCAGTTGAATTACTACATAGTGCTCATCTAATTCATGATGATCTTTTAGATGATGATACTGAAAGACGGGGAAAACCTAGCTTTCATATGCAACTTAAGAATGAATTAAATCTAGTTTATAAAGACATGAATA
>SMTZ1_10013071_pt1 | contig 12079 bp, 11 predicted proteins | sample DeeMarSWOR136_30_FD_25667 | JGI IMG/M metagenome (IMG submission 25667) | reverse complement strand
ATCAGGCAATAATGCTGTCAAAACTGATGGAACTGCTCATGACAAGGTTGTTCTTAAAGAGAAAAATGTCTGAAAGCATGGAGATGTGGTGAGGATGACGGTTGAAGCCGTAGGGAAAGGGAAAACATATTTAGGTCAGAGGTGATTTGAATCGTAACTAAACTCAGCTAACGGAGACAATCTAATTTGCCCATAATGGATCCCTTCAAGAAAACGCTTGCCCAAAAGCATAGGCTCTACATGAAAATCTGCCGAGAGTGTGGAGTACGAAACTCTTCAAGCGCCGTCAAATGTAGGAAATGCAGAAGCAAGAATCTGCGATGGAAGAAACGGGAAGTCGTCCGCTAAAACATGCAAGAGATGAGTTATTACTCAGAACAAAAATATAGACATGGTTGAGGGATACCACTTTCGCAGCGAATAAAGAATTATGCTTTTTTGCAGGGACATTTATTGTCATCTGTTAGCCTTCGAGGTTCAAAAGTAGCCAAAAGTAAGCAACATGTCACATTGTAACTACATAATGCATAATACTTGTTGTAACACAGTTCTCAATGGGGCTTGTATAGAACCGTGAAAAATTTATATGTACACATGGCAAAGTGGGATATTGCTTAACACTCACTACTTGAGGTAACAGATTGAATATGAAGATCTTGATGCCTTTTTGGGACTTGCAGTTTTTTGAAACTGGCTTGCCAGCAATTAAGAGTATTTCTGAGAGAGTTAAAGAAGTTCATGTGGTTCATATTAATGGAGAACCTAGAGAGATTTGGAAAAAATATGCAACCTTTCACAAGATTGATGCCCCATCTGCATTTATAAGAAGCAAGATGGTTGGGTTCTTTTTATCCCAAAGAAGCATTTATAATCAAATCAAAGAAATTGATGTTGACATTGTCTGCGCTCTGAGCGGGCTTTGGAGCCAAGAACTTTCCAAAATTTATTCAAGTAGAAAACATACGCCTTATGTTGTGTACCTGAGGGGAAGTCATAGAACAGTAAGAAAAGCTATGAAAACCAACAGGTTAACTATGAAAATAGCGAATTATTTGGACACAAGAAGTTTGAAGCAAGCCAGCAGGGTTATCCCGATTTCGATTGCTATGAAGAAAAACCTAGAGAAATGGGGAATAAATAAAGAAAAAATCGCGTTCCCTGTACCAATTGGGGTAGATACCAAAGTGTTCAGACCGGTGAAAGTTGAAAGGAAGTTTTTCACAGTTGCTTACGCGGGTAGAATAAGCCATGAGAAAAGAGTCGTGCATTTACTGAAAATCGCGGAAAAACTAAAGGACATACACTTTATTATAGCTGGAAAAAAACAGATGCCTGTATCTTTTCCCGACAACGTCGAATATTATGGATCACTTTCACTCGCAGAAATGCCAGAGTTCTACAACAAAGCAGACCTTATTGTTCTTCCAAGTATTACTGAAGGTTTTGGAGGAGTGATTCTTGAGGCTTATGCGTGTGGAAAACCAGTGCTAATTGCGACGGAGGCGGTCCAAGAAGAGTTGAAAATTTTTGGCTCCGTAAGTGACATCGACAGGTTCGAAACAGAAATAATGAAGTTGAAGAACTCTGATCTCAAAGTCCTCAGTTACGGGGCAAGGCCTTATGTCGAGAAGAATTTTACTTGGGACAAGTTCGGTGACTCTATAGTAGAACAATTCAGAGGTGTAATTAGCTAAACAGGCATATTTGGCTCCTAATAAGAGCAGAATGTTGAAAACAAACATTTTTCTTACATCCCCCTTAAACTGGCTTAGAACAATAGGAAAAATGTGGAAAACATTTGCCCAGAAGCATAGGCTCTACATGAAAATCTGCCGCAAGTTATTTAGAGTTGGGAATTTATGTTAAAAGGGAGTTACCTAACATGGTTAAGGATTTAATAGTTAAAGGCATTAAGAAGCCTCATCGAATTCCTTCATATCTCCGGAGCAAAATGGTACGCATTTTCGGAAAAAGGGTGCCCTTCACTCATGAAGATGTTGTCAGTGGTTGGGGAATAAAGGGAGCGGGATTACCTCACTTTAGTGCTCGATTGCATGCAGAAGTCAAGCTCTTGAATGAAGCAATTGGAGGTTATCACGCAAAAAGGTCTCTTGAAGTAGGTTGTGGATATGGACGACTCACTCCATGGATAGCGGAGCACTCGGACCAACATTATGCTATTGAACCCGAATCTGCTCTCTTGAGCGATGCTAAGGAATTACATCCTAATGTCCGCTTCTACCATGCAAAAGCACAAAAATTGCCGTTTCCTAATGGTTTCTTTGACTTATGTGTAACCTGGACTGTTCTTCATCATGTCCTACCAAAGGAGTTACCCAAAACTGTTACCGAAATAAAAAGAGTTTGTGCACCAGAAGCAATTATAATCTTAGCTGAAGGCGTAGGAAAGGAAAGAGCAAGGAAATACTGGCAACATACACTTGAAGAATGGAAGGAGCTGCTTTCACCCTGGAAATTAACTCAGTACAGGGAACGAAAGATTGAGGAGACATACAAAAGCAATGCCGGATTAGTAATGCGATTTGAGAGAAATGAACGATGAGTAAACGAGACTTTTGGGTTTGGGGTTAAATTTTAACCCTCTACTTCAAGTCAAGCAATCTTCTGAATACAAGAGTCAGAAGCGGCTTGGAAGGAACGAAAAATAGAGAAAAATCAATTCCAAACGTTTATTGTGTTTTTTACTTATTATTTACTTACACCGATACTTCCGCTGCATATAGAAGAATAGAAAAGAAGTAAAATCTGATTTTCTTCCAATGTAATATTTTTTCTGTTGACTAATTATGTTTATTTATATTTGGCTCCTAATAACAGCAGAATGTTGAAAACAACCATTTTTCTTACATCCCCCTTAAACTGGCTTAGAACAATAGGAAAAATGTGGTTTCTGTTTTCCCTTTTTCGAAACAGGATTCATTGATGACGGGCCCGTGGTCCAGTTGGTTAACTCCTGTTGAGGCCAAAAGACGCTTCCCTCACGCGGAAGAGATCGCCGGTTCAAATCCGGCCGGGCCCACCATCAACAATCATTTATCGGGAATCCCAATTTTTTCAGAGGCTTTCCCGTATTTTCCGCGCGGTCTCGTCCAAGTCTCTTCTTTCTGGCTTTTCGAACCCCTGATGCCCCACCATGACTCCTATGGCTTTTGATAGGGGGTCTCCTCTGAATCGTGGTATTACGTGAACATGAAAGTGCATTACCATCTGACCAGCAGCCCTCCCGTTAAGCTGAAGAACACTGATGCCCTCGGCGCCAACGGTTTTCTCAACAGCCGCACTGACTCTCTTAACCACTAAGAACATGTCAGCCAAGACATTTTCGGGGACCTCATAGATGTTCTCCCAATGTTCACGGGGAACAACTAAAGTATGGCCAACGTTGGCGGGATTCAAATCCATGAACGCCAATACAGTGGCGTCTTTGTAGACGATGCTTGCGGGTGCTTTGCCTGAGGCTATTCTGCAGAAGGGACAAACCACACTCATTTTCTTTTTCACTTCCGATGATTCAGCCTTGTTCTTGCAGGGGTTAATATTTTGCGGTTCAGCTTCCCGGTCAGCTGGGGCTTTTCAAAAAGCTTAAAAAACAAGTTGTGGTTCATGTTGAGTGGCGCCGAGGTAGCTCAGATTGGGAGAGCACCCGACTCAACAACAGGTATTGTTGGGGGTGAAGCTGAAGACCGGGCTGTCGCCAGTTCAAGTCCGGCCCTCGGCACCACCATGTTAACTTGGAATAAGCTGACGACAAGCGCTTACTTACGTTTTCTGAACAGTTTAGTGTCCTCAATGTCACAGATATACTCGAATCCAGCTTCAACAAGTTTCTTTGCTGTCATCATTGAATCATATTAAAATTACCGACTTGTGCGCACGAAGTTTGCCTTTATATGAATTCTCCCTTGGCAATCATTTCAACTTTTCCACCGACATACACAGCTATCTCCTGTTTTTTCTCCTCTGATTTTAGAAGAAGTAATGATGGTCTCCCTATTTCATAGCCTTGTTCAACTTGAAGGTTGATTTGGTCTTTTCCAAAGTAACGATGTTTAACTAAATATGCTGCTAGGCATCCATTTGCACTTCCTGTAGCTGGATCTTCTGGGATACCGTAATGATCCGCAAAAACTCTCACATTCAAATCATGCGCCATTTTATATGTCTCAGGACAAAAGATGAGTACTATCTTAGCATGAATATCCTTGGTAAATTCGAAATACTTGCTTCTAATTATTCTAGTTCTTTTCACAGCATCCAAAGTTTTTAATGGAACTATCACAACAGGGAGACCCGTCGAAACATCTTGAACAGGGAAATTCTCGTCGATATCTCTCACGTCAAGACTTAGAACCTCAGAAATAATCTCAGCGTCAAAAGTTTCGCCGAATATGGGTTGAAGTTGCTTCATCCATAGAATATTTGAGTTCTCTTCTGTATAACTGAACGAAACCGGAATTTGACCAGCTTTGAGATTCAGAACTACCTCATTAATAGGTTCTTTTATTATTTCGTGTTGTATCACAAAGGCTGTTCCTAATGTTGGATGCCCTGCGAAAGGCAACTCTGTATCTGGCGTAAAAATGCGAACATCATATCCCCCGTCTTGTTTTTCATCTGATAAAATGAACGTTGTCTCGGAAAAGTTCATTTCTTTGGCGATTCGCTGCATTTCAGCGTCGGATAATTCTTTTACAAATCTGAAAACCGCAAGTTGGTTACCTGAAAATTTTTCTTCAGCAAACACATCTACAATATAAAAAATCGGTTTATCCATATTCAATTATCCCTCTCATTCAATCGTGTGTTAGACACGCCCAAACTAACCATTTCATAGTATATGATGGTTTAAAGTAGATATGAGGATTATATCTTTTGATCGAATTTCTTATTGGAACTGAGGCTGGGCTTTCTTTAAAATTTCAGGCATTCATCCACTTGCAGCTTATTCCAGAGCATTTAATTTTGTTGAAGTAAACGCCACTTTCTATGAAATTCCAAAAATTAAGAGGTAGAATCTTGGCGCAGGATAATCCCTCCAGATTTCGAGTTATCTGTTAGATGCAACAAAAATCTTACACATGAACTAAAGTTTGAGTCAGTTCCAGAGACTTTTGAGATATTGGATAAGATGATTACAATCTGTAACATACTAAAAGCCGAATTCTCCATTTCCAGACTTCCCCTTCATTCCATTACAACAAAACAAATAGGAAAAAATCAAGTTTAGACCAGTTTTTCTAAAACAAAAAAGAGAATTTACGGAAAACATGGATTCCTAGAATTATGCGCGCGCATAACGCTTTCTCCAGGTGAAGATTAAGTAACGTGTTATTAACGTTGATGTGATAAAGCAACTCTTTGAGTTTGGTGATGTACCGTTACTCAAAGCAAAATTTTACTTCCTGATACTCTTTGACGAAATTCACGATCTCCCTCTTGATACGGTTTGGATCTTCTTTGTCCAGTATAACCCGTTTAATGAAACTTGCGATCTTTTGCATTTCCTTCCCCTTCATTCCCCTCCGAGTAGCTTCACAGACACCGAGTCTAATACCCTTATCAGTGATAATGTTCGCTTTTTCAAGCCTTTTTGCTACGGCTGCTCCTTCTTTAAGGTCGTCATGGTATAATAGAACCTGATGGGATCGAGTGTATCCAAGGTGTGGACAAGCCACAGGGAACCCTTCATCATCCAAAGCCTTGGCAAGAGTTTGAGCGTTTTTTACTACTTCCCTAGCGTATTCCTTTCCATAGGTTTTCATCTCTACAAGGGCTAACGTCGTGGCTGCTATGCGGTTCCAGTGAGCATTGTCCACGAACTCTGGAAAAATTCGTTCTTTAATGGTTTCACCATGCTCTTGATCTGCGAGAATTATACCGCCTTGTGGTCCGAAGAAAGTTTTATGGGTAGAACCTAAGAGAACACTGCATCCCTCTCGAAGGGGATTTTGAAATTCTTCTCCCGCGATCAAACCCAGAACATGAGAACCATCATAGGCGATGTGGCTGCCTACATCACAGGCTGTTTTCGTTAGCTCCTGCACAGGATGGGAAAACAAGAACATACTCGCTCCAAAGATTATCACTGCCGGTTTTTCTCGCAGAATCAGATCCGAAGCTTCCTCTGTTTTTATATTCATGTCGGTCTTTGAAAAAGGAAATGGAATCATTCTATACCTCAATAGCCTCGATAACCCGTTCTCTCCAAATCCTGGATACCCGCCGTTTTCTGTTGAAACACACAAGACTTTGTCTTCGGATTTCGTGAAACAAGCCAGAAATGTTAGATCAGCTATGTGCCCCGACAAGGGGCGCAATTCAGCGGTCTCGGATCTGAATAAATCTTTGGCGAGTTTCTCTCCGTACTGTTCGATTTTGTCGATAAAACGGGTACCCTTGTAAAATCCATCTCTTGAAGTATATCGATGCCCGAGATCAGAAGAAAGAAGGGAATGGACCATGGGACTCATTATGTTCTCGGATGGAATCAAGTTCAAACATTCTTTTCCACGCCAGCTTTCGTGACAATTAATCAGACTTAAAAGTTCATCAATCACTCTTATCGCCAACTTTTTCTAAAGTTGAACCAATATTTGACAGTTATGATACTGAAAGTCAGGAAAAGAATCGGTAAATGTGCGTGCCTCTCAACAAAAATAAAAAAGGGCGAGTTTGCGGGAGAAGAGCACACTTAGAGTTGGTCTTTTAATAAGTGAGGGAGAAGGGTTCATGCCTTATTGTATGTATTGTGGTCAGGAACTACCTGAAGACATCAAGTTTTGCAGTAACTGTGGTAAGAAAGTCGTTCTAGTCAATGTGTGTCCAAGATGCGGAACCAAAATGAAAAAGGAAATTTATACACGTGCTTCCCATCCATTTGCATTTAATGCCTTAGAACACGCACTGTGAATGAGTAATCACGAAAAAGGATACGTCTGCACAAAATGCAGATATAAGGTCGATTTTAAGTAGAATCTAGTCATGTAAAATTTAGCGCAACTAAGTTTCTTTTTAATTAACAAACACGTATATTGTTTACTAAGTATTTGCGCACGCACAGCAGCTTTTTTGGCGAAAAAAAATCAAGATTCAGGAAAAAGACAAAACAACTAAGAGCTTTAGACCCTTTTCCGAAGCTCATATATTCCGCGAGAAGCACGCTGAACATACCCAAAAGCCACAAGATAACCATAAAACTGCTACTTAACAGTATTCCACGTCGCAAAACCTTAACAGCTAGTACAAGCAAGCTTCTCGATCAGTTTCAGAACGTGCTGGTGCAACAAAACAAGCGAGGGGTATTTCTAGGCTTACATGGGAAACTTTTATATTTTTACATATTTCCACATGGTTACGTCGCGACCGCGAGATGGTTAAAATGAAAATCACGGAAATAGAAGTTATACCTATAAAGTATCCACTAGAGAAAACTGTTTACTGGGCTCAAGGACCAATAACTGAAAGGAGAATGGTTTTGGTTAAAGTCAAAACCGATGAAAACATAGAAGGGATTGGGGAAGCAGTTATTTTTGGTGGACCAAATATCACTACCAAGACAATTATTGAAAAGGAGTTAAGTAAGTACGTCGTAGGGGAAAATCCATTGTTCCCTGAGAAGATATGGGAAAAAATGTATATGGGTACGATGCAACATGGACGTAGAGGATTAATAATTTGTGGAATGAGTGGAATAGACATAGCCATTTGGGATTTAGTAGGTAAAATAAAAGACACTCCCCTATACCAGCTTTTGGGAGGATTTAAAAATAAAGTGAAAGCTTATGCAAGTGCGGGATTCTATACTAATAACGTGAATGACATTGAAATAGTTTCGAAAAAAATGGAAAGTTTTGTGCGTGAAAAGAATTTTACTGCTGTGAAAATGAAGCTTGGGCGTGATCCAGAATCCAAAGATGAAGTGCTTAATCAATATAAAGCAGTTAGTAGAAGTAGCCTCGAGCTTGATTTTAAAAGGATTAAGGCTGTTAGAGAAGCCATAGGAGAAAAAACAGATTTATTAGTGGATCCAAACAACGCGTGGAATGTTAAAACGACAATAAAAATGGTGAATAGACTTAAAGACCAAAATCTCTATTTCATTGAGGAGCCAATACCCACAGATGATAAGGAAGGGCTCAAAATAATAAATTCACGCATTGACATACCCGTAGCTGGTTGTGAAACTGCGTATACACGGTATGAATTCAAAGAGCTAATTGAGAATAGATGTGTGGATATTGTTCAGCCTGGGGTTACATGGGCAGGTGGTATAACGGAAGCAAGAAAAATAGCTATAATTGCATCCACTCATCATATGTTGTGTATACCTCATTCGTATAATTCTGCAATAGATCTTGCAGCAGCTATACACTTAACTTGTTCGATACCCAATAGTGAATACGTTGAATATGACCAAACGGACGGAAATGCCTTAACAATGAATTTAATAAAGAATCCTTTTGGTATTGACAAAGAAGGATTTGTAAAACCTTCTGGCAAACCAGGTCTTGGTATAGAGTTAAATGATAAATTTATTGCAAAATATAGAGAAGATGTATAACGTTCACATATTGATTAAAAACTAAAAGGTGGCTTAGCTTGCCTCCCTTGACTTTAGGATATGTTGTGGCTCCAGAAAGTTGGTATATGCCAGATCAACTTGTTGATTTTGCCGTTCTTGCCGAAAAAAAGGGTTTCGAAACGATAGGAGTGTGTGATCATTTTCACCCATGGGTCCACACAAACGCAAATTGTGGTTTTGCTTGGGCGATAATCTCAGCTATTGCTGAGCGGACCAACAAAGTGAGGGTGGGTACATTTGTGACAGCTCCTACTTTACGTTATAATCCTGCAGTAGTTGCACAAGCTTTTGCAACTTTGGGAACATTGTATCCGAATAGGATTTTTCTTTCTCTTGGAACGGGAGAAGCTGTGAGTGAAATACCCGTTGGATGCGAATGGCCTGAATTTAGAGAAAGAGTCCAAAGATTGAAAGAAGCGATAAAGATAATAAAAGCATTATGGACATCTGATGCTGTAGACTTTAAAGGAGAATTTTACAGACTCAAAAAAGCAACTCTTTATACGAAGCCCCAAAAGCCGATACCATTATATGTATCAGCGAGTGGTCAGACCACAGCAAAATTAGCAGGAAAATATGCTGAAGGTTTCGCAACAATAGAAACTTCGCTGGAGAAATGCACTGCTCTTCTTTCGACCTTGGAGAAAAGTGCAAAGGAAGCAGAGAGAGATCCAGCGGTGATAGAGAAAATAATAGAACTCCACGTATCATACGACGAAGATTATGATAAAGCTGTGGAATCATGTAAATATTGGAGGGGACCACTATTACCAATAGTCTTCAAGTATCCCATATACGACCCGCGAGAAATTGAAGCAAATGGAAATTTAGTGGGTGAGAAAGCTATGGCTGAAAATATGATTATTTCAACCTCCCCCGAGGAACATATCAAAAGAATAGAAAAATACATAAAAGCTGGATTTAACCATTTCCAATTTCTCAGTTCTAGCCCTAATGAAGAAAAATTCGTAAGTGCATATAGCAAGAAAGTCCTTCCTTATCTAAGAGAGACATACGGAGAACCTATATGAACAGCGAACAGATCAAGCCAGTGCTTAAGCTGGATCTGTGATTCAGCTAATGAGGTAACACAATCAAGGAGAGATTTACGAAGCAGCAAGCTGTTGTAATTACCCTCAAAAGATAATGTGGTTATGGGCACAAGTAATCTTAAAAAAGATGGGTGTTCATATTTCGTTTTGCGATAGGATTTTTGCAATTACGGTCAAAGAAGAATTCCATAAGAGCCTGAAATTGCTACAAAAAAATATAAAACATAACGAAAATGTCATTAAGTATGCGCGCGCCGGAACCAATTGGAAGAGCGACTGTTGGATTTCATTTTGGTTTTGGCTTGCGCATCTACAATGGGCTTCAATTTTGAAACAGTTCGTAAACTTGTATCGGGATCCTTTTTCGCCCTAGTCTGATAAGCAGATTAAAACCCGCGCGCACTCAATTTTAGTACGGTTCGCATCTCTGGCTCCATTAAACCATTCCTACGTAGGCCAGTACTTCCTTATAGTCTTCGCAATCCTATCCAATCCCTCTTGTCCCTAGCTAGCCTGGCTGACCTTATGACCTCTCGCGGACCTCTCGTCCTAAGCTCCCTCAAGGACACTTCTGCTATGTGGAACACCAAGGCTTGGTCAGTTCCCTACTGGTCAGGACCGTCTCGATCACTTTCCTGAAGATCTCGTCATCGTACTCACAGAAGTGGAATGTCATTAACCTAGACTTCAACTCGGGCGGCAGTTAGTCTATACGGTTAGCGGTGGTCACTGCCATCCTGTTAAGGTGTTCCTCCCGCCTCCGCCTGTGCTTGGTCTCGGTGACTATCCCGGTCTCCGTCAGGGACAGGAGGATAACCGTGTACCAGAGGTTAATCTTTTCTAGCTCGTCGAGGAGCAGCACCCTCGGCCTTCGCTCAAGCAGGAAATCCGCAAGGGCGGCATTCGTCGAGCTTGACCCGACGGCGTACACGACCCTCGGAACCCGACCGAGTGGCTTGATGACAAGAAGGTACTAATGATTTGCATCCCGAAAAGGAGGTTGAAATTGGTCTTAGGGCACTGTATTCAGAGATTTCGGAACTTCTCTAGAACTTAAATGTGAAATCTTTTTATTGTCCCTTTATTGGAACATAACTTTTGACAGACGAAGGAATTATATGAGAATTTTACGAATCTATCGACAACCTATGGAGATTATAAATTTATTATCAACTCTTCTTTTATTGTTTTCATAACGATTACTGTATTGGTTCTTTCGATACCTTTGGTGCTGTTCATTATGTCGAGTTTTTCAAGGTAATTTTCTCGATTATCAGATATGCATATAACGACGAAATCATTTTCTCCCGCAACAAAATAGACTCCGATAACACCTAGAATTTGAGCTAACAAAGTACCTACTTTTTCAACATTTTTTCTACCACCTTTTATGCGGACAAAAGTTATTGTAGTATAATCTTTTCCGATTCTTTCTGGGTTGATTTGTGCATGGTAACCTCCGATTACTCCCGTTGCTTCTAACCTCTTTATTCGATACTGGACAGTTGACTTGGGGAGCCCCAATCTATTAGCTATTCGCCCTATGGGAATTCTGCAATTTTTCTGTAATAATTCAAGAAGTCCTTTATCTACATCATCGATGTTGGCGTGCATGATCTATTCCCTAAGATACTTAGGTTCAGTGTTTTTTAATTCTTTTGTAGTCTGCTTGCTCGCTCCCTGGTAACAAATAGCTTTATGCTATGTAAATCTAAAGAACTGGTGCTTATAATTTATAGTCACGTGAGTACAATAAATACTAGAATTTATTGGTTATTGACCGAATAAAAAAGCTTTTATTTGAGAAATAAACTATAATACTGCCAGTTTTATGGTAGTGGGTTAAAAAAATGGACATCAAAGAGCTGAAGAATTCTTCTGACAGAATTGGTCAGCTTTATCCAATATTGATTGACCATTTTGGGCAGATAATCGATGGAGAGCACCGCTCTAAAGCAAATCCAAACTGGAGGAGAGTAAAGTTAGATCACATTAAGACGGAAAAAGACTTATTTATCGCTCATTAGAAGAAATGCGACTAGCAGAGAAAAGACAGAAATGCTAGAAAAGCTGGGACAAATCTGCATAAATGAAGGAACACCAATTGGAAAAGTAGTATATGAACTGATGTATCAGACTGGAATGAGCTACCGATGGGTAGCGAAGTATTTGCCAAAGAGGTTCAAGGATAACAAGCGGGTGCACCAGAGGGTCCGTAAGAAAAGATTTGTTGCACGCCATGCAACAAACTCCTTTGTCCCAGAAGATTTTCCAAAAGACGCTTTAAGATTATGCACTTACCGTAATACCAACTTCGTCAACTTTGTAATAAAGAAAAGTCTCTTCAACGAACTTGAAAAAAAAGCCAAAAAACTGGAAATGCCAGTAACTAATCTGTTGTTCAATGCAATAATGCAAATTTTGA
>SMTZ1_10007998_pt1 | contig 12079 bp, 10 predicted proteins | sample DeeMarSWOR136_30_FD_25667 | JGI IMG/M metagenome (IMG submission 25667) | reverse complement strand
ACTCGAATTCGATCCCCGGCTCAAACTGGTGTATCTCAAAGAAGAGCGGCGGGAACTCGAGAAATTCGAAGAGACCAAGATGTATGAAGTGTCGACCTGGTCGGTGCCGCTGGCGTACGACCTCGACGCTTACTGGACGACTTCATCGGTATCAGCGCCGACTGCTGTGGTGAGCGAGGTGATCCTTGCACGCGGCCGGGTGCACGACGCTGACGCTCAGTTCGGATACGCCATCGACATGGTGGGTGAAGAGAGCAATCTTATGCTGGCTGCGCTGTTCCAGGAAGAGGTGGTAGTATATTGCTCGGAAAAGCCGTTCACGCTTGAAGGCCGCGACTATGCCGCGGGCGCTCTGGTACTGCGCCGTCGTGGCAATCCGGACGACCTGACAGAAATTCTCGAAAGACTGGCGGCCGAAATCGGCATCGACGTCTACGGCATCAGTACGGGGCGTTCGGAGAAAGGCTCATATCTCGGAGCCGGGACGTTTCAACTGCTGAGGAAGCCGACGATCGGGATTGTGTCAGGGGAAGGGATCAGCACAGGCTCATTCGGATGGAGCTGGTATATGCTGGACCAGGAACTGCGACTGCCCCACTCGCTGGTCAGCCTGCCGCAACTGGCGCACCAGAACCTCGACCTTTACAATGTACTCATACTACCCGGCAGCTGGGGCCCGATGGATGCGTGGCTGGGTGAAGGCGCCAGGCGTGGACTCAGGGAATGGGTCGAAGACGGAGGCACGCTTATCTGCATGGGTGAATCGGCCGTATGGGCGGCCGACACCGCCAACGGTCTCTCGCAGGTTCGGCTCAAGCGGCAATCGCTTGACAAACTGGATGAGTACGATCTGAGTGCTTCGCGCGAACGCCAGGCGGAAAGCCCGGAAGTAGATACGATCGCCCTGTGGTATCCGGAGAAAGTACCCGACGAAGAAGCAAAACCGGAAAAACCATCCAGGCCCGGTCTGGAGGAGGCCCGCAGGGCCGACGAGTGGCAGCGGCGGTTTTTCCCGCGCGGGGTGATGCTCAGAGTTGATCTCGACGCCGAGGAATGGCTGTCGTTCGGATTAGGCGAGTCCGTCCCGGTCACGCTCTATACCGACCACGCCTTCCTGGCCAAGGCGCCGGTCAAGACCGTGGCGCGTCTGGCCGGCGAAAACCAGCTTCGTATTTCCGGGCTGCTCTGGCCGGAGGCGCGCGCGCGCTGGGCCAACAGCGCCTATGCTACGCGCGAGTCGAAAGGTCGTGGCCAGGTGATTATGTTTGCCACCCATCCTAATCAGCGGGCTTACTTCTACGGCTCGCGGCAGATGCTGGTAAACGCGATCTTGCTGGGCCCGGGTTTCGGCAGCCGTTTTGAAGGACCCTACTCCGAGTGAGTTATTACAGAAGGTTAACGTGCACCGGATTAGCTGCTTTCACAATTCTCTGTGGTTCGATCTTGTTAGCGGGCGTTGTGGAAGCCCAGCCGCCGGGCGGCCGGCGACAGACGCTTGAAGAAATCACCCTTCAGCGAGCGAATGTCACTCTCGCCGTGGCGCCCTACCAGTACGAAGATCGTGCCGTCGAAGCCATCTTGGCACGCCCATCCGATAGCGGCGTTCACCCGGGCCTGGTACTGGTGCCCGGCTATATGCGCTCTGCCTGGGACATCTTTCCTCTGCTGGTGGGGTTTGCGCGCGGAGGCTATGTCTGTCTGGCCGTGACCCAGCCGGGCTTCGGCCACTCCGAGGGGCCGCCCGATTTTGCCGGTCCGCGCACGGTTGCAACCGTACAGGCCGGCCTGGAACTGCTCAGCCGGTCGCCCGAGATCGACAGCAGCCGGATGGGAGTCTACGGCTATTCGCGGGGCGCGATGGTAGCCGGGATGCTGGCGGTTCGTTCATCCAGAGTAAAGGCTGCCATTCTGGGCGGCGGCATCTACGACCTGGGAAAGGCGTACGAGGAACTCCAAATCGAAGGTATCGGGAAGAACATTGAGGTCGAGGCCGGGACGGACGAAGAAGCCTTCCGCGTGAGGTCACTCGTGTTCTCCGCTGACAGCCTGACCTGTCCGGTGCTCATTGTCCATGGTGAACTGGACCGGAATGCACCGGTGTCACAAGCATATCTGCTGGGGGATAGTCTGAAGGCACTGGGCAAGGACTACGACATTCTCATCCTCCCCGACCGCGATCACGGTCTGAGATTTGACGACTTTCGGGAAGCCGCGCTGGCCTTTCTTGAAAAGCACCTCACCACGCGAACGCAAACAACGGAACCAGAACCCTAGAGTGTCTGGATGACTCAGGATCAATAGTAACAGGAGATACTGAGGTGGCCCATATTCCCTGTCGCGAACGAACCTTCCCCCTCCGACTGCAATTCTGGTTGCTCAAGATGTACGGCGAGTACCTTCTCTGGTACCGTCACCTGATCGAGAGGTTGGGGCGGGACGCCACCGATACCGTCTGGAAAGCCGCTTTCAGCGTATATCCTGAGAATCTGGTCAGCCGACTGCTCAGTTCAGGCTGGGAGCCCGACCCGGACGCCGATGAAGACAGCGAGACAAGAACCGCCGAGCATGTGCGTCGATTCTTCCCCGACTCGATCGAAGACGTGTCGGCGCAGCAGGCCAGAACCCTCGTTGAGAGCACCCCTCCCATACCGCACATCACCAGACAACTGCCGTCGCCGGCAATGATCCGCATGAGCACAACCTACGAAGCGCTGCTTCTGCTCAAAGAAGGCTTCGCGCTCCTGGCCGAGTTTCTCCTTGATCGGTACGGCAAGTCGGGTGAGCTAATGGTCTACGACATCCTCATCGAGGAGGTCGACCAGGCCGGGTTCAGACCGATCACGGTAGAGGAGTTCGTTTCGCAGCGGCGGGAGCGGTTTACCAGGACCCCGGACATACTCGACATGCACTCGGCCGGTCTGGAGGTCGAATTGATCAGCTCTTCCGAAACCGAAATCGTCACCCACGTCAAGGAATGCGAATGGGCGCGGTTTTACCGTGAGCGCCACCCCAGGGTCGGCTACCTGCTGAGCTGCTCACGGGATGACGCTGCTTACCGGGCCATGAACCCGCAGCTTCGCCTGCAGCGCACCACGACCCTGATGGAAGGCGGAGACCGGTGTGATTTCAGGATTTTCGCCGCAGGCCGGGCTCAGAAGTAACTGTACGGCGTCCCCGGGAGAGGCGAGTTCAATCCAGCCTGATGGCCACCCCGATCATCAGGGTTGCCACCCGCTGATCATACCTGACTTTCTGTAGCCGTTCGTCACCAGTGAGATCATAGCGGAGAGTGATTTCAGCCGACGGCCGAGAATATGTGTACTTGAAGTCGAGGGCCAGAGATACTCTGCGCGATAGTCCGTACTTGCCGCCCGCACGAATATGCGGTGCCAGCCCGGTGCCGTAGTCATAGGCAGAGGGGGTGTATTCGTCATACGGTCCGATCCAGCCGCGCGGTCCGCGGTCAGTCGGCCAGAAATTGTGATACAGAGTCAGGCCTAACCCGGCGTACGGTCGGAAGCGTCGGCCCACCGGATGAAACAGAACATCAACGTCAAAACCGATCGTAACGAAATCAGCCTCGAGCAGTTCATCGGTGTCGATCCGGGAACGGCCGATCTGAACTCCCCCTCGGAGGACCAGCGGCGCGTAGCGGAGATAGTCATACAGAACGGCGCCACCGAATCCGACTTTAGTGTCATCCGTAGAAGTGAACAGCAGCCCGAGAAGGCCGATCTCGGAAGCGCGGGTTGTGTCCGCGGGGATGTCACCAAGATCGATACTGATCGACCGGGAACTGTCCGGGCCGACAGGTTTGTCAAGACCCACTGCTCCGAGGCCTGCTGTCGGCAAGACCAAAGCAGAGGAGACGATCAGACAGAACCAATTCCGCACAACACTCCTCCTGGCTCGACCGTCTACATCCTTGTCGCTCACACTTCGGGCGGCTGGGCACCGTAGTTGACCCACTCCTCTTTGGCCGGGCCGTAGAAACCGGGCACCTTCAATCCGGCCTGCCGCATCAGGACCGTCATCTGGCCGCGATGATGAATTTCGTGCTTGAGGAGAATCAACAGGGTGATCCCTTTCTTCCACTTTTCGCCGTACAAGTTGTCCTCGACCTGCAGAGTGGCGTCATCCCAGTTCGCCTTTATCTGTTCCAGCAAAGCCTTTGAGACGGCGGCGTAGGCTTTTTTGATCTCGGCGGCGGTTTTCGGCACGGGCGCTTTGATGTCGACCTCCGGAATCTTCAAACCGGTGTGTGACATCATTTCCGGGATGGTCGTCACGATATGCCAGGCAATACGCCCCAGGGTTCGGTGACCATCGGCAATCGCCTGCGACAGCGAGGCGTCGGTCAATTGATCCATCTGCCTCCGGGTACTGGCTGACTCGTGGTTCCAGTTCTGCTCGAAATCAGCGATTGCGTGAAACACGACTGCCTCCTATTTGTTGGCCACCGTCAAGAAATGACAGACGGGCAATGACGCCATCACATTCTCTCCTGTCCTAGAACTTAAAGCGGCTGCTGGGCGGCTGACCCAGGATTTCATCGATCCTGTCAAGCAAGTCGGCCGACAATTCGACCTCGGACGCTTTGATATTTTCCCGCAACTGCTCCACCCGGGTGGCACCGACAATCGCCGAGCTGACCTCCGGCCGCCGCAGAATCCAGGCCACCGCCATCTGAGCAAGGCTCATATCGGCGTCGAGGGCGAGCGCGGTCAGCCGCCGCGCCTTGTCCAGATTCGCTTCGTTAAGATGCCCGGTCAGCCACATCGTTTCGGCCGCCCGTGATCCCGCCGGGGTGCCGTCGTTGTACTTGCCCGTCAGGATCCCCTGGGCCAGGGGGGACCAGACCACGAGACCTATCCCATGGTGAGCACACGTCGGCATGATGGCATCCTCAACATGTCGGTCGAGCATGTTGTAGCGGGGTTGTTCGATGGCCGGAAGGTACCCCTGGCAGGCGCGGGCTTCGCCGACCGCGCGTTCGATTTGTTCGGCCTCCCAGACCGACGTTCCCCAGTACAGAACCTTACCCTGTGCGACCAGGTCCGACATCGCCCGGACCGTTTCTTCAACTTCGGTCTCTTTATCGAAACGGTGGCAGAAGTAGAAATCGAGGTATTCGGTGCCGATTCGTTGGAGCGACTTTTCAACCGACTCCATGATATGTTTGCGGCTGAGGCCGCGGTCATTGACATTGTCGCTCATCGGCCAGAAAACCTTGCTGGAAATCACCAAATCGGAACGGGTGTAGTCCTTGATCGCCAGGCCGACCACCTTTTCGGCCTCGCCTTTGGCATAGATGTCAGCGATATCGATGAAATTGATTCCGGCCTCAACGGCGGCATGGACGATTTCGGCGGTGCGCCTGGCGTCCACCGAGTTGCCGTAGGTCAGCCAGGCCCCGAGGGAGATTTCAGATACCTTGATGCCGTACTTGCCGACGCGACGATACTTCATGTCGATTCTCCATACTTCTCTAACATTAATTCTCCACCATTCACGGGCTATAGTGTACAATGATGCCGTTGTCACCCACCGCCCAGACATCATCGTGGTTGGTCCCCCAGAGATCAAGCAGTCTTTCGGTCGTGGGGTCGGTCATCACCGTCCAGTTGAAGCCATCGCAGTGCAAAATGGCGCCGTCGCTGCCCGCCGCGAAAATCTTCCTCGGCCGAAAACCCCACACCGCATAGAGCCAGGACGAAGTCGGACTCGTTTCAGGCGTCCATCGGTTGCCGTCATACCTGTAGATGGTCCCGAGCGCGCCGACCGCAAACGCCAGGTCCGGTGACGCCGCTGACACGTCGAGCATCATGCGGTTAGAGCCGACGGTATCGATCTCCCATGCCAGGCCGTCATAGCTGAAGAGGTATCCAAGCGATCCGACCGCCAGCAACGCAGTATCGGAGAAACCGCCGACACCCCAGAGAGTGAGATCGGGACCGACATACAACGCCGACCAGCCGGCGCCGTCAAAGTGAGCGATCGTGCCGTGTCGTCCGGCGGCGTAAATGCACGAATCAGCGAGCCCCCAAACGGATGAGAAATCGATTGTCAGCCCGGTCTCGACCCGGGACCAAGACTCACCGTCGCAGTGCAGCATGACACTTTCCGGCCCGACCGCGTAGATGTTATCCGAGGACGTCCCCCAGACCCCCAGCAAATCCGTTTCGACACCGCTTTCCATGAAACGCCAGCGGTGGCCGTCGAAGTGCCGGACAGTTCCGAGCCCGCCGACAGCATAGACGTCGTTGGGGTCCGGTGTGAACACTCCGAACAGATGGTATTCGGCCGGACTTCGCACATCCTGCCATGAACCTCCAGTACGACGGTAAATCGCGTTATCATCGCCCACGACCATCCGATAGCCGTCCCAGTCACCCCAGACGGTATTGAGATCAGCGGTCGTTCCGAGTCCCACCGGGTTCCAGTCAGACAGATTGTAGTGCATCAGCGTGCCGCTCTCCCCCACCACGTCGACAACCCCCAGGGCGCCGACGAACACATCAAACAGGTCATCGTCTATGCCGGGGCTCCTGTCCACCCATTGGGCCCCATTGTAGTGATATACGATGCCGCTGTCACCGACAACGTACATACCGATACTCAGCCGGCCGTGGACAGCTCTCAGGGTGCGGCCAGACGAAGGCCCGTTCTGAACCCACTGATCGTTCAAGAGCCGTAGAATGAGGCCGTCTTCGCCTACGGCAAGCTCTGCCGATTCGTCATCGGCCCACACCCCAAAGAGCGCGGCCCCACTCTCGTGATAAAACGGCGTCCAGGAGAGGCCATCATAAGTCAGAATCAGGCCGTCGTCACCGACCGCATAGATTTCACTGGCCGATGCCCCCATGATATCGTTCAGATCGACCGTGACCCCGGCGTTTATCGTCGTCCAGCTGCTGCCATCGTAGTGGACTACTGTTCCCGAGTCTCCGACTGCATAGACGTCCGTCACTGAACTTCCCCAGACGCCGTTCAGGTTGCGCGTCGCAGGAGAGGAAAAGGCCGTCCAGAACTCACCGTTATACCTGAACACCGCGCCTGACTCACCCACGCCAAAGAGAGTGTCAAGGTTCGGTCCCCAGAGATCATTGAGATCGACAGCGGTCGGAACGGTGCGCCACCGGGGAACCGGCTTCTCGGGTTCAGTCGGCGAGTCCCCACACCCGGCCAGAGCCAGGGCGAGGAGTGTCAGGCCGATAATCCGGGTGGTCGGTCTCCGCATGACGTCTGCCGGATCTAAATTATGACTTGCCGATACCATTCGACTCAGACGTGATTACAGTCCGAACTCCTTGAGTCGCCGGTTGATATTGTTCCATACGTCGGGCAGGGATTCCTCAAACCCGGCCGCTTTGTATTCGTCCCGGGCACGCTTCAGGAAGGCCGTACCCTCGCTTTTCTTGCCGGCGGCGACCGCTATCTCGCCCAGTTCTTCGCAGGCCTGCCCGATGGCGGAGTGGTTGCCGAGTCGTTCCGCCCAGGCGAGCACGGGTCGGAGCCACTCGGCGGCCTTGTCGAACTGACCCACCGCGCGGTAGGCCATGCCGACGTGATAATCGGCGAACAGCTTGGCGGTTTCATTGGAGTATTGCCAGTGGTACTGTCGCGCCTTCAGGAAGGCCTCCAGGGCCAGGTCGAACTGTTTGGTATCGTAGTAGGTCGCGCCCAGGTTGTTCCACAGCGGCCCGAGCCAGCTCTCTTCGGCGGCCGACTCAGCCGCATCGATACCGCGTTTGCTCCATTCGATCTGCTCCTCCGGCGATTCGGCCACTATAGCGATCATGTTGGCGGCATCAACCACCCGCGACCAGAGAGCGTTGGTGTTGCAGTAGACGTACATCTCGTCGAACGTTTCCCGCGCCTTCTTCAGGTCCCCGTCTTTCCATTCGTACCGGCCTTTCACCCCCAGGTAGCGCGACCACCCCATCGGGTCGCTGTCAGAGGCCCGCCGGGCCGCTTCGCCCAGCCATTTTCTCCCCTCCTCTTTGTTCCCCAGAACCAGATTGACCCGGGCCATCTGGGCGAGAGCTTCGGTCTCCACCGGGCGATTGAAGTCCCGGCGGGCGATTTCAGCCGTCCGCTGGTACTCCGTCAGGGCGGCCGGGTGATCCCTTTGCTGGAAGAGGCTGTCGGCCTGCTTGAGCAGAGAATCGGGGTTTAGGCTCTCGGTTTCGGACATGGCGGCTCCTCGGGGCTGAATCTCCACTGGAAACACCGGCACCGACAGAACAAGCGCCGGCAGGATTAAGGCGATGATCCGCACAGGCATCTCCTTTCGAACCGGATAGTACAATATAAACAAGTCGGCTGCCCGTTCCAACCTCAAGTCCGGCCGATCGGTTCCTTTAAGTTGACCGGACCTGCGACCGGGACTATATTCGCCGCGACGTGCTTCACGTTTCGGGCCGGTGGTTGGGTTCAGGAAAGCCGGACACGTTGACCTCCCTATGATGGAAGGATAGAACATGCGCGCACTAGTGACAGGAATTACCGGACAGGACGGTTCTTACCTGGCGGAACTGCTCCTGGACAAGGGGTATGAAGTTATCGGCATGGTCCGGCGGTCGTCGACCGAGACGTTCGAGCGGATCGACCATATCAGAGACCGGCTTACCCTGGTGCAGGCCGATCTCCTGGACCAGCTTTCGATTGTCAACATCGTCGACCAGTACCGTCCGGCCGAAGTTTACAATCTGGCGGCGCAGTCGTTCGTACCGGCCAGCTGGACCCAGCCGGTCCTGACCGGGCATTTCGACGCCCTCGGGGTGACCAAGGTGCTCGAGGCGATCCGGCTGGTCGACAGGAAGATCAGGTTCTACCAGGCCTCGTCATCGGAGATGTTCGGCCGGGTCCAGGAAGTCCCCCAGACCGAGAAGACCCCGTTCTATCCTCGCTCGCCGTACGGGGTCGCCAAGGTCTACGCCCACTGGATTACCGTGAACTACCGCGAGAGCTACGGCATCCACGCCTCGTCCGGCATTCTCTTTAACCATGAATCGCCGCGGCGCGGGCTGGAGTTTGTCACGCGAAAGATTACCGACGCCGCCGTCCGGATCAAACTGGGAATGGCCGACAAAGTGAAGCTGGGTAATTTGCAGGCGCAGCGCGACTGGGGTTTCGCGGGCGACTATGTCGAGGCGATGTGGCTGATGACCCAACAGCCGGGACCGGACAACTATGTGGTTGCTACCGGGAAAACTCACTCGGTGGAGAAGCTGACCCGCCTGGCTTTTGAGCACGTGGGGCTGGACTACAAAGATCATGTGGAGACCGACCCGGCGCTGGTGCGTCCGGCCGAGGTTGACCTGCTGGTCGGCGATGCTACGCTGGCCCGGAAGAAACTCGGCTGGAAACCGAAAGTCAGTTTCGAAGAACTGGTGCAGATGATGGTGGATGCCGACCTGGAGCGGTATTCCGAACAGAATCAGCCGTGAAAAAACCGCACGCTTTTGTCACCGGTATTGCCGGATTCGCCGGGTCGTGGCTGGCCGAAGAACTCCTGGCTTCGGGCTTCACAGTTTCCGGAACTCTCGCTCCGGGAGAACCGACCCGGAATATCCGCCACCTGGAATCAGGTCTGAGGCTTATCACTCTGGATATACTCGACCAGAAGAAGTGCCGCCGCACCATCGCTCGTCTGAAACCGGACTATATCTTTCACCTCGCGGCCATAGCGTCGGTCGGTGAGTCGTTTCAGAAAGAGAGACTGACGTTCCACATAAACTTCGACGGCACTCTGAACGTGCTGGATGCCGCCCGCGAGGTTCGACGTCTGAAAGCGCTTCTGTTTGTCAGTTCGCCCGAGGTTTACGGGCGGTTCCGCCCGGTCAACAAAACCCTTAAAGAGGATCACCCGTTTGCACCGATATCGCCTTACGGGATTTCCAAAGCCGCCGCCGAAAACGCCTGTCAGTACTACTTTCGTCAGCACCGCCTCCCGGTCCTGATCGCGCGCGCCTTTAACCACGGCGGACCGCGCCAGTCCGACAGTTTCGCGATACCATCCTTCGCCCGGCAGGTAGCCGCGATCGAGGCCGGCAAGCAGCGCCCGATAGTGAAAGTCGGCGACCTGAGCGCCCGGCGAGATCTGTCCGACGTGCGGGACATTGTCCGCGGCTACCGGCTGGCTGCCACCCGAGGTAAAGCGGGCGAAGTCTACCAGTTGTGTTCGGGCAAGACGGTGCCGATCAAGTCGGTCGTTGCTGACCTGGTAGCGATGTCATCACGGAAGATCAGGATACAGACCGACCAAAGCCGGCTCCGCAAGGCCGATATCCCGGTGTTACGCGGAAGCAACCGCAAGGCAACTCAACGCCTCGGATACACCATCCGATATAGTCTCAAAGATACCCTGGCCGATACCCTCGACTACTGGCGAACCGAGTTGGGGGCAACTCCCGGGGATTAGAACAAAAAACGCGGAGTGTTACGTATGCATATGCCCAGCCGGGTGAAATCACCGGCCGCCAAAGCGCTGATAAAGAAAATCGATGATCGTGCTGCCAAAGTGGGGGTTATCGGCCTGGGTTATGTCGGCCTGCCGCTGGCTATGGTCATGGCTGAGGCCGGATTTAAAGTAACCGGCTTCGACATCGTCGAAGCCAAAGTCAAGCTTCTTAATTCCGGCCGTTCGGACATCGACGACGTCCCCGACGCGGCCGTCGCCAAGGCGATCAAAGCGGGCCGATTTACTGCCACCGTTGATCCCAAGCTGCTATCGCAGATGGATACCATCTCGATCTGCGTGCCGACCCCGCTATCCAAGACCAAAGACCCGGATGTCAGCTATATTCTCGCCGCCATGAACTGGGTGATCGCCCATGTCAGCAAGGGCACGCTGGTGGTGCTGGAATCGACCACTTATCCGGGAACGACTGAAGACCTTATCCTGCCGATGTTCCACGAGAAGAAAATGAAGGCCGGGCAGGACTTCTTCCTGGCTTTCTCACCGGAGCGGGTCGATCCGGGCAACGCGGCGTTCAAAACGGAAAACACCCCCCGCGTGGTCGGAGGGGCTACGCCCGACTGCACACTGGTGGCCAGGAAGTTCTATGAGCAGTCGGTCGGCAACGTCTACCCGGTGTCGTCAACCAAAGCGGCCGAGATGGTCAAGCTGCTGGAAAACACCTTTCGCTCGGTGAACATCGGCCTGGTGAACGAAGTCGCGCTGATGTGCGACCGACTCGAACTCGACGTGTGGGAGATAATCGACGCCGCCGCCACCAAGCCGTTCGGTTTCATGCCCTTCTACCCCGGCCCCGGCCTGGGCGGCCATTGCATTCCCATTGATCCCCACTACCTGTCGTGGAAGCTCAAATCGCTCAACTACTACGCGCGGTTTATCGAACTGGCCGGCGATATCAACAGCAGCATGCCGGAGTACGTGGTCGGCCGAATCACCAAGGTGCTGAACACGAAGTTTTCGCGGGCCATTAACAAGGCTAAAATCCTCGTTCTCGGCGTGGCCTACAAGAAGGATATCAAGGATATCCGCGAATCACCGGCCCTCGATGTCATCAAGCTGCTGGAGAACCGGGGCGCCCGGGTCACCTACAACGACCCCTACGTGCCCGCTTTCAAGTGGGAAGGCCGGGAGGTCCGGTCGGTGCGCCTCACCAGCGCCACGCTCAAGGCCGCCGACCTGGCGGTCATCCTGACCAACCACACCGATTATGACTACCAGTGGATCGTCAACAATGCCCGGGCCGTTTTCGACACCCGCAACGCCACCCGCGCCGTGACCAAGGGCCGCCAGAAGATAGAGTTGTTGTAGTGATGTGGGCGGCAGGCCTCCTGGTCTGCCCCTCAGCCGTGCCCGGCAGATGCCCTCTTCTGCCGGCTGATCGACCACTGGGTTCCAACAAAATGATACGTAGACCTCCGAACCCAAAACGCTTGCTTGAATCACCGCGGAACCGCCAGGTTCCCGTCACCCCCGAGTAGTCGGGGGTCCATGGGGTAATCAGGACCGAGACAAAGTAGCCAATGCACGGGGGGCATAGTGTTCACTTGACCGGAAGCGAATAATCTGCCTTTCGTTTTCTCAATCATTCGTGAACTG
>SMTZ1_10006166_pt1 | contig 12079 bp, 6 predicted proteins | sample DeeMarSWOR136_30_FD_25667 | JGI IMG/M metagenome (IMG submission 25667) | reverse complement strand
AATTTTGTCGTCCAGGGATTTCAGTGGCATATTCGATTAAACCGTGAAAAGTGATATTATTAATTAAATAGAACTTTTTATCAAATAATAACTGTTAATAAGTAAAACTATTAGAATTTTATTTTATTATTTTTTTTGAAATCAATTATATAGAGCGAAGTAAAATTGAGCAAAGAAAAAGGTCTGACAATATATTTAACCCCACATAGTCATTACGATTACCTTTGGTGCGATACTCCCGATGGAATGGGTAGTAAAAACGCTAAATTGATAAAAGAGGCGCTAATGATTATGAGAAAGCACGACGATTATCGATATGTAATAGACTCTGTAATGGCGTGCGAATACTTTCGCTTAAATTATCCAGAATTATGGGATGAGTTAAAGCAGAGGATTAAAGAAGGCAAAGTTGAGATGATCGGCGGTGATATAATCGCTCCAGACTCCCTTATGCCGAGCGGAGAGGCGTTAGTGAGACAATTTTTATACGGTTGTAGATATTTTAAAAAACATTTTGAAGTGGATTCTAAAATTGGGTATCTTATCGATTCTTTTGGTCAAACGCCCCAACTCCCCCAAATCCTCAAAAAGGCGGGTTTGGATTACTTCGTTTTTGTGAGAGGGGCGAGAAACAGAAGTCTCCCCCAAGAATTCTGGTGGAAAGCGTTAGACGGCTCGAAAGTTTTAACACACTGGATGTATTCCACTTATACTTATTTATTTCCACCCTTCTGTCCCACTATTCTCCCTCCACACTTTCCATTTTTTCCAATTCCGGGTTCTATTCAATTCGTTCCACAGACATTTAAGATTTACGAGCTCATTTGCAAGTTGTTTCCACCTTTTAAATTTTTATTTAGAAGATTTTCAAACACCAAATTAGGTGTGTCTTTGATGGGCTACGATATGGGAGGGCTAAAGCTCACAATTAAAAATAGAACTCCTCGATCGACCACGAATAATCTTTTCATTTTAAACGGTACAGATAATCTGCCTCCAAGTACCAACACAATTGATGCGGTAGATTATTATAATAGAATAAATAAGAAAAATAAAATCAAGATCGCCTTACCTTCCGAATTTTTCACGGCAGTTAAAAAGGATAGAAAAAAGTTTAGCGTAGTGGAAAGCTACGAATTTTTAGGACCACCCGATTTATTTCCCGGCACATTTAGTAATAGACCTAAATTGAAACAAAAAATTCGTTCTTTAGAAAATATATTTTATTTAACCGAGTTAATTGGGACATTGGCGAGCGTTTATAGCGATTATGAATATCCGAACAAAGATATTGAAAAAGCAATCGTAAGAATTATACGATGCGATTTTCACGATGGGATTTGCGGGTGTTGCGTCGATGCGGCATACGATCACATGATGAAGCAATTGAGATTAACGCAACTGGAATTAAATAGAATATACAATGAAGCAATAGGCTCGTTTATTAAGGTGATTAATACTTCAAGCATTCCAAAAGGCAATTTACCCGTCCTTATTTTAAATCCTTTAGCTTGGGAAAGAAATGAAATAGTAAAGTTAAATCTGATTAATGACATGAAAGATATTGTGGTTTTGGACCAAGATGGAAAAATAATTCCTCATCAAAAAGATATAATCAACGAGAATAAAAATAGAATCCTATTTAAGGTCAAGGATTTACTCCCAATTGGTTGTAAATTATATTCGATTAAACAAGAAAAGTCAACTAAAAAAGAAGAAGCAGGTTCTAAATCTGAAAAGACCAATGATTTTATTATTGAGAATGATTTATTAAAACTGGAATTCAAGGAAGGTAAGTTAATTAGCGTTTTTAATAAGAAAAACAGCTATGAAATTACCTCTATCGGAGTATATTCAATTGGAGATTTAAGAATTCACAACGATAGAGGAGATAGTTATTTTTCAGGTCATGTTGGGAAAACTCATGTAATGTACGATCATCAGGCTAAGATTATTGAGCAAGGTCCTGTAAGAACCGTTGTGAAGCAAACTTCGAAGCTGCGGTGTACAAGTAAATTATTGTTTAAACCCATTAACGAAATTACTCAATATATCATAATTCCTAACACAGGCGAGCCAAGAATCGACTTTTTTACGACATTTTATAACAAAATTAGAAATATACGCGTTCAAGCGTGCTTTCCAACATCAATTCCAAATCCCGCGATTAGATCCGAAGTGCCTTACGGATTTTATGAAAGGGATATCAAACCAAAATTCGGCAAATCTTGGTGGGAATCAAATAAACGCTTTGAACATTACGATCGAATTAAACCAGTAATAAATTGGATGGATTTCTCGAACAAAAGCGAGAAAAAAGGAATAACAATCGTTAATAATGGAATGCCTGAGTACGAAATTGGCAAAAATAAAGATGTCTGTTTTTTAACTCTGTTTAGGAGCACTGGCGTTGTGGGAAATTTTATACCATTTATGGTTCCTTGGATTGCTGCACCATTTTATCGGATGCCGAAAGGATACGCTTTGGGAGAGCAATCGTTTCAGTACTCGATATATCTTCATAACGGCGATTTTGAATCAAACTCGATCGCTAAGAAAGCGTTGAATCATAACATCCCGATAGTAGCTCAAATAACAGACATTAATAAGGGAAAATTGGCCAGCGAATTTAATCTTTTTTCAGTAAAAAACGCAAATTTTATGGTAACGGCGATTAAATCGCCCGAGGATGGCGACTCTGGGCTGATCATAAGATTACTAGAAATTTCGGGAAAAAAATCTAAGGGAACGATTATCTTTAACCAAAAAGTTAAGAGCGTAAAAGAAATAAACTTATTAGAGCAACCAATACATAATTTAAAAATTGAAAGCGAAAATGCTTTTTCATTTAATTCGAATCCTCAAGAAATCAAATCTTTTCTAATAGAGTTTTAAGTATTCCCGCAATCGTCAAAAATAAAAATGAGCCATAAAATAGTCGACACTATTAAAAAAATCGAACAAACCTACACTTTTTACCTTACTCCTATAATAATTTTTTTTGCATTAGTATCTGTGATATTCATAACATTCGAATTAAGTATATTTACGGTCGCCAGACAAATAGACGATCTGCAAGGACTGGTTGGAATTTGGTTCTGGGAGATTGGGGCCTTAAGTTTTTACGGAGGATCGATTTATCTATCAATCCGGATACATAGTTTTCCCACCCGAAGAATTATCAGTATCTTTCTATTATTTTCGTCTTTATTGTCCGTGCTCGCTATTATAATTTTGTCGTTAATTAATGGCTTAATCATGCTCAAATTATTCATAGCTCTCGTAGGTATATTATCCTTTGTTGCGTTTTTAATGTTAGTAGTCGAAGAGCCACCAGAATTAATGGATTACGGTGTTTCTCGTAGAGGAGTATTTGTTCGCGTTGTTGTTGTTGTCATTCTTTTGACTTTAAATATTTCTCTACTTCTATATAGACCTAATACTGTTTTGATTGAACCCAAATCAAATCCAGAGCTTATATTTTTTGGAAAATCTGAAGATTTACCGAATCACTACGATGGAGAGATATTGAACCTCTTCAAAAATAATAACTTCTCATTCTGTGTTAGCATTTCAGAAGACGATATTAACAACGCTGATACAACCTATAAATTAAGAGTTCTATTAAACAACGAGATAAATGTCTACCTCATGCTTGAACCGACAATAGGACTATATACAACGCTAGAAAACGCTTATACTATACCTGATTTATATATTAAGGTTAGAGAGTGGCTAAAAAGCGAAAATCTTTTCGATGACGATCAACTTAAAGCGTTTCTTATCGATGCGGAGGCTTCTGATAATTTAGCCGAGACAACCGCTGATCTTAACTTAATTACTACTCTCAATTATTTATCTCTGAATCGTCCTAACGAAACAATCATTGCAAACGCGTCTATCTCTTTAAAGAATTTCACAGCAATGGTAAATGAAGACGAGAAACAACACGGAATTATCAAAAGCCCTTCCTTTTACGACGAATCAGATGGGGATCACGATATCAGTTTTTTGTTTCACAATGTTTACGGACTAGACATCACTTGGAATTTCTCTGTAATCATGTCTTATAGAACGGAGGTGGTAGGGGGACAAATTGAAGTCGGTAATGTTTCTATTTTTTCAGATCTCTACAACCAAGTATTCAATTTTTATGGTACTATCGAAGAAGGTAAGTTCAACATCATCTCAAAGCATTTTTTTTATACTAGCGTTGCAGCGGCACAAACTGGCGGAGAGGTAAAAGCTAACGAAAGGTATATATTCATCGGAGATACTCAAAGCATTTTCAATAGTACTTCTTACATTAAGAATAAGGAAATATTCGACGACTTGGACATTTGTCGCCATTTCAACGAGCAAAAAGTCTTTGTGTTTTTATATCAAGGTTTTTGGGATAATTATGAAGGTATAAATGGATTGAATGAACTTGCTAATCACAATAAACAATCGGAATCTTGGTTATTACCGATTGAAGCAAACGAAAAAAATGTCATCCCAATATATTACGCAATTGTAAATGTATTTGATCGGTTTGCTGCTTTAGGTTTTTAAACGTTATACTAAAGATTTTCCCACTACACTTTTATGTGGGGTTTTTCCTATCGTTTTTAGCAATGTAGGAACGATATCAACCGTTGCACAATAAGTTATTTCGAGTTTTGGAATTTCTGCAGAACCTCCAATAATAAGTGGTACAATCACAGATTTTCTAAGGCCAATGTCGTGAGAAAAGAGATTCTCGTTCTTTTTCTTATTGTGACCAATATTAAAAAGTACATCACCGCAAGTACTAGTTATAATGTCGCTACTACGCGGGTTTTTAAAGTGGCGCGGAATTAAATCGGGGTATATGGGGAAATTCAAATGATATGTCCCTTCCATCCATTCCTGAGTCGAGTGAAATTTTCCATTTACTAATTTACTTGCTTTTTCGTCTCCTAAAAATCCAAAAATATCGTTTTCCGATTCGTCTGAGATATATTTTGTTCTATATTCGGTCCCATTTCCGGTATATTCGATTGAACCAGTAATGATTTTACCTGTTATTTTGTCTTTTCTCTTTAAGGAAATTGTACCCTTTTTATAGTCGTTACCATCGTTTTGATAATACATTAATTGCGTACCATCTATTTTAAAGAGTTTATCGAACAAGTTTACGCGTTTTGGACCAAAATTTTCCATTTCTTTCATCGTTGGGTGGGCCCATTCATACTTATTATTCCCCGTAAGCTTCTCTTTTCCTTTAAAATTGAACAATCCAATACCCCCAAACTCTGCCAAGTCGATGTTTCCATTCAAATTTTTGTGGGGATCATATGGTTTAAATCCATTTTTGTCGAAAAACGAGCCCAACTCTCCTACCTTACCGGCTTTATAATTACCGTGATCAGATGTTATGGCGATTGCTGTCTCGTCTAAATAGCCCAATTCGTCTAACCCATCCAATAATTTCCCAATACACCGATCGATGTGGAGTAAATTTACCTTGTATAGTTTACTGTCGTAGCCGTACCAATGCATCAAAATATCCGATGTCATAAACCATAAAAAAGAACCAATCGGCGGCTCGTTATTTTCGAAATACTTCTTTGGCTTTTTGAAAGTTCTTAATAATAATTCTACAACAACCGTATTCACTTTTGCCATTTTATATCTTATGTTTGGAGCGTGGTTTAACAGGAGATAATAAAAAGCTAGTTTTATTTTAGATTTGGGGAACAAGTAATCTGCGCCTCTACAACAAAACTGTGTAATACTCGCGGTATTGCCATTTCCCACCATTTCTAAGAGAGTTCTGCAATTATTTCCAAGATCTTCGTTCATTTTATACGCTTGCATGTCATTGGCGCCGTAATCTCTTAAAATGGGAGGGGTAAGATCTCGCCCCATCCAATTATAAGCGGGAATACCATGGCAGTTCTCCTTTCTATAGTCACCTGTATATGTACCTGTATTAATAGTAGGTTGCGTTGGGAGGGTTACAGATGGAAAATCGGTAATGCAATTCTTAGAAAATATTCCATTCTCCATCATTTTTTTAAAATTAGGAAGAAAACCCCGTTCAATAAAATCAAAGAAATGTTCTGCGCGTAAGTCGTCAATTATGCATAAAATAACTCGATTTATTTTGTTCAATTTTTTTATCAAACCGCCGTTTAAATATAGGAAGATTTTAAGCCCCCGAGGGGATTTGAACCCCTGACCGTTGGATTACAAGTCCAACGCTCTACCGCTAAGCTACGGAGGCATTTTTACTTGATTTTGTAAATTAAATATCGTATTAAATTTTTGTTGTTATTGACAAATGTAAGTCAATATTAATACTAAGGGTATTAGATGCTTTTAATATTTCTTTTCTTCTTATTATCTTAATGTAAGCTAATTTAAACAGATTTCCCCAGCTTCCGAAATAAATATAAATAAGCTTTTCTTCCTTATTCACGAAGATTTTGCCTATAAATAAAGAAAATATCGGACAATTAGCATACAAGCTTTATAAGCTGAACGAGTCCTACGAGCATAATTGTTGGAGATTGGCAGAGTTAGTTGAAACCATTAACGAAAACATAGTCAATGGCTACGATATTCCCGCTTTAGAATCCGAAAACTTAGTGTTAATGCTAAGATCGGACAAATTTATTGAGCCAAATCGCGATAAAATTGCGGATTTAGCAGAAATCATTTATCACGAGAGCCCAGAGAAATCAAAACTTCACTGGTTCATAGCAGAAAAAACTCTTTTACTTGAAGAAATAAAGAAAGCGCTTGAACTAAAAAGAGGATAACTTATTTTATTTAAATATTAAAAGAATTTGTCAAGCTTTTGTATACCTTTAATTTCTGAGTAGGATATGCCTAAAGCATCAAGGACTTGCTCAACCGCAGATTGTAATAGACTCATATACGCTTTTGCATCGACATCTTCGATCTTTGCTAATTCTACTGGTTTAACACCTTCGCTATCTCTAGTTTTAACAAATGAAACAACATCTCCGGACACTATTTTTCTTTTGGTTGCTATTTCTAACATGGTTGCAGCTTTAACATGCTGTGGTGTGGTTTTTTTATAATCAGTTAAATTTCTCTGTAACACTAAGGAAATCGTATAATCGTCTAAATCAAATCCACCTTTTTTACCAATCTTTCCTCGGTCTTTTTTAATAATATCTATAATTTTTTGACGAGAATTCTTAAACTCGTCGTCATCTGTTATATCTCTTAGAATTTCTATTAATTCTCCAAAGGTTTTTTTAATGAAATTCGGAGTATTGCTTTTTTTGGCGGTTAATCCCTTAATATCGATCGTTTTCGTGTCTTTATAGATCCCAATATAATTCTTTTTTCTATTAGTCAACGCTAAGAATTGGTAGGTTTTTTCTTCTTCTAAATCTAAATCCAAATCTTTTTTACTCCACGCAGAGATCTCTTCTATTTGTTTCTTTGTTGGATTAGATAAAAAAACGCTGTCAGTATCGCCGTAAAGCACTTTAATTCCGAGCTCTTCGGATTTGTCAATAGTAGCTTGAATGGAATATCTCCCAATGCCAGTTGTACTTTCCGCAACCGGCAAACAAAACAGCGGAAAATTTTGGCTTCCATATACTCCGTACGATCCATTAATAAACACTTTCAAAGCTTGTTGGAGCACTTCATATATACTTCTCTGCTTTGCGGATATGGATTTATCAGACGATTTTGGTTTGAAGTATTTAACCCGGACTTCTCTGAAAAAACCTGTTACATACGAAAAAATACCAATTCTATGCGTACACACATGAACTGGATAATCAAAGCCCTTTATAATGTTAATTTCGCAATCGTCGTGAGGACACAACACTGTCTCGTAGGATAAATTATATTCTTTAATTATTGATGGATATAGACTTGCGAAGTCTAGTACCACTACATTGTAATGAATTCCAGGCACCGGAGGGATTACAAATGCTCCCTTAAAACCTTTTCCATCGATAACTGCAGGAGAATAACCTCCAGGCTTCATTTGAGCAATTTCGGATCTTCTTGGAATGAGATAATTTTTTTGCCGGTGTTCGAAATAGAGGATATTTTTGATCCAAGCTGAAATTTGGTGTCGAATTAGGTCGTGTATAGGCATTTTAGTGATCCTTAAAAGGATCGTTGTAAGATTCATGGTTATGGAATCGTTAAATCTAGTTAAATCTAAGGTGATTTCTGAGTCTTTGTAATTATAATAAATAAGTTCGTTATAGGACATGATGTGTATTTCTTCCTCGTGTTTATATTTCCCCTCCCCTAATAACGCAATGGTAACATCGTCAAGGGAATTCCTTTCGTATGATCCCCCAAAAGCATATCCTTTAATACTCCTATTTGAGAAAAAGTTATACAAATCTATATGTATACCTTTCTTTAAGTTGCACTCGGCTCGACTCATAAACCCAAAACCTGCTCTCCAAATAATAGGATTAAGCTTCTCGTCGATTTTGAGTTTTTTACTCCTATGGAATAAATAGTTTAAATCAAAATTATCTCCATTAAAAGTAATAACGACGGGGTATTCCCACATGATCCGAAAAGTTTCAGTTATTAAGTCCTTCTCGCTTTTGAAAAAAGTTATCTGCAAGTCATCTGGCATATCCTCAATTTTTTCTCCATTCTGAAATCCCTCCCTTTCTAAAGCATAGACTCTCTTCTTTCCATCGGTTCCAACAAACGACACGCTAATAACCATGTTTCTGGCAGAGTTGGGATCAGGGACTCCTTTTTCGTTTGGGTGCATGTTTACTTCAATATCAATAGCGATCCGCTTTAGATCAATAATGGGAGTGTTAAAAATTTCGAGATATCTATTAGCAAAATCCTGGATCGCTTCGTTTTCGTCCTTAAAAATGTTAATAAGCTCCTTAGCTCTCATGTCTGCTTCTTTAGTACTACCAATATATTTTTTTTTCCTTAATTCATTGTTTTTTATTTCGTAAATTAAACCGGGAATTAAGCTGCGGTCATAAATGTAATTCTGATGGTATCTAATGTCTGCTTCCCACGCTTCTCCCAGTATATCTCTAATTCTTTTGCCACGACCTCCAATGTCCGTGGGCGTTTTTCCGTATACTTTTGTCATTTCTATTTCTTTATCGCGTAATAAATCGTATTTTTTCACAGTTTCATTCTTAATCCATCCCTGGAACTTAGTCAAATCAGCGTTGTCGTCGAGCTCGTTTTTAGTTTCTTTACTAAGGCAGTAAGGAATGTGATCTGTAGTATCGATCCATATCTTAATATCGTGAGTATCTAAATCGTATAACTTACAATATGCCTTGTTTTGCCCACCATCGTAATCAACATCTAATAAAACGCCATTTTTTAATTCAGTTGTAATTTTATTGTTCTCCTTTAAAAACCTAATATAAGCAGCTTCTGACGATTCGCCCTTTACTAATTTAAATGTAGTATTATCCTCGCATAATCCAAAATTTGCGGGTTTTTGCACATAGAATAATTCTCCAGCAATTTCCTTTTCTTCTTCTTTTTTCGGCTTTTTGGGTTCTTCTTTTTTCTCTTTTTTGGGTTTCGGTTTTTCTTTTTTCGAAGGAGCTTTTTCTTCAACCTTTTCTTCGGTAGGAGCCTCTTTTTCCTTTTTAGGCTCAATTTCGTCCACAAACGAAAAGAGAGATTTCTGTTTTCTATCCTTGGTGGGGCTTTTTTTCCCTTTCTTTTTAGGTTGGGCCAAATTGAAGACCTATAGAATATTCGTTTCTATTCTAAATATAGTATAATCAACGAGTAATAAAATATGCACTTATTGTAAAATTAATATAAAATAATCTCAAGTTAAGAGACTCTAGGGTTAATTTTTTCAACAAATTTAAGAGATGTGATTTTTAATCAGATCTCTCTGTATCAATAGTTTCGGAAGCGTCTAGAGTCAGCGTTTCTTTTACTCTCATGAAAAAAGGAATACTTAAAGCAAAATAGGCAGGAGCTACAAAAAAAATCCCAGTGATTGGATTTGACAGCACTCCTCTTAACATTGTAGCAACTATTGCAGCTGCTGAAGCCCCCAGTATTTGAGAAACTGTATTTTCGATGTTATATATTCCTGTAAATTTACCTCTTTCGTCTTCGGGAAGTAAATCCTGAGACCAGGTATTCATTGGAACCATAGCGCCAAGTAATCCAAGCAAAATCCCACCAAAAGCAATCCCTAACAACACTGGATTTAGTTGTCCCGTTTCAATAAGTATTGGAACTGCAATGAAACCTACGCACGCGATTAAAATAGTTGGAGGTATGACTTTTTTTCTTCCAACCTTGTCAGTTAATTTACCTAAGAAGAAAAGTGCTATGAAAAGGAATGGCGCTGCAATGCCTAAGATGATTGCATAATCGATTGCGGCAACTTCTAAAGAGAATAGGAAATTGAATATGTAACTTATCACCGCGCTAACTCCGGACATATAAATCGTCTTAGCTATTATTAATTTGAAAAATTCCTTATTTTCTTTCAATAGTTGTATATTAAATGTTGAGCGTAATTCGTCTTTGAATCTTTTCTTTGGTGGCAACTCTGAGAGGGGGACTGGGTCTTTTATGAATATAAAACCAACCACTCCAGCAATAATCACTATACCTCCTCCGATATAAAACAGGAATTGGTGTCCAGCTTGAGTTAGAATTACTCCTGTTTCGAGAGGATCGGGATTGGGTGCAGAAAAACTTTCTTTTGCTATGAAAGTTAGTAACACAGGTACGAGAATGCCTATTATAAACAGTACATTAACTATACTATTTACCCTACCTCGATGTTCTACATCCACATAGTCTGGAACTAATACGCGTTGAGCAGCGTAAAGCGAATTTGAAGCTATTCCAATTATAATCACATCTATTATAAAACACCATAAATAACTGTTAGAAAAACCAAATGCTATTAAACTAACACCACAAACGACTGCTCCTCCAAGAATGTAAGGTCTTCTACGCCCTAATTTGGATCTCGTATTATCACTGAAGATTCCCCAAATAAATAAAAATATTAAGCCCATTGTGGCGGAAAAAATGACCATAATCGCGATAAAGGTATATTCTAAATTGAGAACGTGATCTATGTAAGTATTAAGGAGTTCTGCTTCCATATATCCGAAAGATTGCGAAGCCGCAGTGAGAAAACCAATTAATAATATAATAGACATCGGCGCGCCGTACTTGTATCGTTTTTCTTCTTTAGTTTCCATAGAATTCACTAAGTTTTTATTGAAAAAATGTTATAAATTTAAATTAATATTCAGAATAAAAGTTTTTGAATATAGATTTAATATAATTATTTCATTTAAGAACATTTTATTGATTATTTACTAATTTAACAACCATTTTTTATTTATAAAGCTTTAATTCTAACAAGTACTGTGAGAGATGTAGTTAAACCAAAAATGAAGCCAATTCTTGAATTAAGTAAAGATAGAGTAAAAAATAGTAATTCATTTAACCATTTAATAGAAATGAATATTAAAACTCATAGATTCCACAAAATTGAAATTAATGTTAAGAATGACAATAATTTGGACGATTTATCAAATAGTAGTAAAAAAAGTATAGAAAATGAGAAAGATAAAAAAATTAAAGTTAAGAATAGAGGACTAAATATTGATACCAATGAAAAAGATAATGATCATCAATCTAAGATAAAACATTCTTACCAAATTTTAAATAAGCATAAAATTCAATGCGTGAAGTGTGGGAATATTCTTGAAAATGCTAGTCTTCATTATAGTCGTATTGAATCAAAAGAATCAGAATTAATTGAACTATTAGAAAATAAGGAGAAAAATGGAATAGTTGGATTAATATATAAAATATCTCTTAGAAAAGATGCAAACGGCATTTATTTACATTTTCCAGGTAAACATTATGTTGGGTTGACAACAAATGCTATGGAGAAAGAATGGATTGACAAACTTTCTCGTGCCTTTAATGAGCGCTCGCCAGATAGAAGAACGGAGGATAAATTTTCAAGAGCGCTTAGAAAATATAGCTATAATGACAAAGATATTGCTCGTAAATTGTTTAAAATTGAAATTTGGCAAGTTTGCTTTAGTCA
>SMTZ1_10032128_pt1 | contig 12080 bp, 7 predicted proteins | sample DeeMarSWOR136_30_FD_25667 | JGI IMG/M metagenome (IMG submission 25667) | reverse complement strand
TGTGTTCCTTTCTTATGAATCTGGTCAGACCGACAATAACACCTCTTGCGTACATATCCCAATAAGGTGCAAATAGCCCCGAAAAAGCAGGGACGAAGTAGATTCCCCCGGCATCTTCAACAGACTGCGCAATCTCTTCTGTTTCTGGAGCACTTTTGATCAAGCCCAGGTTATCGCGCAACCATTGAATGGCGGCACCCGTTATGGCGATTGACCCTTCCAGAGCATAATTTGCCTTACCCTCTTCCAATCCATAAGCAACCGTAGTGAGGAGACCGCTCTTTGATTTCATCGGTGTAGTCCCAGTATTTTGTAGAAGAAAACAACCTGTGCCATAGGTATTTTTTGTTTCGCCGACTTCAAAGCACGTTTGACCGAACAATGCAGCCTGCTGATCGCCAAGATCACCACATACCGGGATTTCGGCGCCGAATGGGCCGTCTTTGTTCGTATAGCCATAGATACTCCTGTCACTGGATGGTCTGATATGTGGCATCATCTCTCTGGGAAGATTCATTTCCTTCAAAAGTCCATCATCCCAATCCAGAGTTTTGAGATTCATTAGCATCGTTCGTGAAGCATTGGTGTAATCTGTTACATGGGCACCGCCATTAGGTCCGCCAGTCAGGTTCCAGATTATCCATGTATCTATGTTCCCAAATATGGCGTTGCCACTCCAGGCTTTTTCCTTTGCCTCTGGTACGTTCTCCAATATACATCTTATTTTTGGCCCGGAGAAATACGTACTTATGACAAGCCCGGTTTTCTCCTTCAGGATTTCTTCAAATCCTCTATCTGCCATGCCCTGGCATATTGCGCGTGTTCTGGTATCCTGCCACACGAGTGCATTATGCAATGGCTTACCAGTATGCGGGTCCCAGACTATTGTAGTCTCTCTCTGATTCGTTACACCTATAGCAGCTATTTCAGCGGGTCTAATGTTCTTAGCTATCAAAGCGCTTCTTATTACACGTTTTGTTTTCTCCCAGATTTCCAGTGGGTTATGTTCAACCCAACCGGGTTTCGGGTAGATTTGTTGGTGCTCTTCATAGGCGGCTGAGACAACTTCTCCTTCCTTACTGAATACCATACATCTTGTGCCCGTCGTTCCCTGATCGATGGCGGCTATGTACTTCTTTTCTTCCATTATCAGAATTATATCTTTACTTATGGGGGATATTACATATTGAGTCCCGGATGGTATCTTTAATATTTTGTATTACTACAGCTGGCATGTATATCACTTTACCAGAATGTTGTTAGCCATATGGAGTCATTCGACCAAAACCTATATAATGTCCCAAGGCGAAATCGGCAAAATAGCTATCAATGGGATTATAGAATTAATTAGAGGTGGAAGAAAATGGCTAAAATGTGGGAACCTTCAGAGGAACTATCCGATAGAGTAAAAAAGCTCAGAAAGGAATACTTCTCGTTCTATGATAGAGAATACTTCAGGAATGAGGTTATGCCTTTTACTACCGGCACCGACTGGGATGAACTTTATTCATATCATGATTGGGGAGATGTTCCAGAGTTATTTAATTATTTTCCCGGCATCAGAGACTCTTTAAAGTCAATGGCGATAAAGGTTGATTTACCAGAAAATTTCTGGAATGAGTCGTCAGCTACAAGAAGAGCTGTGTTCTTCAAGAAGGTCATAGAGCAGTACTTGCCCGTTAAAATATTGGACGGGGAACTTATAGTTGGCGCTCAGTTCAGTACCGCACTTTCAAAATGTTTTACCAAAGAGGAAGCCAGGAAGTGGTGGAAAGAAGAAACTAAGTGGCTTAAAGAAATGATGAGATTACATGAAGTGGGAGTGATGAATTGTGGAGCAATTTCAGGTCATATAGTGCCGGATTACAAGAAAATTCTCGGGAAGGGCTTTAAAGGAATAAAAGAAGAAATAGAAAAGCAAGTGGAAAGACACGATGAAGAGGGGGAAAAGGACTACTGTAAATCTATGATAATAGCCATAGAAGGTACCAAAAGGTTTGCAGAAAGATATGCCGAAGAAGCAGAAAAAATAGCCGCGGGTGAGAAAAATGAACAAAGAAAGAAAGAACTTCTGGAAATAGCCAGAATCTGTAAAAAGGTACCCTGGGAACCCGCAGAAACTTTTCATGAAGCTCTGCAATCTGTATGGTTTACCCACATGCTAATTATGGCTGCTGAATCATATCCGGGGCCAGGTTTGTCTCACGGAAGATTCGACCAGTACATGTATCCTTATTATAAAAAAGATATCGAAGAAGGAAGATTAACAAAGGAATTTGCAAAAGAACTTCTGGAGTGTTTTTGGATAAAACACAATTATGCCTATGACTTTATGGGATTTGTGGGAGTGAAGCAGGGAATTACTTCAGGTTTTGGTCAACTGATGACCATTGGTGGAATTACTAAAGAAGGTTATCGATGACATGAATATGTTGGAACCAAAGCGCAATATCAGGATAAGCAACAAAACCTCGGATGAGTTTTTGATGAGAGTTTGCGAGTCAATAAGAAAAACTCAAGGCTCTGCCTTTCTGTTGAACTTTGATGAAAATTCCATAAAGGGTTTGCTGTGGGAAGGACTCAATGAGGAAGATGCCATGGATTACGGGGTTGTAGGATGCTTGGAGAATACTGCTCAGGGCAAGGATCGCAGTGGAACGGTGGATGTTAATCCAAATCTCGCCAAACCAGTTGAATTAGTTTTAAGCAATGGAAGAGATATGCTTACAGGAAAACGTGTTACCTCTAAGACAGGGAGCCCAGAGAAATTTAAATCATATGAAGAATTCGAAAAGGCTTATTTTGAACAACTTGACCAATGTATGGGGAAAACTCTAGAGAGTGCAAGTAAAGCCGACGAGATAAGAGCGAAGTACGAACCAACTCCATATTTATCAACTCTAATTGAAGGATGTGCTGAAAAGGGGAAGGATGTAAGGAATGGGGGGCCAATATATAATTTCATTACCGTGGAAGGAATTGGCTTAGCAACTGCCGCTGATTCATTAGCCGCTGTCAAAAAACTTGTCTATGACGACAAACAAATCACGATGGAAGAGCTTATCGAGGCGATAAAGAATAACTTTGAACGGAAAGAGGATCTGAGGAGGATGTTAAGCACCAAAGCACCAAAATACGGGAATGATGATGATTATGTTGATAATATAGCAAGGAATATATCGAGGCATTGGACCGAAGAAGTATTTACTCATACCTCTCCTTACACTGGAAGAAGATTCAGGGGTGGTTATCTTTCCTGGAACTATTTCATAGACTTTGCTCCGTTAACCGCCGCTACACCTGATGGAAGGTTAAGGGGAACTTACCTGAGTAATGGAATTCAACCGGTGCAGGGGAAGGATAAGAAAGGCCCCACGGCGGTGATACGTTCTGCCGGTAAATTGGGCCTAGAAACCGCTCCAAATGGAGCAAGCCAGGTCATAGCATTTAGCTCTGAAGAAGTTCGCATCTTTACTTCGGGCATATGGAGAAGTTGGTGGCACATCACTGATGATAAACATGATAGACTCGGAGACCTTAAAAGATGCGCAGAAAAGGCCAGAAGAGTATGAAAATCTTATCGTTCGGGTAACGGGCTACAATGCATATTTCGCTAATCTGGGGAAAGAGATTCAAGATGAAATAATTGCCAGGGAATCGCATGCGGTGTAGAGATCATGTTAAAAGTGCCTTTGGTTGGAAAACAATTTGAAGGAAACAAGGACTTGGTAAGCGAGACAAGAAAGTCAGAGGGAATGATTTTCAATGTCCAGAGATATTCCACAGAAGATGGCCCGGGAATCAGAACCACCGTTTTTATGAAAGGATGTCCATTGAAATGCATATGGTGTCAGAATCCGGAGGGATTAAGCAAGGAACCGGAGCTCATGTGGTACCAAACGAGGTGTGTCGCCGCTCTGGAGTGCGTGAAGGCATGCCGCGAAGAGGCGTTGAAATTGACTGAAGATGGCATGAGAATAGACCGGGGAAAATGCACAGGATGTGGCGAATGCGTAAAGGCGTGTCCGGCTGGCGCTCTGGAGCTTATAGGAAAGGGATACAACGCAGAGGAACTTCTGGACGAAGTCTTGAGGGACAAGGCATTTTACGATAAATCAAATGGAGGTGTAACTTTTGGTGGTGGTGAACCAATGCTACAAGTCGATTTTCTTGAACATGTTCTGCCCAAACTCAAAGAGACGAATACACATGTTGCCATAGACACCTGCGGTGCTGTCCCCTGGAAATATTTTGAGAGAATAATAGATTATGTTGATTTATTCTTATTTGACCTGAAGCTTTTGGATGAAGAAAAGTCCAGGGAATACACCGGGGGAAATATCCATCTAGTAACAGATAATGCGCGGGAGATTTCTTCCCATGAAATTCCGATGTGGGTAAGGACGCCTATCATACCAGGATACACGGATGATAAGGAAAATATTGAAGATATTGCACAATTTATAAGAAGAAATCTTGCAAGTAATGGAAGAACTTAAGAAAATTGCTGAGGACACAGGACTTAGTAATGTAAGGTGGTCCGGCCCTACGAAAATGGAGGATGATTAACAATGTTGCCTCCGGACGCTGTGGGATATTTTAATACATTGATGGCCGGTAAATTCCTGGCCACGCAAAGCAAAAACGGGAAGGTAAATGTTGTGTTCATCGCTACTATGAAGGCCTATGATGACAGAACTCTAGTTTTTGGGAACATGATGCTGAGAAAAAGCCACGGCAATCTGGAGGACGATGACAAAGTCTCGGCATGTGTCGTCACTGAAAACTTGAAGTCTTATGAGGTAAAAGGAAAATTCAAAGGGTTTGAGAGAAGTGGGAAATATTTCGATGAGGTTTCGAACATACCTGTGATCAGGTATATTGCGTATGGCGCATTGAGGTCCGTGGGGATAATTGAAGTAGAGGATATTTCTATTCCCCTGAAAAGACCTGTATTGGGATTAGTTTCTGGTATAGCAACGACCCGTCTTTTATCAAAAAAATCATTGCCAGCGGGGAAAATGCCCCCAAATGTCATGGAGAAATTTGAGAGATTAAAAGCCATCAAGGTGATCGCCGCAAGGGAAGACGGCTATCCAAGGATTATTCCCGTGCTTTGTATGAGGGCGGTGGACCCAAATACGCTCATCTTCAGTTGTGCGAGTTCACCAAATTTACCTTATCTCAAAGATGGACAATACGTGACATCTTCTGTTCTTACAATGGACGCAATATCTTATCAAGTAAAGGGGATATTTGAGGGGTTTAAGAAATCTGGGCTGGGTAAAATTGGAAGGATTAGCGTTGAGGAAGTTTATTCCTCGTCACCGCCACGACCTGGAGAAAGAATCGCATAAACTGTAGTTCACGGGATAGTTTTTCCATTTGCGTTTTTACAACATATAGTGGTACAATTACCTTATAACACAACTTCAGGGAGTGATTATGCGGTGTCTTTATTGTGGTGAGGCGAAATCGAGGGTGGTTGATTCCCGCCCTATAGGCGACGGAATAAGACGGCGAAGGAAATGTACTAATTGTGGTGCTCGATTTACCACTTATGAGCGGATTCAGCCGCGTAATATCTTCGTAGTTAAAAAAGATGGGCGCCGTGAGGAATATGATCGTGACAAGCTCTATGCTGGCATTCGCAAAGCCTGTGAAAAACGCCCCCTGCCTACGGGTGCTATTGATAAACTGGTAGATAGTATTGAAGCTGAGATTTATAAAATGGGTAAGGCTGAGGTCCCCGGTTCTTCTATTGGCGATTTAGTCATTGAAGGGTTAAAGAAACTTGACCATATCGCCTATATCCGCTTCGCCAGCATATATCGGGAGTTCACTGATATTACCGAGTTAAAGAAAGAAATTGACAATTTGGCGGAGGGGAAAGCAGCAATGCCGTCTAATCAGTTGCCGCTATTACCTCCTGAAGTGGTGAATTCACTGATGCGACGTCGAGGAAGGTAGGGATGGCTAATCCTGGGAGGAAGTCTACTCGAGCTAGATCCATTGACCAGAATAGGATAGTTAAGGCTGTTTTCGCTGCTGGTGAGGCTATGGGTATTACCGATAGAGGGATGCTGGAGAGATTCACTGAACAGGTAGTGGAGCGGTTGCGACTGGCTCAGCCGTTACCAGGTATGGAGAATTTTGTTAGCGAGCAGATTAAGCAATCAGTAACCGAGTCTCAGCTTCAGGCGGTAATCAGTGAAATCCTCACTGCAGATGAGTTTTCCCCCCAGGCAAGAGGTCAAGTCGTTTCGGGGATAAAGCTCAGCCAGAACGCACTGAGAGTCCTGGAGAAAAGATATTTGATGAAGGATAAAGAAGGGAAAGTTATTGAAACTCCCAGGGCGTTATTTCATCGTGTGGCAAAGCACATCGCTACAGCAGAGCTGATTTACGATGCCAAGGCAGATGTCTCTTTCTGGGAAAAGATATTCTACAAAGTGATGGCAGACCTGGAATTTCTGCCCAATTCTCCTACGTTGATGAATGCCGGCAGGGAGCTGGGGCAACTTTCAGCCTGTTTCGTTATCCCGGTTGACGATTCTATGGAATCCATTTTCGATGCTGTGAAGTACACCGCCTTAATCCATAAAAGTGGTGGCGGCACTGGTTTCTCCTTTTCCCGGCTCAGACCTGAGAGTGATAGGGTTGGTTCTACCGGTGGTATTGCCAGTGGCCCCATTTCATTTATGCGGACTTTCGATGTCACTACTGACGTGATAAAGCAAGGGGGGATGCGGCGTGGCGCTAATATGGCGATTCTTAATGTTAACCATCCTGACATCTTGAGGTTCATCACTGTCAAAGGAGACCCTAATGCCCTGACCAATTTTAACCTATCGGTAGCAGTAACTGATGAGTTTATGGAAGCGGTAAAGAAAGGGGCTGATTATGACCTGATAAATCCGCAAAGTGGTGAGGTGGCGGGGAAACTTAATGCTAAGGAGGTATTCCACAAAATAGTGGAAATGGCATGGCGCACTGGCGACCCCGGGGTCGTATTTATAGACGAGATAAACAGGCATAATCCCACACCTGAGTTGGGCAAAATAGAAAGCACTAATCCCTGCGGGGAACAGCCTCTGCTTCCGTTTGAATCCTGTAATTTGGGCTCCATAAATCTATCCAAGGTGGTTACTCAGCAGAATGGAGAACCGAAGATTGATTACACCAGATTGTCTCGAATAGTCAGGCTGGCTGTTCACTTTCTCGATGATGTCATCGATGTTAACCGGTTCCCGCTTCCCCAGATAGAGGAAAGGACGAAAGTTACCAGGAAAACAGGCTTAGGGGTTATGGGATTTGCTGACATGCTCATCCAGCTTGGTATTTCTTATGACAGTGAGCAGGGATTAGCCACTGCTGAGGAAGTTGCCCGTTTTATCTCGGAAGAGGCCAACAAAGCTTCGCTAGAGCTGGGAGAGCAGAGGGGGGTTTTCCCTGCTTTTGAAGGGAGCGTTTATGATGTGCCTGATGGTCCTCGATTTCGAAATGCTACTCGAACCACCGTGGCTCCCACCGGCAGTTTAAGCATAATCGCTAATTGCTCCAGTGGTATCGAGCCAATCTTTGCCCTGAGCTATGTACGTCATATCCTCGAGGGCGAGGAACTTGTAGAGGTGAATCCCTATTTTGAGCAAGTGGCTAAAGATAGAGGGTTCTATTCTCCGGAGCTGATGAAGGATTTAGCCCTCGGGGGAAAACTGCGGGATATGGAAAGCGTTCCTGAAGATATGAAACGGATTTTTGTTACCGCATATGATATAGCTCCCGAATGGCATGTTAGAATGCAGGCTGCTTTCCAGAGATCTTGCGATAGCGCCGTTTCCAAAACGGTAAATTTTGCCTATGAGGCAACGCCAGAGGATATAGCTAATGTATATTTGCTGGCTTATCAAGAGAAGTTGAAGGGGATAACCATTTACCGGGATAGGAGCAGGGAGAGCCAGGTTCTCACTGTAGGTGAGGCAGGTAAGGAAGCTGAAGGAAAGGTTACACCTCGAAAGAGACCCAAAGTTACCCGGGGCGTAACCGAGAGGGTAAGCACAGGATGTGGCTATATCTACGTGACTTTGAATTTCGATGAGCATGGGGTAGTTGAGGTTTTCTCCACTTTAGGTAAAGCTGGAGGATGCGCTGCTGCTCAGCTCGAAGCCATAAGCCGTCTTGTCTCTTTAACTCTAAGGTCCGGGGTGGATTTGGCCTCCATTGTGAAGCAATTGCGGGGTATTCGTTGTCCTTCCATTGCTTGGGAACAAGGACATGCTGTTACCTCCTGTGCGGATGCTATTGCAAGCGTGCTACAGAAATATATTAAAAGCGAGAGCAGTAGCAGTTCTGATGTTCCAGGTAACGAAGTTATCGGCAGTAGGGAAATATCGCAGCCTGGTAAGACTGACGTGACCAGGAGTGGGTCAGGGCAGTGTCCTGAATGTGGAGGGCCCCTTATTTACCAGGAGGGGTGCAATATTTGCCTTAATTGTGGCTTCACCAAGTGTGGCTAAGCTGTGGCTAAAAGAAGGAAGGATAACTACTACTTAGCTCTGAGGCAGATATCCAAAGTTGCTAATTCGAGTTTGAGTATCAGGAGGGTCTTCAACTCTGTGGCCAAAAGTACTGCCAAAGCACTAAAGGCTAATGGCTGTCGTATCTCATTTCTTGATACACAAAAGGAATATTTGACCAATGTCGGTGCTCATGGTCTCAGTGACTTTTATCTAAGGAAGGCGCCGCTTGATGCCCGCAAAAGCATTCCCGAGGTTCTCGATGGCGAGGTGGTATATATTGCTGATGCTATCAATGATGAAAGGATTCAACATCCCCAGATAGCAAAGGCGCAAAGAATATCTTCCATATTGGCTGCTCCCATAATGACAAAAGGTGAAGTGATTGGCGAGATCAGGCTCTACACACACGACCCTCATATATTTTCGCAGGATGACAAGAATTTCGTTGTCACTGTTGCCAATATTAGTGCTGTGCTGGTGGAAAGAGATGAGCTTCATCGCTTATTGGGAAGCGGCTATAAAGGTGGGAAAGAACAGTCAAAGTTGGCTCAGTTGCCCACCATGTCGCTAAGACCAGCTGAGTTTGCTCATCCCAGCGAGGAGGAATTTGTCCGGCTGCTGGATTTCTACCAGATTGAATGGCTCTATGAACCGCGCGCCTTCCCACTTCGCTGGGAGAACGGCGGAATAGTTGAGATGTTTACCCCTGACTTTTACTTACCTGAATTTGACTTCTACATCGAGGGCAAGATTTGGTGACTGAGAAAAACCGCAAGGTGCGTCGGCTTAAGGAACTTTATCCTGAGATTAGCATTAAACTGCTTAATAAAAACGATTTTCTCAGACTTCTGGCAAAGTATGGCTATGGCTCTCTTGGCGAGGCTAAGTTGCAGGGTATTGACCGCATTCTTCTTACGCACAGTCAAATCCAGCGGAGAGTGAAAGCGTTAGCAAGGCGAATCTCTCGTGATTATGAGGGAAAACACCTCGTCCTGGTAGCATCTCACCTTGCCTGTTACCGTGGATTTTATGGCTATTTCCTATTATGGTGGTGAAGAAGACCCGGTGGTTAAGATAACTAAAGACCTTGATAGTAGCATAACCGGGCGCGATGTATTAATGGTTGAGGACATCGTGGATACGGGTATGACGCTAAACTATATCCTCAAATATCTGCAGGCTCACGCCCCAGCTAGTCTTCGTGTATGCACTTTACTCGACAAGCGAGCGCGGCGGTTGGTGGATGTCCCCCTTGATTATGTAGGTTTTGAAATCCCTGATGAGTTCATGGTTGGCTATGGGCTGGACTATGATGGGGAATATCGCAACCTTCGTTTTATCGGCACTTTCTATCCGGAACTGGCTGGGAAAGACGAATCCCAGAAATAAAAAGTCCCAAGCAACCTTACTTTTTACTTAGCTTCCTCACCTTCGCACTTTCCACTTGGTGCCTACCTTGCCCCGGGCTTTCTTCCCGGCGCCTTTCAGCCTCCACTTTCCAGTGCTCGGCCCCACCACCAAGTTTCCGGTTTGGTTGCTTGGGACAATTATTTACTGTAGCATACTCTTACAAGTTTGTCAATAGTTTGTTCTGAGAAATTTTAAATTAATGGTTATAACAGCTTTGTCATCTCTTTCTTTGCTATTTCGCTCCTTAACTGGTAACATGGTCAATCGTTCTACAGTTAACGAAAGAATGCAGACTATCGGGATATCTCGTTCGGAGAAGTTGAAAACCAGACTACTCTCACTTTCAAGAGAGGTTTGCATCGAAAGGGCTTTGCTGATAACCGAGAGCTACAAGGAGACCGAAGGAGAACCAGTACCTATTAGACGCGCAAAGGCCCTCCGCAAGATACTTTCCAATCTATCAGTTAACATCTGGAGCGATGAGTTCATAGTGGGTAATATCACTAGCAGAGAACTTGGGGCTGGGATATATCCTGAAACTATCGGCGGGTGGATTGATGGGGAGCTCGATGAATTAAAGGAGCGAGTCCCCAATCCTTTTGTGGTGAAGCCGGAAGAGGTGGAGAAGCTAAGAAAAGAAGTTTTTCCATATTGGGAAGGCAAGAACATTCCAGATATTGTTGACAGCTTGTGGCCGAAAGATGTAGGTGACATTCATTTCAGTGGTCAAGCTTTTGTTATAACTGAGTTCGCAGGCTTCGGGCACATAGTTTTAAACCACGAGAAAGTCCTTAACAGAGGACTAACAGAGGTCATAAAAGAAGCAGATAAATACCTTTCTGAAAGTGCGGATTCTGAAAAGAGAAATTTCTATGAGTCAGCGAAGATTGTGTGCCAGGCGGTGATTGATTTCGCAAATAGGTATGCAGAGAAAGCCGAAAGTCTCTTGTTGGGCACAAAAGATGAGGGGAGAAGAAAAGAGCTCGAGAACATAGCCAAGATATGCAGGAGAGTGCCAGCAAAACCGGCGGAAACTTTCCAGGAAGCTTTACAGGCGATTTATTTCACCCAGATAGCTGCCCAAATAGAGGACTATGAAGCTTCCATCTCGATAGGGCGGATAGACAGGCTTCTTTACCCTTTCTATAAGTCGGATGTCGAAAAGGGTAAAATCTCTCGAGAAGAGGCACAAATTCTTCTCGAGTGCTTCTTCCTGAAGCTTAGCTCGGTGATCCCGCTGTGGAATTATTTCACCACTATATACTTCGGAGGCTTGCCGGTTTACACGAATGTGGTAGTTGGTGGATTGGATGAAAAGGGCAACGATGTAACGAATGAAGTTTCCTATTTAGCTCTAGAAGCCAGGAAGAAAAGTCACACACAGCCTAATTTTGGGGTTAGGATTCATGAAAATATCTCCCCGGAGTTCCTGGAACAGGTTTGTCGGGCGGTCGTCGGCGGAGAGACTGATCTATATTTCTACAACGATAGCATCACTATTCCAGCACTGATGAGAAAAGATATCTCGAAGGAAGACGCTTTAAACTATGCTTTAAACGGCTGCGTTGAAGTCGCAATCCCGGGCAAGAGCTTTACCAGCGGAGATTCCGGTTTGCTTAATCTCGCCTTTTGCTTGGAGTTAGCTTTAAATCAAGGAATAAAGGGTGGTGAAAGGCTTGGAGTTGAAACCAAGGACCCTAGGGAATTCGAAACAATGGAAGACTTGATGAACAGTTTCAGAGACCAGGTGAATTTCCTGGCTTCAAAACTCATCGAAGGGATAAACTCAATGGATGAAATCCTGGCAGAGCAAAGGCCTCTTCCGTTCATCTCTTCGTTGACCGAGGGTTGCTTAAAGAATGGAAAAGATGTAACCCAGGGAGGAGCGATTTACAACTCTTCTGGAATCCAGGTTGTCGGGGTTGCTACGGTTGCTGATTCGCTGGCGGCGATAGATAGGCTTGTGTTCAAAGAAAAGAGGATCAGTATGGAAATCTTGCTCGATGCATTGGCCAACGATTTTGAGGGTAAGGAGAACCTTAGACAAGCGCTGGAGTTCAAAGCTCCTAAGTATGGAAATGATAATGACGAAGTTGACCAGTACGCCAGAAGATGTGTAGAGATATGGTACGATGCCATAAAGGATTATCG